>Ga0213866_10001549_pt1 | contig 16881 bp, 11 predicted proteins | sample PICome_11_FD_160079 | JGI IMG/M metagenome (GOLD analysis project Ga0213866, IMG submission 160079) | Coastal seawater microbial communities near Pivers Island, North Carolina, United States - PICO284 | ecosystem: Environmental > Aquatic > Marine > Coastal | place: USA: North Carolina...
TGGCTGGGCCGGAGTAAAGCGCTTCCTCGGTGCTCGCACCGTCATAGGTCCCGTTGCCGTCGTCGCGGAAGATCTGCAGTCCTTTGTTCGGATCGAGGTCGCTGCCCCAGCCGCCGCTACCTTCGGTGGTAAGCGTGAAGCCGGAGATCGTGATGTCGCCGTTCGCACCAGCGAAACGCCACTTGGCGAGCAGGTGCTCGAAGGCCGAGCCAGTTTCTTTGCCGGTCGTGACAGGATTGCCAATCGCAGCCATCACCGTCACCACGGGCGTGTCGATGATCAGACCAGCGGCGCTGCCAGCAGGCACTGAATCAATCGTGCTGCCCGAAGCCGAGCTTTGTGCATCGATCGCGGTCAGCTCACACTGGAAGCGATCGCCACCATCAGCGGAGCCAGAAAGCTGCGCCATCAGATAGAAGCGACGCACCGTGCCTGGGGCAAAGTTCGTATTCGTCAGATCGGCAACGTAGCTGCCGTTGTCGGCGGAGAAGGCTGTCACGGTGCTAGCCACGGCCACACCCTCTTGCCCAGCGCCATCGAATGTGTCGTTGCCAGTGCTTTCAATGAAGAGCGTCAGCAGTTGGTAATCGAGCGAATCATCGCCCGAGCCACTAGCCGTGAAGGTCAGACTGTTCACCGTCCACGTCGCATTGGCAGCAGTCACCGTCACGTCGTAGATCAACTCACCTGCGCCAGTCGGACCGCGACTGTCGTTGTTCACCGTCTGGGCGGGATGATTGTTGTGATCGACCAGCAAGCGCGGCTGTCCAATCGTGTACACGTTGCCTTCGGTCGTCGGGAATCCAATCAGCGTGCCGCCTGCAGGAGGCGTACCGCTTGCCGTGTCGACGTTGAAAGAAAGCGTGCTGCCAGGCTGCGCTGCGCCATCAAGCTGCGCCACGACGAAGAAGAGTCGCGAGCTTTGAGCGGCGAAGGTTGTGTTGTTGAGATTGACCGTCCAGATCCCGTCGTTCGCATCGAAGCTTGTGCCCGCTGCGCCGGCTGGCAGATCGGTCGTGCTGTCATCGAAGCGCCCGTTGCTATTGGTGTCTTCGAAAAGGGTCAAGCGCTTGTAGGCGAGCTGATCGTTCGCAGTACCGCTCGCACGCAGCGTCACGGTATTCACCGTCCAAGCAGCATTGAGCGTGCGCAGAGTGAAGGCGAGCATGAACTGGCCTTCGCCAGCCATTGTGTCGCCAGGTCCAGCGTTGTCGATCGTGAAGGACTGATTGCCCGCAACGACCGTGGCTTGCAAGCCATTCGCCAGCATGTTGACGCCGTTCGAGAAGCCGCTCGCAGGCGCGGGCGCGCCGTTGATGTTGGTTCCGTTGGATAGGCCGTCGATGGACACGACTCGAGTCTGGAAGGTCTCGCTATCACTGGCGTTGAAGTTGAAATCTGCTGTGATGAAGTAGGTGCGCGTGATGCCCTGCGTGAACATGCTCTCCGCGCCACTGAGCGTGAAGGACAAGGTGCCGTCATCCACGGTAAAGGATGAAGTTGCCACCTGCACGTCGTTCGCGGGGTTCAGCATGCTGTCAGCATCGGCATCGCGATAGAGCTTGATCTGATCAATGTCCGTCACATCATCGCCGGAGCCGAAAGCCTCAACGTCGATCTTGGTGACGGTGTTGCCGGGGCCGGCGGGAGAGTTGATCGTGAAGCGTTGCAGCACATTGTCGGTCGATCCCAAGAACACATCTTGAATCGCCGGGCTTGTGTCATTCAGGTAGATATCGGGCGGCGAGATCTCAGCGCCCAAGATCGTGACACTGCCGCCAGTTGGGTAGGCAAGCGAAACGGTTTGCGTGGCAGTGAGATCGGTGATCTCGAAGTCAAAAGTATCGCCGGGGCTTGCCGTGCCGTTGAACTGGCCAACGATGAAGTAGTCCTTCGATTGAGATGCCGTGAAGGCCTGCTCGCCGCTGGCTACGCTGATTGTTGCCGTGCCGTCGTCGGCATTGAAGCTTGTCACCGAGCCAACCAGCACGTCCGTGCCGGCGTCGTATTGCATGTTGGAGTTTGCATCGCGATAGATCGCGACTTCGGAGTAGGCCGTGGCATCGTTGCCGCTGCCGGACGCGGTCACTTCGATTTCAGTGATGTCGGCTGCTCCGCCGGTCGCACCATTGGCCATGGTGAAAGCGCCGAGTTGCACGCCGTTGCCGCCGCCATTCGCGTTGGAGTAGACGGTAGCTCGCGTGCCCGCGACGCCTGTAACGGTGATCTCTGGGCCGGGTGCAGTGTACCACATCTCAACGCGAGCGATACTGCCAGTACCTCCATCTATGCAAGAGCCTGCCTGGGTGGAGTTCAAATTGGACTGATAGTAGAGTCGGTAAAGCGTTGTGCCCTGACCCAAGATCTGAGTGCTGTAGCCGCCGGGAGCGTAGGCGTTGTTCATCGTTGAAGTACCGCGAGCGCCTAGAATGCCGATGATGTCACCCTGACTGATCGAGTAGTTCACGGACGTGATGGTATTCCCCGACACGTTCCTGAAATACCCGAGTGTAGAGTGATTCGTTCCGCTTGGGTTGCCGGTGAAACGCATCACCTGGATGTTCTGGACAAGATTGCCCGTGTCATTCGGCACGCGTAGCCCGACCATCCTGAAGTCCGTTGGAGCGGTAAACCAGTAGCCTCGCGTTAGAGATGAGCTGTAGTTGCTGGAGTAGTTTGGCAGGGACATCAAAGTGCCAGTTTGCGCGAGTGCATCTCCTCCGAAGGTGAATATTGCAATTAGCGAGATAACTGCGATAGCGAAACGTTTCATGCTTCCCCCATGCTCAGGTGGTCTCAAAGCTCGTCAGTCGTGATTCAGAACTTTCCCATTAGGCCTGATTCACAACTCCAAGATACCAGCCCCGTCACGGATCGTCATGGATATCTCACGCACCCTGCACCGAAGTGTCTAGCTTTCTTTATCTTATCTTCAAAAAATCGCCACTCTAAGCCTCACATGAGCGCTTCGAGCACATTCGCACCTGCCTGATTTTATTTTCTGAGAATATGCAGTAATTGATGCACACATGGAGGCGCTACGAAATGTCTTATGAGTATGCGACCGATTAACTTCAGGAATAGGCCAATCCAATTTGAGCAATTCGCTCAAGTGCTCAAATTGAGCAAAGCTCAAGAATCGTACAATAGGATACGCCTAGGGGATCTGAACTGCTGAGCAACCCGAGCTTAGCTCAGCGTTTCGGCGATCCGATAAGAACAGCGACGGTCGCCGGAGATGATGTGCTCTTCTCGCACGACGCTTACGCCGTCGCCCAGCACGATGCGAAAAAGATCGAGCTCCGCATCGCAGATGCCAGCGCAGGTTTCGGCGGCTGTACAGATTGGGCAGTGATTCTCGACCAGCAGTACCTCGCCGCCTTCGCAGCGAATCGCCTCGGCCATGTAGCCTTCTTCAGAGCGCATGGCAGCTAAGCGCTCGGCGCGAGCCTCGACGCTCCTATCAGCGGAAGACATGCGAGCACTGTAGTTGGAAGCGAGCTGCTTGACGCGCTCTTGCATCAAGCGCTTGACGCCCTCTTCGCCGTAGGCAGCGCGAACGGCGTTGAGCATCGAGATGGCAAGCTCAGAGTGACTATCGGGGAAGCGCTCATCTGCTTTGCGCGTGCGACGCCAGATGCGAGCGGGACGACCAACCGGGCGACGCTCATCCTCGTACTCACAGAGTCCATCATCCTGAAGCGCAACCAGGTGCTGGCGCACGGCTATCGGCGTCACGCCCAAACGCTGAGCGAGATCATTCGCGCTCTGCGGCCCTTTGGTTTTCAGGTAGTGGAGAATCTTGTCGCGCGCCGACGCGCCTGCCGCGGGCTTCTTCATGGCTTCAGTATAGCAGCGCAGGTGGGCGAGGCTACTCACTTGAGCCTGCGCGTTACGCGCTCACTTCTTCCTTCAAGGCTCGCATCTCGCTAACATTCGGCCATCACCGCAACACTTTCACCGGCGGCATGAGCCAGCTCGCCACAGGTTTGTTCATGGATCACCTGACCTACGAAAAAGCGCTGCTCAAGCTTGCCCGCGAGCAAGCTGGCCTGAGCGACGACGACGCCCGCTCCATGCTGAGCGCGTTGAAGCAGAAGATCGCAGATGGCGAGCAAGCGCAGCTCGGACCAATACTGCTTGACGCTGGCCTGATTGATCTCAGCTCGCTGCATGATCTCTACGCGAAGCGTGCGAAAGCAGCCGCCGAGTGCGAGGCCTGCAAGCAGTTCTACTTCCTCACCTCGCAGCCGAAGAACACGATCGAGCGCGACGGCCATCGCTACCTGCGTTGCGCAAAGTGCAAAGAGATCGCAGTGCGTTTGCCTGAGGTGAACGACGATGATCTCGCCCTGATCGCTGCCATGCCAATGCCTGCATCGTCGCGGCCATCAACTTTCAGCGTGCTGAACGAGCGCCCGCGCACGCGCTCGGCTTCGACAGCGCAGCTTGCTTCCTTTAAGGAACGTCGCGCTGAGCGTGTAGTGACTCGCGAGCGCAAGCGCAAGGCAAGGGAGCATGCTCGCTTCATGCTGGACTACCAGATTACTGAAGAGCAACGCACGTCAGGCGACATCCCCTTCAAAGATGATGCGTACCCTGAGCTCAGCGAGATTGCGCGCCCCATTCTCAAGTCTTTCGAAACCGTGCTGAGAAGCGTGAAGAACCACCCGCGCGAAGACTTCGACCCGAGCACGATCGTCGAAGACTGGCGCGAGCGCTTGGACGAGCGCGTCACGCAAGAAGCGCTGACGTTGGGCCATGATCGCGAGCGCATCAAAGCTTTCATGGAAATGGCGTTGGAGAAGCTGCGCGCCGGCATGATGCTCGCAAACACCGAAGGCTTGAGCGCGCAAGCTGTGGCTACAGCAGCTTCGGTTAAGTCACCACAAGAGGAAGTCGAACCGCTTGTTGATGAAGCGAGTGATTCCCTCACGCACGACTTCACGCCGATGCTTGCCGAGTTGCGCAAGCAGCTCATGGGGAGCGAGCAGCCGCTCAAGATCTCGGCGATCTCTGAGCTCTTCGAGCCCATCTACGATGCGATGGTCGCCGTCTCGCCGAGCGGCTTGGTCGGCAACGATCAGCTCAACGATTTCCTCGATGCGAAAAGTGAAGTCGCGCGCGCGCATCACGAGCGCATCGAGCAAGGCGAAGCGCCTGAAGCGCTCGATGAAACTCAAGCCAGCGAAGCTGAAGAGACCGCAGCCGCGCAAGTTACAGCGACCGTCGCGCCGCAAGCGGAGCCCGAAGTGCAAGATGCAAGCATCGCGAGCGAGGCTTCAACTCCAGTGATTCCCGAAGCGCTCATCTCTCCCGCGGATCGCCCGCCTCTCAGCAACGAAGAAGCGATCGCTATGCTGCAAGCCGGCGAAGAGATCAAGAGCCGTCGCATCCCGCGCTTGGTGATCAGCCATCAAGAGTTCGCGAAAAAGATCGTCGTCGAAAGCTGCGAGATCGGCGAGATTCTGGCGGACGCTGCGATCTTCAAGCGCAAGACTTCCTTTAAAGGAAGCAGCTTCGCCACCAAGCCTGTATTCGCCAATTGCACCTTTGGCGGCGAGGCAGACTTCAAGTCCGTGCGCTTCAACGCAGGCGCCGACTTCAAGCGCACGACCTTCGAGCGCAAAGTCAGCTTCAACTACGCGCAATTCCCGCAGCACGCCACCTTCACCGGCATCACCTTTAAGAAGGACGTGATCCTCTCGAACATCTACTTCGATCGCGGCTTCGATATGTCGGGCAGCACCGCCGAAGCGAACTTTGGCTTCAGCGCGAACACGGTAGGCTTCCGCTCGAACTTCTCGCGTTGCAATTTCAAAAGCACGACGACGCTCTCGAACACGATCTTTCAGGACGTCGTCGACTTCACCAAGTGCGAGTTTGAATCTGAGTTGAAGCTCTTCAGCACCACCTTCAACCGCATCGCGAAGTTCAACGACGTACACTTCCGCGGCCCGGCGCTTTTCGTGCAAATGGTCGTTGAAGAAGACGCGAACTTCACCGGCGCGACCTTCCATCGCGAGCTGCGACTCGACTCCGCCCGCTCGCGCGGCGCTGTTCGCCTCGACGCAGCAACGCTCAAAGATGCGTGCACGCTCTCAATGAACAACTGTCAGATCGCTGAGCTGCAGATTGCCTTCGACACCGTGCGCGATCATCTCGACAGCTATCGCAAAGGCAACCTCGCGCTGGCCAGCTCAGAGTTCGCCTACCTTAAACGCAACTACGAACAGCAGACCGAGTACGACAGCGAAGACAAAGCCTACTACATGCAGCGCTCGCTCGGCCGCAAAGCGAGCAAGCCGAAGGGCCTTTACAAGCGCGTGCTGACGGCGCTTGAGATGCTCGTGCTCGACTGGGCGTGCGGCTACGGCACCAAGCCGATCAACATCCTTTGGGCTGTGCTTCTGCTCTGGGCTGGTTTTGCAGGCTTCTTCTACGGCGTGAACCAAGCGGTGATCGCGCAAGGCGTAGACCCGCTGATCGTCTCCGAGCGAGGCGCGGACTTCGGCCCGCTGGATGCTGCGCTCTTCAGTTTCAAGTGGTTTATCAATGCGGACATCGGCGATTTCAATGCGGTCGCCGGCTCGTGGGTTGAGCTCGCGGTGATGGCGGAAGTGGCCTTGGGCTACGCGATCCTCTTCCTGCTCGTCGCCACCTTCACCCGCAAAGTTGCGCGCTAGCATCGCGGTTGAACCTAGCTTCCTTGCTTGTCCGAGGATGCACGCGAAGCAAATCGGCGGAAGTGGCTGAGACCTGTGGCGTCGAAGTCGGAGGGGGCTGCCCATGCTTCCAACGCAGCAATAACGTGGCCTCGACCTGCTACGCAGCGCATCGTTGCCACTTACGCGCCCCGATTTCATCGGTGGAGCGGCTCCACGGACCAGCCGGGAGTGTCGGTGCCACTACGCGCACTCTCAGCGTTACGGTGCAATGAACTGGCAGGAATAGCAGTTCTACTAGAGCTCGCGGGTTGCGACGAAGTCGGCGAGGCGGCGGAAGAACTCGGCGAGGGGTTGATCGCCCAGGAATTCTACGGAACGCTTCGCGTCCTCGACGAACTCTTGCGCCTTGGTTTCAGCGTACTCGATGCAGCCGCGCTCGTTGAGCTCCGCGATGATACGCGCGCGCACCTTTGGATTGCCGCCATCGCGCAAGAGCGCAAGGCCAGCGTCGCGATCAGCGCCGCTAAGCTGCGAGAGGTAATGGATCACCGGCAGCGTCGCCTTACCGTTGGCAAGATCCGTGCCCAGCGTTTTGCCTACGGTGTCTTCGTCGCCGCGCAGATCGAGGATGTCATCCATGATCTGGAAGGCCACGCCGAGGCTCATGCCGTAGTGGTACATCGCGTCAGAGTCCTTGCCCTGACGGCCAGAATAGATCGCGCCGATCTCCGCGCTGGTCGCGTAAAGCTCAGCGGTCTTTCCTTTAACGATGCGGTAGTAGGTGTCTTCGGTCAGCTCAAGATTGCCGCGGTTCGTGACCTGGCAAATCTCGCCAAGACATGTGCGGCTAACTGCGCGCGAAAAGCGATGCGCACCGATCGGATTCTCGATCGAAAGCGCCAGCTCCAGCGCGTGGCTGAAAAGGTGATCGCCGAGCAGCACGGTGATCTCGTTGCCCGACATGTGATTGATGCTCGCGCGCCCTCTGCGGGTAGTCGCGTCATCCAGAATGTCGTCGTGAACCAGTGTGGCGGTGTGAATCATCTCGGCAACTACGGCCAAGATGATGTGCTCCTCGGTGACTTCTCCGCAGGCCTTGCCTGCCAGCAGCAACAACGCCGGACGCAGCATCTTGCCAGAGTAATTCTGGATGTAGCTGAGCAGGTTGTTGATGTAGTCGTCTTCGTGGGTGAGCTCTTCGCGATAGCGTTGCCGCACGCGTTCGAGGTCATCGCGGATTGGGTCGTAGAGCAATCCAATCACGGAAGACAGTGCCTTCGAGATGTCGCCGGGGGCGGGCGCCTGAGCTTGTTGATGCGTGGCCATGCTTCGATTTTTCAGCAGCGTGGTCTGTTCGCCGCGAGGTTGTGTGTCGTATTCGTCAGACCAAACTGACCGAGCCCACCGGTGGTAGTACGGTAGCAGGCAAGCCCTTGTAGATCAATCGCGCGTCGGGTCAAAGCGTCGCTTTCGTTTTCTAGCGTTTGGCGTGAATCTGCGCGGTCTGTTCCCTTGCTGACTCACGATGCCATCGCGCACCTCATGCGCCTTGCACGAAGCTGCTTTCACCTCAAGCGCAGCGGGAGTCCTTCATCTGCTAAACTGCTTCCAGCACAATTGGAGGCAACCATGCGAATCATCTCAATCATTTTGCTCGCAGCACTCTTCCTCGCGTCGCTTTCGCTTATCCCCCATCCTGCGGCGCTCGCGCAGGACAAAGAAGAAGCGAAGGCCGAGCCTGAAGAGAAAGAGCCCAACAAGCTCGTGATCGCGTGCCGCAAGAAGGTCGTGCGTTTGCACGAGAAGGCTGCCGATGCGCTGGAAGATGTTGGCCGCGACGGCGATGCGATCCTCGAGTACGAGCTGATTCTCTATCACGATCCCGATCACAAGGATGCGCGCAAGGCTCTCGGCTTCGAAAAGAACAAGCTCGGCGCTTGGATTTTCGATCGAGATTGGGAGGCCCCCACCAACGATAGCGGCGACGAGAAGCAGAAAGACCTCGACAAAGCCCAAGCCAAGTTCGCCAAGTACCGCGAGGAGATCGTCGAAGAGCTGCTCGAAGCGTGCGAGGAGCTTGAGAAAGATGGCGAGACGAGCGAGGCCGCCCTGCTCTTCTCCGATGCAGCGTGGTACGCGCCGGACGACAAAGAGATCGCCGAGCTGCGCGGCTGGCAAAAGATCGACGGCGCCTGGCATCCCAGCTATTACGCGGATGAGAAGAGCGAAGCGCTGGAGCTGCTCGATGCTGCGATCAAGCGCGTCGATGAGAAGTGCAAGCCCGCCGCCTACACCATGGAAGCAGGCGACACGCAGATCGAGTTCCAGAAAGTAGCGCTGGGTGACGCGATCTACTCCGCGATTGAAGGCGTGCGCGCCAAGCGACAGCTCGCGGTGGCGCTGGCCAGTCTCGACTTGATGACCAAGGTCCTGAGCAAGGAGCCGCTCGAAGACTACGCCTACGCGGGCTACGAGTTCAGCAAGCAAGCCAACTTCCATGCAGCGATTGATGCGACCGACGCCGAAGACAAGAAGAAGGCCTTCGCGAAGGACCTAACCTTTTGGTGGGCGCAGTCCGACACGCTCTACCTCTCGCGGGCGTCCGTTCAGTTCTCGCTCAACGCCGATGCGATTCTGGACGACGCAAACTGCGGCTGCGCAGCCAACTGGCACATCCGCTACAACCGCGATGGATACAACCCGGACGCATGGCTCTACATCGGCAACTTCGCCTACACGACTTCGCGCGTGGTCGGCTCAACGCGCTCGAATCTCTACGCTGTGCTGGACAAAGTCGCGCGCGATCGCACGGCTGCCGAGGAGCGCCGCAATCGCTACGAGGGCATGATTCCGAATCTCGACAAGGGCGACCTGACGATCGAATCCATGCGCGCACTCGAACGCAATCGCGTGCGGCTCGACGATCAGATCGACCTGCTCGAACTCGCGAACATGAACGTGAACGAGATCCGCGCACACGAAGCGTCGCTGGCCTACGGCACGTACGAGTTTCTGATGAACGCGCATCGCGAGAAGTTCGTCGCCTGGCTGCTCACCGTGCAGGAGAAGAATCAGGACGGCAAAGAACGCCTGCGCCTGCTGCTCGAATCCCTAGAGCTGGAATACCACGAGCTGATCGCCGAATATCGCGACTGGGTGAAGCTGCATTTTTAGATTCGGACTTCGGAGTGAGGGGCACGGAGATTCGGAGTAGCGGAGATCACTGAGCCTGCCGGGTGAAGCGAAGACGTTGCAATCGGTAACGCTTTTACTCAGGGCAACGCGCATTCGTTTTGAGAGTGCACGCAGGCGATAGCGCGAATCATCGCACGACTACCAATCCCTATGGATGCGCACTACGATTCCGTCAGGCTCAGTGCTCTCCCTCCCTCTGTGTGCTCCGTGCTACTCACTCCGAAAAACACAAAGCGCTCGCGAGGTCTTCGCGAGCGCGTTCATGTTCACGTGCAAAAGCTTAGCCCAAGAGAGCCTTCAGCTTCTCGGTCAACACCGGCACGACTTCGAAGGCGTCGCCCACGATGCCGAAGTCCGCGACCTTGAAGATCGGGGCTTGCGGATCCTTGTTGATCGCCACGATGCACTTCGAGCTGCTCATGCCAGCGAGGTGCTGGATCGCGCCCGAGATGCCGATCGCAATGTAGAGCTTCGGCGCGACGGTCTTGCCCGTCTGACCAACTTGCTCCGAGTGCGGACGCCAGCCGGCATCAACCACCGCGCGGGATGCGCCGGTGGCTGCGCCGAGCACTTCAGCTAGGCCTTCGATCATGTTCCAGTTTTCCGGGCCCTTGAGGCCGCGTCCGCCGGACACGATCACGTCGGCTTCCGCCACGTCGAGCTTGGCATTTTCGGCCTTGAGCAGCTCAGTCACGCTGGCTTTGGCTTCGCCCATCGCAGGCGAGGCGGCAGCGACCGTGCCGGCAGCGCCGTGCTCGCTGGCAGCGAAGACGTTAGGACGAAGCGTCGCGACGAAGGTTCCGTCGATTTCCAGCTTGGCAAAGGCCTTGCCGGCAAAGACCGGACGCTTGGCGGAAACTTTGCCGCCTTCCGCGCTAATCGCCGTGACGTCAGCAGCGTAGCCGGTATCGAGGCAAGCGGCGACGCGAGGTGCGAGCTCTTTGCCCTGCGAAGTAGCAGCGCAAAGCACTGCGTCGAAGCCTTCTTTCGTCAGATCAGCGATGCCACGCGCGAAGGCGTCCTGGCTGAACTTGGCGGCTGCGTCGCCAGTGATGTGATGCACTGTGCCAGCGCCGAACTTGCCGAGATCGCCGATGTTGTCGGCATCTCCAAACGCGATGGCGTGGGCTTCACCGCCCAGGCTGTCGGCCAGACGCTTGCCTTCGCTCAGGGCTTCCAAGCTGGCCTTGATGACCTTGCCCGCGCGAATCTCAACATATACCGCTACATTTCCCATGCTCTCGTACTCCTCAGGCCCGGCGCAGATTGCGCTGCTTGCCGGAATGCTTTGCGTGCTTCGGTTGGTGGGGATGATTCGCATCCCGCGCTCATTTGGCGATCTTTAGATCACCTTCGCTTCGTCCTTGAGCGCTTTGACCAGTGCATCGACAGCATCCGGTCCCTCGCCGACGATCTTGCCCTCGGCACGGGCAGGTGGCATTTCCATCGCGATCACGCGCGTCTTCGGCGCAGCGAGCTCAACGCTCACCTCTTCGATGGGCTTCTTCTTCGCCATCATGATGCCCTTCATGCTCGCATAGCGCGGCGTGTTCAGGCCCTTCTGGCAAGTAATCACAGCAGGCAGGCTGGTCTCGATCTTCTCGCGTCCGCCTTCGATTTCGCGCTCGGCGGTCACTTTGCCGTCAGCGATTTCCAGCTTCACGGCGATCGTAACGCAGGGCCAGTCCAGCTTCTGCGCGAGATAGGGGCCCATCGCGGTGTTGTCGTCGTCGACGGCTTGCTTGCCCATCAGTACGACGTCAGGTGCGAGTTCCTTGATCTTGGCAGCGAGCGCGCCGGCGACGCTTGCGGTATCCGCGAAGCTCGCATCGGCCAGCAGCAAGACGCCGGAATCTGCGCCCATGGCGAGAGCCGTGCGCATTTCCTTGGTCGCGTCTTTGCTCCCCAGCGTTAGGATGATGACTTCGCCCGAGCCAGCCTTTTCCTTCATCTGAAGGGCTTCTTCGATCGCGAACTCATCGTAGGGGTTGAGGACGTAGTTGACGCCTGTGGGATCAAGGGTTTTGCCGTCGCCAGCAACCTTCACCTTGGTTTCAGTATCCGGAACGCGCTTGACCAGCACCACAATCTTCATCGGCTCTCTCCTGCACTCTATCGCTTCATGGGTGCGCTGAACTGCGCCGACCAGGCCAAGCCCGTGGCGCGCGCGCAAAGCACCGTAGAGGGCGACAATACAAAGAAGGGAAGGGGTGGCAAGCGATTTGAAACCCGCTCAGGCAGGCCGGATCAGAGTGTGAAATCGCGAGGGAAGGGGGATTGAGAGGCAGAGCACACGAGGGGTCACGCTACTCGGTCACAGAGCGAATTTGAGCACCGATTGGCTGCAACGCAGGCTCAACCATTCCAGCGCTGAGGCTAGGGCCGATAATCACCATCCCAATCGGAACCGGCACGCCATCCAGCGTGAACTCCGTAGCCCGGGGCGGCATCGCGCCAACGCGCTGAAAGACCCAGGGGCGATCGCTGCCCTCAATCTCAGCAAAGCCCTTAACACGGTAGGCGCGTTCTGGCAGAGCCGCCAGCGCGTCGAGCAGCTCCTGCTTGCTCAGCGCGCGTGTAAAGCTGATGTTGAGCGCGTAGTGGCCCGCGTGATGATGGTGGTGATGATCGTGCTCGTGTGCTTGCTCGCCCTGCGCTAGATGCGCTGGAGCTTCGGCGCCATCGAGCCAAGCGAATGTGTTGGCCAGGATCACGCTCACATCGGAAGCGCTCTGCTCGCAGGGGATGATCGGGGCGTGCTCGTTCATCTCGCGCAGCTTAGCGGTCAATGGCTCTAGCTCTCCCTCGCGCACGGCATCGCGCTTGTTCAAAAGAATCGCCGATGCAAATTTCGCCTGAAGTTTCGCTAATTCGCCGAGCTTCAATTGCAAAGCGAGGTTCGCTGCATCGGCGATGCACACGATGTCCGTGATGTGTACTTGATCGATCAAGGGCTGCGCAGTCGCTGCATCGATCAGCTCGGCTGGCTCGGCTAGGCCGCTCGCTTCGATGAGCAGGTAGTCGGGCTTGTAGCTACGAATCGCCTCGCCCAGCGCGCTGAAAAGATCACCACGCAGCGAGCAGCAGACGCAACCGCCGAGCAGTTCGATCTGTTGGATTGAAGAGTCAGCGGTGAGGATGCCATCGACGTTGATCTCGCCGATTTCGTTTTCGATTAAGACGCCGCGCAGAGCCCGCTTGTCGAGCTCGGGGATGATGCGGCGAACGAGCGTGGTTTTGCCCGCGCCAAGGTAGCCGGTGATGATGATGAGTGGGATGCGCATGGTGTGTGCTTTGCTTGAAGAGCGACACAATCGTTCGACCACAGCGAAGCTGTGGGATTTGCAAGGCGCTTGCTCTTCTTTCCATGAGAGAGGGGTGCTGCGTTCGCGAGCAGAGCGAAAGCACAGCACCCCATATCCGTCCCACAGCTTCGCTGTGGGCTAATGTTTGTCAGGCGCTCCGCGCCAAACTCGCCTAGATTCCGCGCAGCACGGTCGCTGAGTGCACGCGCTTGATCGCCACCATGAAGGCCGCTCTGCGATAGGTGCAGGGGAACTTCTGGTTCGGGTTGTCCTTGTTCTCCGACTCCATCATGTCGTGAACGGTCTTGAAGGCCGTCGTGATAGCGTCGTCGAGCTTCTCGTTGACCTCGTCTTCCTTCCAATAGAAGTGGTTCTGGTTCTGCACCCACTCCAGGTAGGAAACGTAGACGCCGCCCGCGTTCGCGAGAATATCCGGGATCACGGGGATGCCGCGATCCGTCAGGCTCAGATCGGCTTCCGGCGTGATCGGGTGGTTTGCGCCTTCAATGATGTACTTGGCCTTGATGCCGTTGGCGTTGCCGCGATTGATCACGTCGCCCAGCGCAGCCGGGATCAGGATATCGCAAGGCTGGAAGAGCAGCTCTTCGCCTTCGATGCGAGATTGCTCGGCGGGGTAATTCTTGATCGTGCGGTTCTGCTGCTGGAGATCCCACAGGGTCTCCATATCAAGGCCGTCCTGATCGTAGAAGGCGCTGAATGCATCGCTCACGCCCACGATCTTCGCACCCTGTTGGTGAGCGAAAAGCGCAGCATGGCTCCCCACATTGCCGAAGCCTTGCACGATGATCTTCTTGCCCTTGAGCGATGTGCCGTGCGCCTTCATCAGCTCGCGCGCGGAGAAGATCACGCCGCGCCCAGTCGCTTCGTTGCGGCCAAGGCTGCCGCCCAGCTCGATCGGTTTGCCGGTCACGCAAGCAGGGTTGAAACCCTTGAGGCGCTGGTATTCGTCGACCATCCAACCCATCACGCGGGCGTTGGTATTCACGTCTGGCGCGGGGATGTCGTCGTGCGGCCCGATGATGCTGCTGATCTGGCGCGTGAAGGCGCGAGTCACCTCTTGCAGTTCAGTGTCGTTCAGCTCGGCCGGGTTGATCGTAATGCCACCCTTGCCGCCGCCGAATGGCAGATCCATGAGCGCGCACTTCCAGCTCATCAGCGATGCGAGCGCGCGTACTTCCTCAAGGTTCACCTCGGGGTGATAGCGGATGCCGCCTTTGCACGGCCCGCGCGCGTTGTTGTGCTGAATGCGGTAGCCGGTGAAGCTGCGCAGCTTGCCATCGCGATCCTTGATCGTGACGCTGACGACGAGCTCGCGGAATGGCCGCTTGAGCAAATCGCGATAGTTCTGATCAAGTCCCAGTCGATCCGCAGAGAGATCAAACTGCATGTTCACGTTCTCAAACGGAGTGCGCTGCCTTTGCAGCACCATCGTGCGCTCACCCACAGGTATCTCCCTTGCTATTGGCCTAGCGGCTCGACAAATCTCTTACTCCCTCAACGCTGGACGGCGGTTCACCGACTCGCTCAAGGAGCAGCTCTGGCATAGCTTGAATTATGCCATAGATTGCTGTGATCGGCCACGAATTGGCGCTTTCCGAGCGCGTGCGCTTCTAATCGCAAAGACTGGCAGTGCGGTGATTTCTCTCGAAGCCACGAGTTTGGAGTTGGCGCGAAAGCTCACAATGCTCAGAATGTATTCCAATCTGACTTCAACCAGCAAAAGGGTGTGGTATGAACGCAATTCTCCAGATTCAAGGCATGCGAATCATGTACGGCGACAAGGTCGCGGTGCGTGACCTCAACTTCTCCCTGCAGGCCGGTGATATCGCGGGGCTGCTTGGGCCGAACGGTGCGGGCAAGTCCTCCACCATGCGCGCGATCTGCGGGATCACGCCCTACCGAGAAGGCAAGATCAGCGTGTGCGGCTTTGACGTCGCCAAGAATAGCGTCGAAGTGAAGCGCCGCGTCGGCTTTGTCGCTGAAGATGCCGAGGTGATGGAGGCCTTCACGCCTATCGACTACTTCCGCTTCCACTCGGAGATTCGCGAGCTTTCAGAAAAGCAGTGCCGCGAGCGCGCGCTTGAGACTTTGCGCCGCCTGCACTTCCCCGAGAGCGAGCTTGAGCAAGGGGCAGAAGCAGCGCGTGGTGATTGCAGCCGCCATGTTGCATGAGCCGAAACTCTTGTTGCTCGACGAGCCGCTCAACGGGCTTGATGTCGACGCCACGACGAACTTCAAGGAAGTCTTGGCGGAGTTCGCAGCAGCCGGCGGCGCCGTGCTCTACACCTCGCACTTGGTTGATGTGATGGAGCGCTTCGTGCCCCGCGTGATCATCATCCGCGACGGCGAGCAAGTGGCCGACTCGCCGATGGACAAGCTCCTCGCCTCCACCAAAAGCGGCACGCTCTCCGAAGCCTTCACCCACGCGACGGTCAACTCGGATATTCACATCAAAGCTGAGTAGCGAATACCGCCCTAGGGTGATGTGAAGGGAGAAGCGATGAAAAATTCGCAGGTGCAAGCGCTGAGTCGTTTGCAATGGAAAGCGATCTTCGGTGATTCGCCGACTGAAACGCGAACGCTTGGAAAAACCATTCGCAAGATGATGCCGCTCTGGATGGTTTTGTATGCGTTGGTTGCAACATACATGGATGCCGGGTCCTCTAGCTTCCACGATGAAGTTGTTCTCGATGGATTTCGCTACATGCCATTCAGAGCGAGCATCGGACTAACTTCGTTGGTCCTCGGATCAATGATTCTCCGTGGGTGCAAAGCCGCAACCTGCGCATTCAAATCTCAGGAACTGGATGCTCTGCCTGTTTCGGAGCGATCGCTCTTCTTGGCGCGTAGCAAAACCATTCGGCGTTTTGGCCTTTGGATCGGAGTGATTTACGCAACCATGCTCGGCCTGACGCACCACTTTCAGGAAGCGGGCCTCCCTTGGTACGAGATTGTGGCCCTGCTCCTCGTCTGCGTGATCGCTCCCTTGTATGTCGTCTATGCTCTGCTCTCGGCCACACTTCTAGACCACCCGGAACGCCAGCATCTGCGCGAAGTGTCGATCCTGCTGCTCGTTCTCGGAGTAGCCTCGGGCTTTCCTTTCCGTGCGGGAGGGCTGACGGACGATTTCTTCGGGTTCGCGCTGAGTGATGCTCAACTGCTCTATCTCCCTGCTCATCCCACCCCTGAGCTTCACTGCTCCCGTGTACTGGCTGCAAGGCGCTCACCAGCTCCAAGTCGCGGCTGGCTCCTGCATCTCATTCGCGCTCTTCGTTTTCGCTTGGTACGGCGGAGTTCCTCTGGTTGCCAAGGTCATCGGTAGCGCGATGGAGCAACGATTCGCCGCGCATGACGGAGGGAAGAGCGAACCAATCCTTGCGTCTTTCGCCAGCAAGCGCAGCAAGAAGCGGACTGGGGAGAAGCTCCCGGACATCCCCGCGCATTTCCCGCGCGGCGCCTCGGCTGCAGGCTGGCTGCTGGCGCAACGACATCTGCGCTTCCTTCCGAAGCACGAATTCATCGCGATCGTGCTTGCAGCGTTGGTGGTTTGCTTTTGTATCGTGAAGGGATTCGATGCGGGTGGATTGCAGATGCTGTCACGCGTGGTTGCGCTAGCCCTTGGATTCGCGTCAGTTGTGACTGCTTCTCTACAATCAACAACCAAAGCGATGGCGATCGCGCGCCAATTCCCC
>Ga0213866_10001550_pt1 | contig 16881 bp, 14 predicted proteins | sample PICome_11_FD_160079 | JGI IMG/M metagenome (GOLD analysis project Ga0213866, IMG submission 160079) | Coastal seawater microbial communities near Pivers Island, North Carolina, United States - PICO284 | ecosystem: Environmental > Aquatic > Marine > Coastal | place: USA: North Carolina...
CGGGGGTGGCCTTGGCCTTCACTTTGTAGTCGGCGCTCATCATGTCTTTGACGAAGGTCGAAAGCTCGCTCGACGAGACTTCTTTGAAATCGACGCCCTCAAAAGTGCCGACGATGGCGCGAAGCTTTTCCATGCCAGCAGCGTGAGCAGCGTTGAGCTCTTGGATCGACTTTTCAGGAGCGGAGCCGGCTTGCACGGCGTCGGCGATGTCCTGCTCTTCTGGAGTGTCAATGCCGTCGCTGCGGTCGGGCGAGATAGCCCAAGCAATCAGAATGACCACGATCGGAATCATGATCACCAAGATTGGGATCAAGGGATTCTTCTGCTTCTGCTGCGACGAGACGACCACGATTTCCTCATTCGGATCGTAGCCTGCGCCTCGTCCCAAGCCCGCGCGGGGGCGAGCTGGAGTAGCTCCACCACCGGCTTGACCGGTCATGCGTTGCTGCACCGCGGCTGGCCCCTTCGGACCCTTGGCAGATGCGCGCGAACGCTTGCCGCCCTTCTTCTTGCCGGGCAGAGCGGGAGACTGCTGGATCTGCTGCGGGACTCCAGCCTGATGCTGAGCAGCGCCAGCCTGTTGCTGCGGGTAAGCTCCCTGCGGATGCGGGTAAGCACCGCCGGGGTAACCGCCGGGCCAAGGGCCCTGTACGGGATACCCTGACTGGCCAGGATAGGCTTGAGGCTGATAGTAGGGATTCTGCCCCGGCGCGCTGGGATAGGGATAGCCGGGTTGCGGCTGTCCATAGCCCGGATACACCTGCTGCTGCGGCGGCACGGGATAGCCTGCCTGATGCGACTCCTGCGCCTCAGCCGGGCTGATCGGTTTGGTCTCGCCTACTTGTGTGTCTTCGTCTTTGCTCATGTCAAATCGCTTCGTTTCGCACCCTTCGGATGGCCTTAGTGGCACAGGATGGGATCCCATGCACCACGCATTCTAACAGGAAGAGCGTTGTGAATTCGGCTCGCTTGCTGGAAATCACGCTCGCTACGCAGCGATGATTGAGCGGTGAAGCTTTTTGCGCAAGACTTTGCCTGAAATGCAAAGCGCCCCGAACATGTCGGGGCGCGCTTTGGTGGACCCTAGCGGGATCGAACCGCTGACCTTCTGAATGCCATTCAGACGCTCTCCCAGCTGAGCTAAGGGCCCGGAATCTTTCCGTTGTCTCGGCAACGGAGGGATAAAGATAGTTTTAGCGGCAGCCGGGTCAAGCAGAAAGTTGATCTGCTTAGCTAGCATTTCGCCATTCTCGCACTCGCCTCAGCTAGGGCAGGAAGAGCTCAACGCAAAGGCGCCGAGCACGCGAAGTTTCGCAAAGCCTGGCGGAGTAGGGGCATTGGCCTGGTGTTTGAAGTTCTCCACTTCCCGCAGTGCCCAGAAAATTCCGGATATGAGCGCGAAAAATGGCGAAACACTAGGCTTAGGCGAATCTTCCAAACGCTATGGGAAGTGCTGGCAAGCGCCGGCAAACGCAATGGGGCGCGCGTTCTTGCGATGCGATTGAACGCGCTCCCCAGAGTCAGCTCGAATGCTGCGAACTAGATATCCAGATTCTTCACTTCCAGCGCGTTCTTCTCGATGAACTCGCGGCGAGGTTCAACGTTCTCTCCCATCAGCACCGAGAACATCTGATCTGCTGCGGTTTCATCTTCGAGCGTCACCTTGAGCAGCGTGCGCGCGGAGGCGTCCATCGTGGTTTCCCAGAGCTCTTCAGCGTTCATCTCACCCAGACCCTTGTAGCGCTGGATGCTAAGGCCGCTGTAACCCAGCTCGCGGATCTTCTTCAGCACGTCGGGGATGTTTGCGCACTCTGCTGTCGCTTCGCCCTCGATCACGCTGAACTTCGCGACGGTGCTGTCTTCGTGCAGGAACCAGTCGGTGTACGAGAAGCCGCGCGTTTCGAGCTTTTTGATGAGCGCTACGAGCTTCGGCGCGTTCGGGAACTCGATGAGAAGCGCCGCGTCGGCTTTGCCGCCAGACCAGTAATCGTCTTCGGTGATCAGCGCGTACTCGCCGTCTTTCTCTTCCGTGCGTTGGCGCGTGTAAGCCGTCATGGATTCAGCGTCGGTGAAGTAGTGCGCGACACTCTCTTCATAGATGATGTAGGCGGGCAGGACTTCCTTCTCTGCATCGTAGTGCTTGAGGAAACGCTCGAAGTCCACGCCCTTCCGACGCAGACGATCGTTGAAGCCTTCAAGCTGGACGAAGAGTTCGAGCACTTCGCGCAACTTGGCGCCGGTGAGCATATCTCCCGCCGGCGCGCCCTGATCGTCGAGGCGTTGCAGACTCGCGTTGGTTGAGCCAAAGCGCATCAGCATGTCGTTCATCTGGCGATCGGAGAGAACGTACTCTTCCTTCTTGCCCTTCTTCACCTTGTAGAGCGGCGGTTGCGCGATGTAGATGAAGCCCTTCTCGACCAGAATCGGCATCTGGCGGAAGAAGAAGGTGAGCAGAAGCGTGCGGATGTGCGAGCCGTCAACATCGGCGTCGGTCATGATCACGATCTTGTGATAGCGCAGCTTCTCGAGGTTGAACTCGTCGCGACCAATGCCGCAACCGAGAGCGGTGATCAGCGAGCGAATTTCCTCGTGCTGAAGCATCTTCGCCATCTGCACTTTTTCGACGTTCAGAATCTTACCGCGCAGAGGCAAGATTGCCTGTGTCGCGCGATCGCGGCCCTGCTTGGCAGTGCCACCGGCTGAATCACCCTCAACCAGGTAAAGCTCAGAGTCAGCAGGCTTCTTCGACTGGCAGTCAGCGAGCTTGCCGGGCAGGCCGCCAATACCCATCGCGCCTTTGCGCACGACTTCGCGAGCTTTCTTGGCGGCTTCGCGAGCGCGGGCAGCAAGGATAGCGCGCTTGATGATCGACTCGGCATCCTTGGGATGCTCTTCCATATAAATCTCAAGCTGCTCGCTCACGGCGCGATCAACGAAGCCGTCGAGATCGCGGTTCAGCAGCTTGTCTTTGGTCTGGTTCGAGAACTGCGGGTCAGGCGTCTTCACGCTAATCACGCCGACCAAGCCTTCGCGGAAGTCGTCGCCCGAAGGAACCTTGTCCTTCTTCGTGCCATTGCGTTCGATCCAGCGCTCGGCGTATTTGGTCAACGCGCGAGTCATGCCCTTGCGCAAGCCGGTCAGGTGCGTGCCGCCATCGCGGTTGGCGATCAGGTTGGTGTACGCGAGCATGTTGTCCTGCGACTCAGCGTCAGTCCATTGCAGCGCCACTTCAACTTCGTTGCCATCGTCGTCGGACTTGACGATGTACACGACTTCCTCGTGCATCTTGTTCTTGTTTTTGTTTTTGAAGGAGACGAACTCCTTGATGCCGTCGGCGAAGAAGAACACGTCCTCGCGAGGCTCTTCACCTCTCGAATCCTTGATCTGAATCTTCACGCCTTTGCAGAGGAAGGCCAACTCGCGCAGGCGGTTCGCGACGGTGGCGTAGTGGAATTCGATCGACTCCTGGAAGATCTCATCATCCGGGTAGAAGGTGATCTTGGTGCCGTGCTTCTTGGTCTCACCAATAACTTTGAGCTCGGTGGCTTTCTTGCCGCGCTCGTAGCGTTGATGGTGGACTTCGCCTGCTTGGTGAACTTCCACTTCGGTCCAGCGTGAAAGCGCGTTCACGGCCTTGAGACCAATCCCGTGCAGACCGCCGGAGACGTTGTAGGCCTTGTTGTCGAACTTGCCGCCAGCGTGCAGATCGCAGAACACCATCGTCACGGCAGGCATGCCCGTTTGCGAGCTGATGCCCACCGGAATGCCGTGGCCATCATCGGTAACAGAGCACGAGCCGTTCTCGTTCAGCTCGACCCAGATCTGCGAGCAGCGATCAGCGAGCGCTTCGTCAATCGAGTTGGAGACGATCTCGTTGATCAGGTGGTGAAGACCTTCCACCGTTGGGCCGCCGATGTACATGCCCGGACGCTTGCGGATACCCTCAAGCCCTTCCAAACGCACGATGCTCTCGGCTGTGTAGGCGTTCTCTTGATCTTGCTTCTTGGACATTGCGTTTCCTGATCTGAGCGGCGAGCCGCTTTGTTGCTGATCGAACTCTGCGATGCGCAACGCTGCGTTGTGAGCGCATTGCACCGCCTGAGATTGCTGCTACTTCTTTAAACGTCCGCTGCGAACGACGATGCGGGCGACATGATCCTTGCCTTCAAGCTTTTCGTTCATGCTCGACACCAGTTCGTCGTGGCGAAACTTGCCGAGCTCGTGCACCAAAGCCTGCGAACTGACAGTGACGCGCAGATCGCCGTGGGTGAAGCTCTTCACCTCGCTGACATGCGCGAGGTCTTCGCCAATCACCGCAGCCCAGGCGTGCTTTGCGCGATCTACCCGCGTCGGCGGCTTGAACGTCCGCTGCGTTTTCAATCTGCCCAACCACGCATTCACCCTGGTGGGCAAAACCACCCTTCCGGGATTCCGTTGCCGAAGCTCGTTCAGGTAGTCGTCGTCGTGCATGCTCTACTCAATTGCGCTCGGTTTGAACGCTTGCTGGAGTATAGCGGACACGGGGTTGGAAGGAAGCTAAAGCGCTTGAGAATGCGGGTTTGCACGGGTTTTCAACAAAGTTGTGACGGCTGAATCCAGTGCGTCTACGCAAAAGCAGGGCCAGCGCAGAATCGCAAATGGCGATGCTCGTCCATTCGGCGAGCATCGCCATGATACGTGAGTCATCCATCGGATGAATCAGCGGCTATTCCGGCACATACACGCAGCGGAAGCCAAGGTTGTTGATGCGCTCCGATTTGCGCGATGCGCGGCGCTTGCTAATCATGAACTCGTCAGACTCGGTGCTCGTGAAACTACCGCCGCGAATCACGTGCAGCGGATCAACGTTCTCGTCGACTGGGCCAATCAGGTTCATCGGATCGACGTTCGAACGCATCGGATTGCCGTAGTAGGCAATGTCGAAGTAATCGAGCGTCCATTCCTCGACGTTGCCGCTCAGATCGTAAACGCCGTAGTAGGATTGCGAGTCGCGATAGGAACCAACCACGACCGGGCCTGAGAGCCCAAAGTTCGCTTGCTCGTACTGCACGATGTTGGTCTTCGATGCTTCGGGATCATCGATGCGCGTCGGAGCTTGCGAGCCCCAAGGATAGACGCGGCGATCTTTGTAGCCGCGCGCTGCTTTCTCCCATTGCGCTTCGGTGGGGAGCGACTTGCCCGCCCATTTCGCGTAGGCTTCCGCTTCGTAGTAGCTGACCCAGCGAACGGGCTCCTCTGGTTGAAAGTAGCGCCAGCGCTTCACCAAGGTGCGGCTGCGCTCACCAATCTCTTCCACCTGATGCTGCTTGAGCTCGATCTCCTTGATCTTGACCTCGCCGCTTGGACCGATACCCGATGTCAATTCAGGGTTCTTGACGTCAAAGCCGTGGTTGTAGTCCGGCTCAAACCCTGCTTCGTAGACGATGTTGTAGATGTCGCCTGCGCCTTCAATGGGCACGGTCGCGCTCTTGATGAAGCGCCAGCCTTCGTCGCTCCAGTAATCGCGATTGAAGTAGCCGCCAGCCTCGATGAACTGCTGGTACTCAGCAATCGTCACTTCCGTGCGGTCGATGTAGTAGGGCGAAAGGTAGACCCATGAGGCCGGCCCGCAGAAGGGAATATTGTCCTGCCCCATCCAGAAGAAGCCGCCTTCGACGGGCTGCATGCGCTTGCCGTCGTCGAGATACTTCACCGCTTCGAGCGAAGTATTGACCACGGAGGCCTTGTCGATTCCAAGGTCGTCTAAGGTTGGGCGCTTGCGTTCATCGTAGGCCCAAGGATAGCGAACCTTGCGCGGATGCGCCTTGGTCGTGCTCTCGGTGTTGTGCTTGGGCGGGTTGGCAGTTGATCCCTGATCCGGTGCATCCTGCGGCGTGTGGGGAGTTGCTTGGCCATTGTCCGTGCTGGCCGGTGGGGGAGCGATCCAATTCTGAATCACGCCCTGCTGAAAGAGCAAAAAGGTCCCTCCAGCAACAGCTACGAGCAGGAGTCCGATAACCCAGTCTTTCATGCCTTTTCCTCGCGGCGCTTCTTCGAGCAAATCTTCGTCAACAATTGGGATGTTCAAGAGATCGTCTTGGTCTTCCATGCTGTCAAGAATGCTATCAGCATTCGACGTGGATGCGGTGCTGTCTGGAAGATGCTCACTCATGTCCAGTCCTCAAATGACCTGTGGCCGAGACACGCAAATCGCATGCCGCGGCCACATTCTAACGAGCGATTGCGCGTTGGCGATCTTACTTGCCGATGTTCTCAAGCATTGAGACGAGCGGCAGGAAGAGCGCGATCACGATAAAGCCGATAGCACCACCCATGAACACGATCAGGATCGGTTCCATCACACTCACGAGCGATTCAACGGCGATATCCACTTCAACGTCGTAGGTATCAGCAACCTTGATCAGCATCTTGTCGAGCTCACCGGTTTCTTCACCCACGTCGATCATATTCACGACGAGGTCGTCAAAGAGGCCCGTCTTGCCCAGCGGAGCTGAGATCGATTCACCTTCTTTGATCGAGACGCGCACGGCGTCGATACCTTCGCCGAGCACTTCGTTGCTAATCGCGTTACGGCAGATTTCAAGCGCTTCGAGAATCGGCACGCCTGAAGTAATCAGCGTACCCAGCGTACGGCAGAAGCGGCTGGTCGTGGACTTGCGGATGATCACGCCGATTACGGGGATCTTCAGCTTGACCCTGTCCATCGTCTTCTTGCCACCCTTCGTTCGGCCCCATGCTCCAATAAGGAAGAAGAAGCCAACCAAACCACCAGCGATGGCAGCCCCAACCCAGGAACCCAGCGTAGCCGAGATCATCAGCAGGATGCGAGTAGGCAGCGGAAGCGTCATGCCCTGGGCTTTGAACATCTGCTCAAAGGCCGGCACAACGAAGATGATAATGGCCGTCAGAATCAAGATGGCCACGGACATAACCACGACCGGGTAGATCGAGGCGCCGACAACCTTCTTCTTGAGACGCTGCGCCTTTTCGAGGAAGCCTGCAAGACGATTCAGAATCACGTCGAGCACACCGCCAGCCTCACCGGCGCGAATCATGTTGCAAAAGAGTTTGTCGAAGACCTTCGGGTGCGAAGCAAGCGCATCCGAAAGCGTCGATCCAGTCTCAACCGTATCCGCGACGTCGTCGAGGATGTAGCGGAAGAGCGTGCCCTGCTTTTGTTGCTGGGCGAGAACTTTCAGCGAACGCACGATCGGCAGGCCTGCGTCTTGCAGCACCGCGAACTGGTTGGCGAAGTCGGTCAGCATCTGTGAGCTGATCTTGCCACTACGACGCTTCTTCCCAGAACCTGCAGAGGTTCCGGCAGAAGACGTAGCAGCCTTCGAACCAACATCGGGGCTAGCGCCACCACCGCCGCTGCCCTGCATTTGGGCGACGCGCGTTGGGCGCAGTCCAGCGTTGCGAATCTCGGCAATAGCGGAATTGCGATCCGCTGCTTCGATTTCGCCGCGCGTGCGTTGTCCTTGCGCGTCTAGCGCTTCATATGCAAAGGTAGGCATGCGACTCTGTCCTTGTCAGCCTCAAGCCACCGGGGGGAAGGTGGACTGGCCCTCTCACAGCGGCCAATTCAGCGCCCGAGCAAATGGCACAGGCCGAAGCCTATGACACCCATCCGTAACGGGCTTTGAAGCCCCGACACTCAGTCGGGAAGAATTGGTAACACTCGGCACGAAATATAGGTTCCAAGTCCCCTTCACACAAGCAACTGCAATCTTCATGCCGCATCTTTCTTCCGTCACCGCGATTTGTGGCGGCTAGCAGGCGCATCAAGCTTCCACCGATGCATCAGCCTTGGGCTTGCGCCAAGCGACGGCTAGGGAGAGCGAAAAGCCGGCGATCGCTGCGTTGCGGACGGCCAGCATGCTCAGCGACTTTACGTCGAACACGCCAATCTCCATGCAGCCGCAACTTGCGCCTTCGCCAAGAAATTCAGGCGCTGCGAGCACGACGACAATCGTAAACACCACCACGGTAATGGCCGAGAGCACGCAGGCGAAGCTTTTGAGGTGCTTCGAGATCAGCATAACTAGCCCCAGCCCGATCATCCAAGTCGCGAGCAGGGAATAGAAGGCATCCGGGTGAATGTGCAGGATGCTTGAGCGCAGTTGCTCGCGCACGGCGCTGGCCAGCGCCGGATCGCTGGATTTGCCCGTCGCAGCAGCCAGGAGCTTCATCGTGCCTGCCCACAGCCACATCGCGGAAAGCAGGATCGTGCACGTCCCAACGATGATGCGCAGCCCTTCGCTTTCCTCATGCATGGGCACGATGCGAGACTTGATTGGCTTCGGCGCGCTTCCGTAGGGGGCATGCGATTCCATGGCTCTGCTCTCTGCTTGCGCTTGAGGCAAGCTGCTAGTCTTCTTCGTCCATGTCAGCGAGCTCCGCTTCGATCTGCTTGCGAGCGTCGCTAGCGCCCTCGGATGCTGGCGCGGCATCGTCGCTGTTCGACTCAGCTTGGACGTCGCCCGCCGCATCTTCACCGGGCTTGCGCAGCATGATGAACATGCCGAAAGCGAAGAGCCCAACCAGCACCATCGCGGCGCTTGCCAGCACGATGTAGAGCCAGTTCGCGGTAGGTGCTTCGCGGATCAGCTCGGTCCAGCCCTGATTCCAGCCGTAGGTGATGTCTTCCGTGCCGTGCAGCTTGGTATTCACTTCAGTAAATCGGCCGAAGAAGATCGAGTCGATGTCAGCTTCGCTCAACTGCTCAGCGCGCAATCGTTCAGCGGCTTGAAGCTGCGAGTCTTCAGCGCGCCAGTTGCGATACTCTTCTTGTTGCGGCAGCCAGCGCGCGTACGCGGCTGTGAGCGTGCGGATCGTTGCCGCGTCTGCTCCGAGGGTTGCCTGATTCACGCCCTGCACCATCAGCGTGTCCACCGTGCCCGGCGTAAAGCCTTTCGTGATCAAGAAGCGCAGCATCAAGGCTTGGTACGTGTGGCAGGGGCAGCCGGGATCGGCCATCTCCTGGTGGGGACAGCAAGCTGAGCGGTAGCCGGAAATCATCTGTTCGTAGATCTTCTCGACTTCTTCCTGATTGCGAGGCTTGACCTCGAACTTGCCGATCTGCTGGCCGCCCTCGCTGCTTGCGCTGCTTGCGCGAGGTGCGCTGCTTGGATCGGGCCGCTTCGCCTCAAGCTCGGGGGAGAGATCGCCCGTGCGCACATCCATTTTCTCCGTGCCCGCAGCGGGGTTGCCGCTTGCTCCCTCGGGAATATCCGGCACATCTTGCGCCTGCGCAGGATTGGCAAGAGCGCAGATCGCGCAGGTGATCAGGATGATGGAGATCGAGAGTTGCTTGAGCATGTCACGTCCGCTTGCTGGCAGGTTCGAATCGAAAATGTTCGTCGCTTGCGAGTATGGCGTATTCCCGCGAACTCTCGCAAGCCAAACGCGCGCGAGCTTGCGCTTTATGCAAAGTGCTTACTTGTTACGTTCGCGCAATCCGCAGGGGCAGAGAATCCAGCGCTGCGTAGTCATCGGGATTGGATGAACGAGACCCTCTAAGGTAATCTCAGGCTACTGAAACGCACTCGTCTTCCTTTAAAGGAAGATTGCCCTGAGGACGCGCAATCCTTGCGACCATCGCAACACCACAGCGGAGCACGCCGATCCCATGGATGACTTTCGCTCAGACACAGCCGCGCCTCTTGAGCGCGATGAGATTCTTCAGCTCGTCACCTTCCGCTTGGGAGATGAGGAGTTCGGCGTCGACATTCACGCGCTGCAAGAAATCATCCGCATGATGACGATCACCCGCGTGCCCAAAGCGCCAAGCTTTGTGGAAGGTGTCGTCAATCTGCGCGGGCAGGTCATCCCGATCATCGACTTGCGCAAACGCATCGGCATGCCCAGCGCGGTCTACGACAAAACCACGCGCATCATTGTCGTGCAGCTCGATCGCAAGACCGTGGGGTTCGTGGTGGATGCCGTCGGCGAAGTGCGTCGCATTCCCGCGCGCGTGGTCGAGCCGCCGCCGCCGATAGTGGCAGGCATTGAAAGCGAATACATCGAGGGCGTCGGCAAGCTCGAAGACCGCCTGCTGATCCTGCTCGATCTCCACCGCCTGCTCTCCGACGACGAGCGCGCACAGCTTTAAGAGCGTGACGCTGCAACGCTCGCGCCGACTGATGAGGACGCTTGGCTATGCTGAAATCCCTCAAGCTCCAAAACGTTGGCCCCGCTCCCTCGATGGAGTTGGAGCTTGGTGAGCGCTTGAACCTGCTCACCGGCGACAACGGACTCGGCAAGAGCTTCCTATTGGATGTGATGTGGTGGGCTTTGACGCGCAAGTGGCCGCAAGATGTAAATGAATGGATGACTTCAGGCTATCCGGCGAGACCTAGGGATCCCAAGCAGCAAGCTTCAATCGAATGTTCACTGCAGGGCAAATCTGGAAGCATCGTCTCGCCGAGTTCCATCTTTGACAGGGTGAACCAGTACTGGCCAAACAAGGTCGGGCGTCCGCCAAGCCCCGGATTGGTGCTCTATGCTCACGCAGATGGAAGTTTCTCTATTTGGGATCCGGCACGGAACTACTGGAAGCATGGTGGTGATTCGGATCTTCCTCAAAAGGTCCCAGCCTACGTTCTGACCCCGACCGAAGTTTGGGATGAGCTTGAAACGGAAGTCGATGGCAAAGAGATCATCGTTTGCAGCGGTTTGATTGCTGATTGGAAGAGTTGGATTCTTGAAGGCGGAAAAGCGGCCAAGATGATGCAGGCTGTTTTGTCCAAGTTGGCACCACCTGGGGAAACCTTGGAGCCGGGGAAACTGGTGAAGGTCTTTCTCCAAGAGGACAGGCAGTATCCGACACTGAGAACAGCGCACGGAGTTGAGGTGCCAGTCATTCACGCTTCTTCTGGCGTGCGTCGAATCTTAGCCTTGGCGTACATGCTTGTTTGGGCGTGGAACGCGCACGTGGATGCCACGGAGTTGCAGGGCGAAGAGCCAACAAATCAGGTGATCCTGCTTGTGGATGAAGCAGAGGCTCACTTGCATCCCAAGTGGCAGCGCACAATTCTCTCCTCGCTGTTGGAAGTCGTAAACGAGCTTCGGAATGACGTGAAGGTCCAGGTCGTTGCCGCGACCCATTCACCACTGGTGATGGCGTCCGCGGAACCTCTCTTTGATCCGGAGTGCGATGCGTGGTTCGACCTTGATCTCGAAGAAGGCAACGTACTTCTGCGCAAGCGGCCTTTTGTCCGTCGAGGCGACGTATCAAACTGGCTAACCAGCGAAGCCTTTGATCTGGAAAGCGCGCTCGGAAAACTAGATGCTGAAGGAGCAATTCTCGAGGCTCGCAAGGTTCTCTCTCAACCCTCTCCAACACATGCAGTGATTCGAAAAGCCGATGAATCGCTACGTCACGCCGGGCTATCGGACATCGATCCGTTCTGGGCACGCTGGAGTTTTTTCGTCGAGCAAAAGCTCGGTATCAACGGCACTCACCACTCGCAGGGGGAGAAGCGATGATCCCCCTCAAGCTGGCACCGGAGCCACCTGAATTTGATGAAGGCGTGCGTCAGCGAGGCCTTGCAGCAATTGATGAGCTTGTTGGTCGCACGCCGCGCCGAACGCGTCCCGGCCCCCGCCGGAAGAAAGTTGCTTCCACTGAGGCGGAGATTCCTAGTAGCGAGTTTCCCGCGTTTTGGCGAGATGTGCTCCCCGCGATGCTTAATGCATATGAGCGACGCTGTGCTTTCCTCGCGCTGCACATCGAACTCGCAACCGGAGGTGCAACGGTCGATCACATGATTCCCAAGTCTCGCGAATGGAAGCTCGTCTACGAGTGGCACAACTATCGGCTTTGCTGCGCCCATGTGAACTCACTGAAGAGCGATAGTGCTGATCTCGTTGACCCATTCGAGTGCGAGGAGAATTGGTTTGCACTTGAGATCGTTGAGTTCCGTGTTGTGCCGGGCGACGGTTTCGCTCAAGCCACCAATCAGCAGTACGCAGCGATTCGGAATACGCTTGAACTTCTTAACTCCCGCGACTGCTGCGAAGCGAGAAGGAGTTACTTTGATGCCTACCGCGAGAAGCATGTGTCCTGGCAATGGGTGCTGCGCCGAGCGCCCTTTGTTGCTCGCGAGATGCTCCGCCAGGAGCTTGTCAGCCCAGAAGACCTCGCGCAGGGAGTCAACCCATGAATGATCCCGACCAACGGCAATCGGCGCGGATCGCGCACGCGAGCCAGGTGCTCTATCGCGAGGTGGTGCTTGGCGGGAATGCGCCTAGCTACGCTGAGGGCAGCTTAATTGATCTCTCTGACGAAGGCTTGGCTTTCGCAGCGTCGCGGGTGTTTAGCAAAGACGATGTGCTCGAACTGAAGCTGCTGCTCTACGGCTGGGAGAAGCACAAGAACGAGTACTACATCGGCGATCTGCGCAAAGTTACCGATCCCCTCGTGATCATCGCGGTGGTCACCGATTGCAGCGCCGAGGGCTCGCGCTATCGCATTGGCGTGCGCTTTGACAACGTCGATCCCTCGCACCACGAAGCGCTGCGCGCCTACCTCAAGCAACGCGCCGATGGGAGTCTATGAGTGCGGCTGGCCCCATCCGCTTGCTGATCGCTGACGACTCCGCGGGCATTCGATCCGCGCTGAAGATTCTCTTTCGCTCACAGACTGACGTCGAAATCATCGCGGCTGCGCGCAACGGACGCGAAGCCGTCGAGCTGGTCAAGCGCCATCATCCCGACATCGTGCTGATGGATCTCGAAATGCCGGAGATGAACGGCACCGAAGCGATTCGCGAGATCATGCGCGACAATCCCTTGCCGATCATCGTCTTCTCATCTATCGCGCGTGACACCGGGCCGCGCACCTTCGAAGCGCTGGAAGCCGGCGCGGTTGACTTCGTCACCAAGGACGCGAGCGGATCGGCGCTCGACATCGGCGGCATGCGCGAGGCGATCCTGCGCAAGATTCGCAAGCATGCAGGTGCGAAGCTGCCTGAGCGCGCGCGTTCTCCCTTCGCCAAGCCGCAGGAAGACACGAAGAGCTTCGATGCGCTGCTAGATCGCATCGGCGAGCGCGCGAGTCGAGACAACGACGTCGAAGGCATGGCGCGAGTCGAGAAACTCCGCAAGCAGCATCGCGAGACGCTGATCTCGCAACGCCAGCGCGACGCAGATCGGGCGCAGCGTGCGGGCGGCAATCGCATCGAAGGCCATCGCGAAGTGTCGAGCTTCGCCCCGCGCTCTCGCCGCTCACCGCATACTGACGCGCTACTTCCGCCTATCGCGTATGCGGAGCGAGCACCAGCCGAACGCGCGCAAAAAGACAAGCCTCGCAACACTACCACTCACGTGCGCGGCCACGGCGAAGCGGACACTCGCCAGCGCCGGATCGAAGAGCTCGTCGCTCGCGGCCCAAGCTCTGAAGAGTTACGCATCTGCCAGCGTGAGATCGAGCGGAAGAGATTACCCCGCACAGCGGCGCGCCTCGTTGTCGTTGGCGGATCGACCGGCGGGCCGCAAGCGATTCACGCGATCGTGCGCAGGCTGCCGCACGAGTTCCCGCTGCCGATCGTTGTCGCGCAACACATGCCAGCAAGCTTCACCGAGACTTTTGCGCAGCGTCTGCGAGATCTCCACGGCGTCGATGTCAAGATCGTCAAGCGCAGCGAGCGCCTGCTTCCCCGCTGCTTGTACCTCGCGCCGGGCGGCCAGCACGTTCGCGTCAGCTCGCGCGCGGGCACGCTTTACGCCGATGTGATGAGCGAAGATCTTGCAGGACTCTTGCATAAGCCGAGCGTTGACATGCTCTTTCGCAGCGCGCTCGAAGCAGCGAGTGGATCCGTGATCGCGCTGGTGCTCAGCGGGATGGGTCGCGATGGCGCTAGCGCTGCAGCCGACCTGCACAAGAGTGGCGCTACAGTCATCGTGCAGGATGAAGCGACGAGCAGCGTCTGGGGCATGCCGCGCGCCGTGCATGAATTGAACGCAGCGGACATGGATTTACCTCTGCACGAGATCGGCGATGTGCTGGCGATGCTGCTTCACGTGCGCAGGAATGGCTCGTAGATACTGGGCTGGGAGATGCAATGGTTCACTACCCGACGGGCAAGATTCGCGAAGAGCTGAGTCAGCCAGATTCGCAAAAGCGCTTGGAAGCCACGCGCAACCTGATGGAATCGGCGGGCCGCTTGCGCGCTGATTTGTTGGTGCCCCAACTGCGCGATCCTTCGCGCGCCGTGCAAGACGCCGCCGACGAGAGTTTGCGCGCACTTGCGGATGCTGAGAGCGTGGCGTTGCTGCTGCCATTGCTCAGCGAAGACGAAGCGAGCTTGCGCAATCAAGCAGCGTCGATTCTTGGCGAGATCATCGCGGATCACCTCGACCTCGTGCCACCAGCGCTCGCAGCATTCAACGACGATGCGCGCATCTTGTTGATCGAAGCGCTGGGCGTTGCGGGTGCAGAGGCGTCGCTTCCGCTGATCGAATCGCAATGCGAGAGTGAGAACGTCAACCTGCGCAATGCATGTGCGATGGCGCTTGGTTCGATCGGCTCGATCAAGGCGCTGCCGCGCTTAGTCAAGATGCTTGCGGATGATGAGTGGGTGCGCTTTTCGGCGATTGAATCGCTCAGCGAGCTTGACGATCCGAGCGTGCTGCCGACCTTGATCGACGCGTTGCGCGATGCCCGCGATAAGCCTTGGTATGCCGGTGTGCTCGCGTGTTTCATTGAGATGAAGCGCGTTGAGGCCGTGCCCTTTCTGATTGAAGAGCTGGGAAGTGCGAGCGAGTCGCATCACCCCGATCTCGTCGCGGCGCTTGTCGAGATCCTCGAACTCAACGCGAATGCGGTGGGGGACTTGGCACTTGATTCCGCATCGCTTGCCCGCGCGACGCCGAAGATTAGCGCGCTGCTTTCGAGCACGGATCCATGGGTTGCTTTTCGCGCTGCCGCAACCATCTCGCATCTCGGCGGGGAGGACTTCAAGCCCGCGTTGATCAAAGCAGCGAAAGATGAGCGCGACCTGGTGTCGGCGGGAGCGCAACGCGCACTCGCGAAGCTCGCGCAATCTTCTGATGTAGAGCAGTACACAGCTCTCGCTGATGCACTCGGCGACCGCACAACGCCGGAGCTCACCGCAGCGCTCAAGCACTTGCAAGGGGATGCGACTTCGTGAATCGCCCCGCTCCCAAGCGAGTGCTGGACGAAGCGCAATTCGTTCAACTGCGCGACCTCATACATGAGGCGAGTGGTATCTACTTCAACGGCAACAAACGCTACCTGCTTGAATCGCGCCTGCAAGATCGCCTCAAAGCGCGCGGCCTCCACTCCTTCGAAGAGTACCTTTACTTCCTCAAGTTTGATGGGCGTCGCAGTGAAGAGCTCAAGTTCGTGTTCAACGTGATCACGACGAACGAGACCAGCTTCTATCGCAATCCCCCGCAGATGGAGGCGTTTGCGAACTCCATCTTGCCTGCCCTGATCGCGCGCAAGCGAGCGCAAGGCAGCTATCGCATTCGCATGTGGTCGGCTGGCTGTTCGAGTGGCGAAGAGCCCTACAGCATGGCGATGCTCGTGCGCAACACGCTCGGCTCCGCGCTGCGCGACTTTCGCGTGGAGATCCACGGCACGGATATCTCCACTGAGATGCTTGAGCGCGCAGAGGCTGGCGTTTACTCGAACTACACCTTGCGCTCTCTGCCCGGTGTTTTGAAAGAGCAGCACTTCGTTCAGACCGCCGCCGACGCGTGGCAGATCAACTCGAACGTTCGCGAGATGGTGCGCTTTGCTCAACTCAATCTGAACGACGCGGAGCGCCTGCGCACGATGCGCGGCTTCGACATCATCTTCTGTCGCAACGTGCTGATCTACTTCGACATGGATGCGAAGAAGCGTTTCGTTAGCGCTTTTTACGATGCGCTCGTGCCTGGCGGGACCTTGTTGCTGGGACATGCAGAGAGCCTGCACAACGTTAGCCGCGCATTTCGCTTGGAATACTTCGAAGGTGCGCTGGCGTACCGCAAGGAAGAGTGAGGGCGCGAAGCTCGCGCTCGACTCACACCATCACCTTCGGCAAGAACGACTCGCCGAACGCGAGCGCTGGCAGATCAAGGTGATCCGCGATCGTCTGCCCCATGTCAGCGAAGCTCGCACGAATGCCGATCGAGCCGCCTTCAATGCTAGGCCCAAAGCAGATCACCGGCACATGCTCGCGCGTGTGATCGCTACCGGGCAGCGTAGGATCGCAGCCATGATCAGCGGTGATGATGACGAGATCGCCATCCTGCAATTCAGCTTCAAACTCCGGCATGCGCGCATCGAAATCTTCGAGCGCCTTGGCGTAACCGATGGTGTCGCGGCGATGGCCGAAGAGCATGTCGAAGTCGACGAAGTTGCTGAAGAGCAACGAGCGGTCGGGCGCTTGCTTGAGCTCCGCGAGCGTCGTGGTGAAGATCTGGTCGTTGCCGTTCGCCTTGACTTCGCGCGTGGTGCCGGAGTGCGCGAAGATGTCGCCGATCTTGCCGATCGCGATCACCTCGCCGCCTTCTTCTTTAAGCACGTCGAGCAAAGTCGGCGCGTGGGGAGGCGTTGCAAGATCCTTGCGATTGCCGGTGCGCGCGTAAGTCTCGCTTGAGTCGCCGACAAATGGCCGCGCAATCACCCGCCCGATGTTGTAGTCGTCGACGAGTTCGCGGGCGATCTTGCAGACTTCGTAGAGTCGCTCTAACCCGAAGTGCTCTTCATGCGCTGCGATCTGAAAGACGCTATCTGCCGATGTGTAGCAGATCGGTTTGCCCGACTTGATGTGCTCGTCGCCGAGCTTGGCGATAATCTCGGTGCCGGATGCGGCGCAGTTGCCGAGGATGCCGGGAAGATTCGCGCGCTCAATCAGCGCATCGACA
>Ga0213866_10001552_pt1 | contig 16874 bp, 12 predicted proteins | sample PICome_11_FD_160079 | JGI IMG/M metagenome (GOLD analysis project Ga0213866, IMG submission 160079) | Coastal seawater microbial communities near Pivers Island, North Carolina, United States - PICO284 | ecosystem: Environmental > Aquatic > Marine > Coastal | place: USA: North Carolina...
AGACCCGTGACTGGCTTGGTGGATGATCCCGGCCAGTCCACGCTGCTTTGACCGGATTGACGCGGCCACCGGGACATGCCGCGCCTCCGCTACCGATCCAAGACACCCGGCTCCCGCCTCGAAGAACGTTTCCTGATTCTCTGGAACGAAATCGGGGGGCCGGAACTGGAGCGTGAATTCCGCTTCCACGACAAGCGCCGGTGGCGGGCCGACTTCGCCCACCTCGAAAGCCACAGCCTCATTGAGATCGAAGGCGGGATCTGGATCAACGGACGCCACAACCGCGCCGCCGGGTTCAACGCCGACCTCGAGAAATACCTCGAGGCGAGCCTGAGCGGCTGGCGCGTCTTCCGCCTCGGTCCCGACCAGATCACCCTGCCCGCAGTGCAACGGTTGGCGGGCATTCTGAGGCATGGTTCGTGACGCAACGAAATCCCGATCGCGCCGGGACGGAATATTCATTGCGTTACGAAATCCCCGTTTTCCCGGCTTCCCGATTTCCTTTTTGCCGGAAACTGCGGGTTTTCGCCACACTCCCATGACGGGAGCGATCTCCGCCCGAAAATCGCCTCAGCGATGCGCAGGACCGTTTCCCTCCCGGTTTCCACTCAACTTTCCACTTTGCTTTCCACTTTGGCACTGCGGCTTCCTTCCGGAAGCTGCACTCCGGTGCAGCCTCGCACAGGCCGTTGCCGGAGACTCCCGGCTTCATCGGTGCAAAAAAAGTGGAAAGCGGAAAAACAGACCTCTCATAAAATTGGCCAATGGGTGAGATCCCTTGGGTTCAGAGACGCTCTCGGGAATAGATTTCCTGTCCTTGCCGGAACTTGCAGGCAACCCTCGCAATCTGTCCTTCGAATCCATCATTGTAGGTTCTGGGCCGCCCCAGAACCGAACACTCTCAATGGACAACATTCTCCCATTCAGTGGCTGCACATCAAATTCAATCCGCCAAAGGAACCGTTATGCCATTGTGAGAATATTCTGGGTCCGTGGTTCTGATTTCATATATTTGCCCCAAATCGGGGATTACGAGCTCACCAATCTCTTGGAATCCATCACGGAGCAGTGCAGTGATTACGCACGGCAACTCGAGCCCCCTTTCGTGCCTCATCTTGATCTCTGATCGCCCCAACAAGACCACCTCTTCCCCCAATTGATTCGCGGCCCGCGCCAGTCCTCGGAAGAATCCAGCGTTCCGATAGACTTCTTTACAGGCGCCGTTGGAATCCAAGAACAGTGAGGAAACATCGCCTGAAGCAACGATCATCTCGCCTTCGATGTTATGCGTTCCCTGATCGACTGATCCAATTATTCGTCGGCCTAGTTCGTATCCAAACGGTTCTGAAAACGTCACGACCTCGCTATAATTACCCTTCTTGTTGTCCTGTGAAACCTCGGTCTTTCCGCAGGGATGAATAAAAAGGCCATTAATGTGATTCACATCATTTGTTTGGTTTGTCCAATTCCACGGTCTGATTCTATCAGTTCGCAGGTCGAACGAGAGAATTGAGTTTTCACTCGTTGCCGTAACCAGAAGCTGGTCGCCGTGGAGAAGAATCTGATGTCCGTCAATGGGTCGCCCCAATTGCATTACCCGTTTCAATTCAAAGCTCTCGTCAAAAACCATGATCAATTCACCTCGATTTCCATTACGGGCCAAGCAATAAACTTCCGTGTCAGACCAAGATATTCCGTAATAAGGCCCCCGCCCGGAGTCGACGACTTTGACCCTTTCTGCGGCGGAGCGGTAGCATCCAAAGTATCTGGGACCTGCAATCAATATGTCTCCAACGTCAAAAGAAGCCATATGATCACGACGGTTTTCTGAGGATGATCTGGTGCCCTGAAAATTCAATCGAGAAGCCGCGCTCGAGAAGCCATGGAACCCCCAGGGCGCCCTTTCCGTGGAATCGGCCCTCGCCATAGACCGTGTCGTCGAAGGCAATTAGTCCGCCGGGATTGACCTTGTCATGTCCCGCCATGGCCTCGGCTAATCCATGCCTTTCGTGTCCTTCGACATAGCAGTCCATGCTGTCCAAATAGAGCAGATCGATTCCCGGCACGGCATTTCTGATAAAATTGATTGAGTTCTCATTGGTGATTGTCAGCGAATCTTTGAACTCGTCCAATTCAACATTCGCAAAGGCGCAGTGCGCTGGCTCAATATCAACCGACGTCAGGTGTCCGCCAAGCTCGCGGGCGAGGTATGAGAACAGGTAGGTGGAGTATCCCGCTCCGCGCCAGTCCTCTTTCGCCCGAATGGTTCCGGTTTCCAACATTCGGAACGGCCTTTTCAGACTTATGAGATAGTCCGTCAGGAGAGAGAAGCTCTTGTGGCGATCCACGAAAGAACGCTGGTTTCCGCTGAAGCCGCCGTTCGTCCAACTTTCGATAAATTGCCTCAGTAGAACATCGCTACCCAGTTTGGCCCGGTCAAAGTAACGTGGCCCTGTGAGCATCTGTATCGCTACCTTGGCAATGTCCTTAACGCCCACGCGCGATCCTTCACACTCGATGATGTTATATTGAGTGCGGAGCATCACATTCTCTTGATGAAACCGCGCCTTCGGGACCAAGTGAGCATGGTTTCCGCGAGGCAAGGAGAATGCGCCTGGATGATGCTCGAACCAAACAATGAGCGTGGGTGTATCGGTAAACCGAGATACATGTCCCGAGCCGCTGTCGATTCCAATCACAAGATCTGATTCGTCGATCAATCCGACCAACTGCGGGACGGTTAGTCTGCCCAGATCATCGAGCATGTGTCGCACTCTTCCGTGCCGAAGCTTCGGAACTCGCTGGTCCCAGTCCAACAAAATCAGGGTTCCATCGGTTCGATCCAGCAATTCCAGATAAAGTTTCACCGTCGTGTCATCATCGATATCTTTGGCTTCCGACGACGTGTTCCCCTTGGTGTGTAACAAAATGATGGGACGCGGCAATGGTTCGATCATTCTGGAGATCAAAGCCTTGTCCTCTGCAGAGGCAAATTGTCGAAGTTTGATCTCGATCGAGCAAAATTCGTCCCATAGCGATCTATCGATCAAGCCGATGTTTGGCATCGGGTTTCGTGAGATGTTGCAGGCCGCCTTATTGGCGTAGAAGAAATTGCTGGAACAAACGCTTTTGAGCGATGGCCCATGCTGCCAACTGTGAGCGGGAAATCCTACCTTCTTGGGGATCACCTCAATTCCCTCGCACGCACGAAAGAGAAAGGCCTTGTCAGGGGCGCACTGAACGCGAAATCGGTGGCCTCTGCTCGTGTACAATGGAATCTGATGGGCAAAATAGACGCAATCCCCCAAGCCATGGGGGAAGCTCACGTCGATTGGGTTCTGGGAAGGGCTGTCTTCTGCCATGGGGTTCTTGAGACGAACTTTTTCGATCGAGCTTTGATCTGTTTTCTTTCAATCGCGTCGCTAGATCTACGCAGATCCCACGCATTATCGAATTAATTTTTCTACTGCCCGGATCACATCCTTGGCGGTGATCTCGTGAAGACACCTCGGCAAGCGCGACGATTCCACCGGCTCAACGCATAGACTCTGGTCCGACGGCTCACCATCGCCCAGCGGATAGGTTCGCGATTTCCAGCAGCCGCCATCGTCGCAGCAGGGCAGGGTGCCGACCGAGTGGAGGTATTGGTGATGAGGATAGGCCTCCCAATGGGGCGGCTCCCGGCCGCCGGCGATCACCACCGCCGGGCGGTTCTTCGGCGGCTGACGGTCGGGCCGCATCGGCACCGCCGCGGCCAGATGCATCAGCAGGGTGACCGGGCAGATCACGCCCGAACTGTGATAGACCAGCCGCACCAGTTGCCGCAGGTCGGTCTTACCCCGCAGATCGATCACTCCGCGCAGCGGCGGATGGTGATGCCCCGCCTCGCCCACCTGCACGAAGCGGGTCCGGTGGCGGAACCGGTCCACCACTTGCTGCATCCGCGACGGTGACCACCACTTGGCCGTAAAATCGTCCTTGCCCCCATTCACCACGATCCAGAAAGGCTCATCCTTGCCCGTGATCTCCGTCACCTGGGAGATCCATTCCCGTTCCTGTCGCGACAGGTGAATGTCTCCGCGGAAGGCCGTCGGCTGGAGAGGAGCCAAGCCCAGTCGTTCGCCGAGGAAGGCACCGAATCCGTGGAGAAAGTGCCACGGCTCCTGGTTACTCCGGTGGACCAGCGGATATTCGCATGGGATCGTTTCCACCTCAGGGTCCTCTTCGGACAGAGGAGTGACGTGAGGGTTGTTCTCCCAGAGATGCGGGCAGGGAGTGCGGACGTCGGTCAGGAACTGCCCGGGATGATGAACATGCAGGTCTCGAACGGCCGCGGTCAGCATCACGATGTCGCCGGGCGATTGCTGGTTTGTCAGGATTAGTTTTCGAATCATACCAGCGAACTCACGGGGTCTTGTCGGATCTGATCTGGTTTCCCGCCCCGAACCGCGTCCGAGTCCTTACCGAAATGCCCCACCCGAAAGCGACCGCTTGATCCGCCCGCGTCGGCAAAGTTTGATTGAAGGTGTTCTTCGCCAACTTGCGCGTGGTGTTGAAGCACTCAGGAAATCGAGAAGCCGAGCGGCGTCGGGATTTTTCAGAATGAGATGGGACATCTGGCCGGAGAGGTGTCAGCGGAATCGGCCGGCGCGCTGGGCCTGGGGTGCCGAAGACCTCCACCATCCGCAAGGGCTGGCCGAGCCGGTCGCGGGTGGTCTGGGAGAGGTGACGGAGAAAGCACGAGCACGCCGGAGCGGATCGACGGCCCGAAAAGGTTCGATGAAATGGCGAACCAGTGTTCATTTAGTCAATAACTGTTGCCTGACCCGGATTGCCCCACGAACAGGGTTGAGTCGGTGACCCAACAGGGTTGGGTCGGTGCTGGGAGCGCTGTTCATTTAGTCAATAATTTGTGACTGACCCGGATTGCCCTGATACTTCTGACCCGTAGCGGAGCGCGCGTAGCGGAGCGTGACCCCAGCGGAGCGTTCGCAAGGGCTGGCCGAGGCGGTCGCGGATGGTCTGGGAGAGGCGACGGGAAAAGCGCAAACGAACAGAAACGGATCGACGGTCTGCTAAGGCTCGATAATCTGGCGAACAATTCATTTCGTCAATTATTCTTGTCTGGCGCGGATTGCCGTGGACTGCCGTTACGCTCGAAAAAGTTGATCGGTCCAATAAACTATGCCAACAAGTAACCCTGCGAAAAGCCAATCTGCGTCTGCAGCCTGCACTTGAAAGTATCGAGATCCGTCCCTATTTCGTGCAAATTCCCACTCTATAGATTCAGTTTTCAATCGTTGAATCTTAGAGGGGGCTGCGCTAACTTTCAGCGAATTTTCGCTGCCGGTTGGTATTATATCTATGCTAGCCGGCCGATCAATTACAGTCGCAACTGAGATGTCGTCCAAACACATGGTCCACTTTCCTGTGGAAAGGAATCTGCTTATTGCTGTTTTTATCCAGCTGTGATATCTGACGTGCTCGCGATGTAATTTCAATCTGTCAATTTTCACGTCACCACACGAAAAGATCCACTCGGTGTGAAAGATGTATTTTACCTCAGTGCACTTAAACGTTCTCGGCAAACATGGATGGTTTGTAGATACATCTATTATCGGGGATAAAAGCCGCGTTGGCTTTCCCGGTCTCATTATCCCGTGGTAAGGAGCGATACCCATTGGTTGCATTAACGTGCTTACGATGATGACCAATAAAGCCCTTTAACTTCCTACAAAGTCGCCGCTTCCGTAAGTAATCGATGCTTGATGTCTGTCAATTTCTTCAACACCACTTCCGCTTTTCCGGTGAATTAGGTCAAGGACAGCGCGAGCATATACGCCGCCTCCAATGTCTATGCTGTCATGTGTAAAACTCCACACAAGCGAGCCATACGCGCCGATCTCGACGAAGGCGTTTGCACCCCTTCGGGCGAGTTTGAGTGACCATTCTGGGGTCTTGAAAAGATCCCAACGGAGTCCACCGCTAATTTGCCCTCTGAATCCTGTGTCGAGGTCTTCGCCTGTCCAATTTTCGTTTCGCTTACACCAAAGTGCATACAAATAGATCGAGCCTTGTCCTTCTATGATTGGATAGGCACCTAATATTCTAATAGCCAGAGCTTTAAACGTAAAGCCTCCAAAAAGGAACTGGCCGCCAATTCGAACACAGCACTCGGAATCGGCCGCAATCTGAAATGATGAGCCGCCGTTTATTTCGAAGGCTGGTGAAAATGACTTCTTCCACCTGGCTTGCACTGTGTATTGACCTCGTGTTAATGCAGTGTCGCCAAATCGTTCAATCAGTGCTGTCGACTCCGTTTTCACCCAATCTTGAAGGGAGAATGAGAGTTCGCTAAATTTTGTAGTAATTGCGTTTTTTAATTGGAGGGCTTTGTCCTTACCGGAATCAAGAATGTCGGTTACGGAAAAGAGTCCCAAGAGGTCTGTAAGATTTGGAAGAGAGTTTTCTGAAATCGAAAAGAGGTTTTCTCCGCCATTTTCTGAGATTGCATCTCTGCCTATCCATTGCCCAATGTTCGAGGAATAATAGCGGTACCCATAGTTCTGATACCCGGTTTCTGCATCGGTGAACTGACCATGGAACAAGAAGCCCCAGTCGAACGCGCTTGAACTCCGGGTCGAGTAATCCGGCGCCAGGATGAGCGGCACGCCAAAGGCCGAGTAGGTGTAGCGCTCCAGCACGGAGCCCGTGTTGTTCAAGATCGCGATCGGATCGAAATAATCCATCAGGCACCAGAGCGTCTCGTCTAAGGTACCGTTGCCGTCGGTGTCGCGATCCCGGCGGATCAGGTCGTCGCGGTGGCCGGGGCGGGCGCCCCAGTAATAGACATTCAGCGGATCGGTGGAGGCGTCCTTGCGCTCCTCGATGAGCTTCCACTGGTCGTTGTAATACTGGTGGATGACGGTGCTATCGGCCAGGGTGCACGTGGTGCGGCGGAAGAGGCCGTCGTAGGCGTTGCGCTGGATGAGGGAGTTGGTGGCTTGGTCGCGGACTTCGACCAACTGATCCCACGCATTCCACACCAGCTTGCGCGGCGCGCCGGTGAGGGCATCTCCCGTGGGGATGCGAGTCATGTTGCCATTGCGGTCGTAGGCGACGCCTTCGTTCGTGCCGTCGATGGCGATGATCTGGTTCGACTGATTGGAGCGACGGGTCTGGTCAATCACGCTGGTGCCGTCCTCGGCTTTGTCGTAGGCGAGCCAGTTGCCTTGTTCGTCGTATTGCCAGGCTTCGGCTTCCTGGGGAATACCGCCGATTCCGGTTTGGTTGAGGTTCAGGGTTCCCCGGTTCGCGGTTTTGACCTGGCCGAGGGCGTCGTAGCCGTAGGTGCGGTCGAACTCGGCGTCGGAGGCGGGCGTGAGATCCTTGCGCCACGTTCTCCGACTGGCGCGGTCGTAACCGTAGGCGATGTCGGCCAGCGGATCGCTGCTGGTGCCATTCTGCCAGGGCATCCGGGTGGTGCGGCCGAAGCGATCGTAGCCGGTCATGGGATCGCCCGCGTCGCCGTTGAACGCGCCGGGAGTGACATAACTGAGCGCGGCGTCGGGCGTGGGATAGGTGAGACTGGCGAGACGCATGAAGCCCGCCCAGACGTAGTCGGCGAGGTTGTTGCTCTCGCCGTTCACCTTGAGCGACGACACGCGGTTGAAGACATCGTCGAGGCTGTTGGCGGCGCCGTAGGCGAGATCGACCTGCTTGCCGCTGGGCGCGGTGATGGAGAGTCGGCGCAGGATGTTGTCGGTGCCGTCGGTATGGGTGTAGGTGACCTCCGGCGTGGAGCCATCGACCTCGCCATCGTGTTCCTGGGCATCGACGATGAGCTGGTTAAAGGCGTCGTACTCGTGCTTCACCTCATTGATGACGTTTCCGCCGGTGGGGGCGTCGTAGGTGGTGATCAGCTCGCGCAGGCCGCGGTCGTTGTAGCTCGTCCCGACCCGGCGCATCGTGGCATCGACCCCGCTGGCCACGGTGGTGGCGGCGTCGTCGAGGGGCTGGCCCAGCTTGTTGTAGGTGAACTCTCGCACGGAACCGTTGGGGTCGGTGCGCTCGATGGTATCAGATTGTCGATTGAATGAATAGCTTTCCGACTCGCCGGTGGGCCAGATCTTGCCGGAGACGAGGTCGTTGCGCGCGATCCCGCTGGTGGCCAGGTTCGTGCCGAAGAGCCACGCGGTGACCTGCTCGCCGGTGGCGGGGTTTTCGAGGATCAAATCGGACATCTGGCCCGACAGGTGCCAGCGGAAGCGGGTGGCGCGCTGAGCCGGGGTGCCAAGAGCCTCGACCATGCGCAGCGGCTGGCCGAGCCGGTCGCGGGTGGTCTGGGAGATCGTGCCATCGGGGGCGATCTGCGAGCCGGGCTGGCCGTCGGCGGCGTAGCGGGTCTCGGAGACGACGACGGTGTCGGAGGGCGCGGGCGGCAGATCGGGCCGCGCGAGCGCGGCGCCGCCGTTGGTGCCGTAGTCGGCGGTGTAGCGGGAGCGGCCGATGGGATCCTGCCATTGGGCGAGATAGGAACGTCGCGCCTTGGGTTCGGCGCTGCCCGGATCGCCCAGCGGACCGGTGCCGGTGGCGCCGGGGAGGCGCTCGCGGCGGGTCTGGAGGATGACGTTGCCGCCCCGGTCGTACTCGGTCTCGCTTTGCTCGACCACGGTGTCGGTGCTCACGTCGTTGGCGGGCTGTCCCGAGGCGGGCGTGCCCGGCGAGACGAGGTAACCGGCAATGGCGCGGTTCAGCGCGTCGTAGTCGGTCTTGGCGGCGTTTTTCGCGCCGGCGGGCGTGGTCTTGATGGGGTTGCCGTTGGGATCGTACCAGGTGCCGGCGATCAGAGTCTCGGTGAGATCGCCGGTGGCGGGATCGACGCCCCAGGTCTTCTGCTCGTAGGGTCGGCCGCGCAGGTCGAAGGCGGTCTCGGCGAAGGCGGTGCGATTGGCATTGACCGCGCTGGTGTGGTAGCCGATCTGGGAGATCGGCTGATCGAGATTGTCGAAGGCGGTCCGGGTAATAAAGAGCCGGGTGCCGTCCGAGGCGCTGGTCTCGACGCGCCGGTCGCGGAAGTCGTAGTCGTGATCGATGACGCGGTCGTTGCCCGAGGTGTCATCGACGGGGCGGCGCTCCTGGGTGAGGTTGCCATTGCCGCCGTCGGCGCCGTCGTCATAGATCATCAGGGCGACGGGTTTCAGGTTGTTGCCGTCGGCCCCGCCGTTGCCGGGATCGGTGGCGGTGGCCCCGGTGTCGTCGGTGCCGACCCAGGTGGCGGTGGGTTCGTTGCGCACGTCGAACACGGTGCGGGTGATGGTGCCGTCGGGCGACACCATGCGGTCGCGGCGGTTCATGGCATCGTAGCCGTAGGTGGAGAGCCGGTAATCGGTGCCCTCGAAGCCGGCCGAGCCATTCTGCGGGGGGATCTCGAAGTAATCGCGGCGTCCCGTCTCGCGGCCCCAGAGATCGCGCAGGGTGTGGGACCAGCGGGTCCAGAGCAGGCGGTCGGGTAGGCCGTTGGCGGGGTCGAGCGGGCCAAAGGTGGCGAGGGACAGCGCGCCGCAGGGACAGGCGGCGCGGGCCTGGATCGTGTCGAGCGTGCGGTCGGCGGCGTCGCGGGCATCGACGGACACCGGCCCGAGCAGGTGCCAGCTCTCCTCGGCAGTGCCGTAGCCGGTCACGTAGCCCGAGGCGCTCCAGGTCTGGTGGCGACTGTCGAAATACGCCATATAACCCACCCGGCGGACCGTCTGGGCTCGGACATTGGCGGGTTGGCAGGGTTCGACGGCCTCGCCATCGACAACGGCGCTGTGCTCGGGCTCGATGGCGCGCAGGGTGCGGCCCTGATCGTCGGTGAGGTAATCGGTGACCAGATGGACGCCGCCGAAGGACGGCGCGACCCAGCCGGCGGGCGGATCGGGCAGCAGCGCGGGATCGGCGTCGTCGATGCGTCGAATCATCGCCCCGGTGGCGGGATCGTAGGCGTGCCAGGCGATGACGCCTCGGGCGTCCTTTTCCCAGATCAGGAAGCCGGCCGTGTCATAGACGCGGTAGGTCGGCTCGGCCAGGCCGGTGCCGTGCCCGGCGGTATCGATCACGGGCGGGGTGGTGGTGAGCTGCGCGACCTGAAAGGTCGAGCCGTGCCAGGTGCGGGCGTAGGCGGTGAGAGCGGCATCGACATCGGGCGCCCCGGCCACGGGATAGCGGAACTCCTCCTCGACCGGATGGATAGAGACGCCATCGACGGTGCGGGTGTCGTAGGTGAGCTTGCGGGTGACGGCCACGGTGCCGCCGCTGCCTTCCTTGACGCCGGTGGATTTGAGATAGCCTTTGACCTCGCCGTTGGGGAAGTCGTCGGCGGCGTAGTAGGTGCGCACCTCGATGAGGCCCGCGGACGACTTGAGGGTGACTACCAGAGGATCCGACGCGCCGGCCGGCTCGGTCACGCTATCGACCGCCGCCGGGGTGGCGTGGAGGGTGAGGCGGTAGTCGGCGTTAAACTCGTAAAAATCGCACCACTGGCGCGGCGTGGTGCCCGGCTCGGTGAGGATGTCCAGCAGAGTGGAGGCGCCGCGGTTGGTATAGACGGTGTAGGTGCTGCCATCCGGCCGGGTCTCGACACAGCGGCGGTACCAGGTGTTGACGTCGTCGTAGCCGGGTGCGGGCGAGGCGGTGAGCCAGGTGAAGGTTTTCTCCGCCTCGCCGCCCCGGAGGATCTCGCTGGTGACGCGGCCCTCGCTGTTGAACGAGAAGCGGTGGCTGGCGTAGGGCGCGAGGGCGTCGTCCGAGGCGGTGTCCAGATCGTAGCCCGCGCGGCGGGCGGCGGCGACGCCCTCGGCTCCAAGCATGAGCTTGATGCCGTAAAGATAGGCGCCCGAGCCGGTGGTCTTGTAGTAGCGATAGAGCTGCTCGCGGACGATCAGCCACGCGCCGAGGGTGTCGATCTCCTCGACCACCGCCGAGCGCAATGTCTGATCGGGACCGTGGGTGTCGCCGGAGACATAGTAATCGTAGCGGGCGCGCTTCACGGCACGGCCATCGACGGTAAGGAGGACCGCAGAGAGCAAACCAAAGCGCGGGAAGTCGGTGTAGTAGGTGTAGGAGAGGACGGTGCGGGAACCATCGGTGTCGGCGAAGGTAATGGATCGCAACTGGCCGCCGCTCGACCAGTCGAGCGTGGCGGTCGCGCCGCCCGGATTGCGCAGGCCCTTGAGCCGGTAGCGCAGGTCGGGATCGACCGTCCCGGAGCCGTCGTAGAAAATCGTCTGGGCGCCGCCCGGCGCGGTGAGGATATACTCGTCCGCGTCGGAATCGTGGGTGAGGACGTCGTGACCGCCGAAGCGGTTCACCCAGCCGCCGGAGCCGTCCGACTTGAACCATTTCGACGAGCTGGGACCGAAGACGACGGTGAGGGTGTCCGGGTCGGGACCGAGGGCGACATAGGGCTGGTCGTCGAGGAACCAGTGGTTGCCCAGCACGCCGGGATCGCCCGCCTGCTCCAGCACGTTGGCGTAGGCGCGCCGGTGGTTCCACGAAAAGCCGAAGCCGCGCCACGCGATGTCCGTCTCGCCCAGCACGATGAGGCCGTCGGCGTAGGTGACAGGGTCGTTGCTGCTTTCGCAGCTCTCGTCCCGGTCGCACGGGCCGCACTTCGGCGGGATGGGCACCGAACTGCTCGAGGACGAGGAGGAGGAACTGCTGCTGGAGCTGCTCGAAGAGGAAGAAGTCGATGAACTCGAGCTGCTGGAGCTGCTCGAACTGGACGAGGACGACGAACTCGGTGGCGGGCTCGACGAGGAAGAAGAGCTGCTGCTGGAAGAACTCGACGACGAGGAAGAAGACGAACTCGAACTCGGCGGAGGAGGCGGGCTCGACGACGACGAACTGCTGCTGCTCGATGATGAGGAAGAAGACGAAGAAGAGGAGGACATGGGCGGGGACGGGAAAAGATCTCAGCGGGGGAAAGGAACATCCGACGCGTCAGAGGCGGTGAACTTCACTGAATGGCGACGGCGGCGCGAGATCGAAGCGCCCGTACCGCATCGGTGCGGGCGGCAAAAGGCGCGCGCCCGGAATTTCCGTCCCCCGCAGAGTGACGGGCCATGACACGGCGACGGACGAGAGAGACGTGACAGGAACATGCCCCCTGTGGGGCATCGTCCCAAACGACTGAACAGGCAACAGCCGAGCTTCATGGTCAGAATGCATTTGGAACAAAATTTGGCACTGTCGCAAGAAAAAAGTTAAATATATTTTGCGACTTTCAGCGCGGATCGTGCGGAAAAAATACCGGCGCAAAGATGACCGGAGCCGCCCACTCCTGATCGCGCCCGCGCCACTGCCGAGCATCCCCGGCACTCTGATCGGCCCCGGCCTGGCGGCCCAGATCGTGGTGGACAAGTATGCGGTCTTCCTGCCCCACTACCGGCAATCGGCGCGATTCTGGCGGCGGCATCGAGCCGAGGTGAGCCGTCAGACGATCAACCAGTGGACCCACGCCATCGCGCGGCATCTGGCGCCCATCGGCGAGGCGGAGTTGACCGGGGCGAATGTCCTTCAAATCGACGAAACACCGATTGATTACCTCAGCCCCGGGCACGGGCGGACCAAGACCGGCTACTACTGGGTCTTCCTTGACCCGCAGCGCGGGACGGTCTACTATGACTGGCAGTTGGGCCGCGAGCACGAGTGCCTCGGGGAAATCCTCGGGATCGATGAGGACAGTGGCACGGCGCGCTTCGGCGGGGGGATCCAGTGCGACGGCTTTGGCGCCTACAAGAGGTTTTTGAAGCGCTATGGAAATGTCCGCCTGGCCGGTTGCCTTACCCACGTGAGGCGCAAGTTCATCGATGCGTGGGATGAGTCGCCCGAGGTGGTGCTGCCCATCCTGTTGAAGATGCAGCCGCTCTACCGGATCGAGGAAGAGTTGCGGCAAAGCGGGGCGCCACCCGACTGCCGCCGGTTGGTGCGCCAGTCGCGCAGTCGCCCGATTTTCGTTGAGCTTTACCAACTGATCCTGGCCGGGAGGAAGGCCCATCTGCCCCGCAGCCTGACCGGGGAGGCGCTCAACCATGCCCTGTCGCGATGGAAGCGGGTCAAGGAGTACCTGGACGATGGGAACCTGGAGATCGATACCAATTTGGTGGAGAACGCGATCCGGCCGACCAAACTGGGCCTGAAGAACCACCTGTTCATCGGAGCCGCCGAGGCCGGAGCGGCCAGTGCCTTGCTCTACACCTTGATGGCCAACTGCCGAGCCGCGGATATCGATCCCGAAAGCTATCTGACCGAGGCGATCCGGCGCCTCCGGCCCGACGCCACGCGGGAACAAATCGCCGCGCTGACGCCGGCCCAACTGGCGCCGGTGCTCAAGGCCGAACGACTAAGCGGCGAGGTGCCGGTCGTTCATCCCGCCGCCGCCTGATCCGGCGGTGCTGCAGTCGCCGCCCAGAGGTCCGGGGATGGATTTACGACGCTTACCCTGCGGGGGCACTTTTCATCAGACCGGCGACAGCCGCACTCCGCCCCCATGAAGCAGGCAGCGTGACGGAGCGGTCGATTGCTCTTTGACCGGGTGGCCGTTGCTCCACGCGGCAGCGGTTCAGTAATGGACTCCTTGGGGGACATCCAAATCGTAAAACACTCTCCACACACCATCATTTTCCATCAACCAGACGAAACGCGTCGAATTCTCTTCGACGAACACCAACTCCTTGATCCGGTGATCCGCACCCGGATCTAATCGCTCCGCCTCACGAGCCACTGGTGTCCGCATCTCACCAACGAGCTTCTTTCGGTTGTCATATAAATGAGTCTCGTTGGGTTTGCCTTGCTCCTTCAAAAGCACGCTCTCGAATTTTCCTGTTAACCGAGATTGAATAGGGCGTTTCATTTCCTTCGTTCCGTTCTGGCATCCACCTACGCAGGATGTCAGCACCATAGCCGAAATAAGCGCGATCAAACACCTCATTTCGTCTGTCCTTTCCAAGGGTCGCAGTTGGAATCTCCGGTCGAGATTTGATCGCAAAACGCGCGATCAAAGTTGTGGATTCGCAGATTCATTCCTGCACCCATCAGGGCATCGGTATCCGCAGAGTAGTCGGCAGGACTATTCGGAACAGCTGGCGGCGACTGATCTTGACCGGGGTGCGGCAGACCAAGCATGTGACCAGTTTCATGCACGATCGGAACTTGTGGCTGTGATGCCCCTTTATTCTGAAGATTGACATCACCCTTATCAAAATTCCCAGTCCCGGCTCCAGGAGTAACGTAGCTCCCATGATATGGATCTGGACTCACGCTGACATCCCAATCTTTCTTCCTCCAGAAGGTGAAGAATCCCTTGTAACGTAGGTTAAATTTCACTGTCACACCGTCCTTGCAAGTGCAGCAGGCTGTGGAGGAGGAGGGAATGCACTTGTAATTCAGATTGTTGAAATAGTTCTCGACCGCAGCTTCTGCAGCATCCTTCCACTGTGATTTCTCTCCCCGGCCCCACTTGTGCCCGTTGTCTTCCTTCTGAAACTCAAGCGCCCAAGTTAACGTCACCTTGAGTTCACACTTCCTTTTGTTGAAATTGTATTTGGCGAGTCCGAGGTGGTCCGATGCGTTGACCGCATCGTTTCCGACCATTGCATAAAGGTTGATTCCCCCGCGCTCACCGATTGAGTCACGGCTCAGCCACCGCCCGGTCTCAGGGCTGTAATACCTGAAGCCGTAATAGAACACACCCGACACGGTTTTCGTAGGCGTAGGCCAGTTCACCCGGCATGATTGCAGGGCCTCCGGGTCGATTCGATAGGCGTGTTTGTTAGGGTTTTGACCCGAAGACCCCGACGCGATTATTCGCGGGGGGATGCCCGATTTTTCCGGGCGGGTGTCTGTGGTCAGGTCGATCATCTTCCTGACGGGATCGTAGCAGCCGAAGGAAGCTAATGGAAAGAGCTTTCTGTCTCCGTTTTCAGGCCTGTCCGCGCCCGATCACGCCGGAGCGACCGGGCCCACTCGCAGCGAAGAATCGGAGCGAAGCGGAGATGGATGCCGAACGGCACGCCAAGGGCAAGGCGAAGCCGCAGTCAAAGCGGCACCGAGGTCGAGCAGCGTGGCGGGCAATGCGTTAGCAAGCCGACCGCGCGACCGAGGGTGACGCGACCGCCCCCCCCCGAACCACGGCGCGCGTTGATTGCAGTTGGGCTGGGTGGCCGCCCGTCACGCCGACAGGGTGAAGCGCGCGAACCGGAGTTGATTCAAGATTCTAAATTCTAGGACTGACCCCGCCGAGCTACTGTTAAGCCCTTTCTCTACGCCGAAATTACTCCAAAGGTGAGAAAAACTCATAAATTGTCTGAACTTTTGACAATGCGTTATCTTTATCCAATGAAAACGTCGCGACTCCTTCACCACGGACACGCACGTCATCCACATTTACCCCTACCCACTTTTCAAATACTGCTTCTAGGGCAGCTTCGGTATTCTCATTTCCACCGTCGTCAACGGCTCTCGAAAGGTATTTTCGAAGTTCTTTAACGCCCTCTGGGGTATCTTTGAAAAGGTCTCGATCATCAAGTTTCGACTCTGAAGTCCAAGTCAATACAGTCTGGAAGAAGTGTTCAAAATTGATGGAGCCCTCGTGAGTCCCATCTTTTTTTGCCAATGCTCTTGGGCGAATAAATACTACTGGAACACATGACTCTAGAGCTGAGTCAGCAGTGCGAAGGTCAATGAGCGGAACTTTCGGGATCTCACTAAGCTCGCCAGCAGCAAGAGAATTTAAGAACTTGGTAGCATTCCCGCTCACCAACCCCACTTCTTGTTCCTCTCCGCGCAAATTCGGGCAAATAACTTTATTCGTTTTAGAGTCTATAATGCACAGAGCAATCGCGGTCCTCAATTTAATTTCATTTTCCGCGGGAGAAGAAAAGCTGTTCGCTAAAACCAATACGGTCACGTTTTCGCCTCCATTCGCGCTTAAGGTCGATGAAAAATACCCTACTGACATCGACAGCATCAACAAACATCTAAATCTTGCATTCATACCTCGGTCTGAAGGAGCTACGCATCATTCTCGACGGCAGCACAACACAATTTCATAACAACTTGCCTCACAAGATTCCAGTAATGACCTACCATCAGGACATCTCCCGACTTAGGTCGCACTATTACATTTCTCTCTATACCCTCTAGCTTCTTCTCGACTGCAGAAGAATGACAGCATGTCAAGTACAACAACCCGACATCATCCGGGGCTTCTTGACTCATTTCTCGAAGGCTCGCATCTCGAGACCGGAAGTTACCGTATTGATCTCTTTCCAGCGAATCGGCCACAACTGCGTTCATTCCCATTTTTGATCCATGTAGGAGCAAAAAGTAGAAATCTGCCCCGGAAGACACTTCGCGTTCGATTCGTTCGAGGGTAAATGGTCCGGCGGCAGAATGGAGAACGATTGAATAATTATTCCATGGACAAATTAAACCTGATTCTTCCTGGAAATCAGATTTTGCCTTATCAATTTGCTGTTCAAGGTGAGCTCCTTGCGAGATTGGATCAACACCAACCCAGGCATTCGGAAGATACCGCGTTCCATTTACGAGCGGCCCATGAGGACCAACTACGAGCTTAATGCTCTCGGTTCCATTCAGTACGGCACCACCAGACAGACCAAATCTATCCACATGAGTGGTTGGCGAGTTCAACACAAACCCATACAAGTTCACCCCACCTTCCTCGGCAATCGGATCCCTCGATGCCCACCTTCCAGTATCAGGCATGTAGTATCTGAAGCCGTAAACAGACACACCCGACACGGTTTTCGTAGGCGTAGGCCAGTTCACCCGGCATGATTGCAGGGCCTCCGGGTCGATTCGGTAGGCGT
>Ga0213866_10001553_pt1 | contig 16868 bp, 13 predicted proteins | sample PICome_11_FD_160079 | JGI IMG/M metagenome (GOLD analysis project Ga0213866, IMG submission 160079) | Coastal seawater microbial communities near Pivers Island, North Carolina, United States - PICO284 | ecosystem: Environmental > Aquatic > Marine > Coastal | place: USA: North Carolina...
ACGCTTGGGCTTCAAAATCCCCCGACTTGGCACTCGCTTTTCTCGATCAGACTCCAGACGAACAGCGACAAAACATCCTCGCAAACATGCTTCCGGGGCTTGCCAGTAGCTATCTCGATACAGCCATCAGGCTCTTCGAGAGCCTTGGCCAGATGGACCATCTCAAAACCCCGTCACCGTGGGCGAAACCTTCAGGATATGCCCGTCTCGGGCGATCGCGACCAACCCATTAACGGATTCGTCAGCGCCCTCGCCGGACAGGACCCCAAAACCGCAGTCACTTGGGCTGCCGAAATCAATCAATCCGGCCTTCGCGAAGCTGCCATGATCCGGGCAGGCAAGCGCTACTTTCATCAAAACCCTGCTGCTGCAAACGATTGGTTCGCTTCCAGCGGGCTTCCACCAAGCGTCCTGAGTGTCATGAAGCCCTCCGAGTGATAAAGCAGAACCGCTCTTATTGAACGGCCCTTGATCATATAATAGATCCTTCAATCTTCACGCGAAGGCTCCCCCACAGTCATCGTTACTGTTAATGCGAAGAAGCACACTCGGAGCAGGTTGTTTCCAACCTTCCTGGTTGCTCTTACTGCGCTCTACATTATAAATACTCCCAACATGACGCGTGTCATCATCCTGTTCTGCCTCGCTTTAGCATCACTTACCTTAGCGCAAGAGGTAAATTTCAACCGCGACATCCGGCCCATCCTCTCGAACAAGTGCTTCTTCTGTCACGGCCCCGACGAAAAAAAACGAGAAGCCAATCTCCGGCTCGACACCCGGGAAGGCGCCCTCGAAGACCATGACGGATTCTTCGCCATCGTCCCCGGAAAACCAGACGATAGCGAGCTCATCTACCGTGTCACCGAGGCCACTGGTGACGAAGCGATGCCGCCGCCCCACTCCAAGAAAGGCAGCCTCACCAATTCCGAAGTCGCCCTCTTCCGTCGCTGGATCGAGCAGGGCGCTCCCTATCAGGGGCATTGGTCCTTCGAGCCGCTCGCAGAAGCCACCCCACCCGCTTCCTGGAAAGGGAACCCCATCGACTACTTCATCAACGCCTCGCTTTCAAAACTCGACGTCACCCCCTCGCCAACAGCAGACCGCGCCACTCTCATTCGACGGATCTCTCTTGACCTCACCGGCCTCCTTCCCACTCCTGAAGAAACCAAAGCTTTCGTAAACGACAATAGCTCCGACGCTTGGGAACGGCTCGTGGATCGCCTCCTCGCCAGCCCGCACTACGGCGAACGCTGGGGACGCCACTGGCTCGACCAGGCCCGCTACGCCGACTCCCACGGCTACTCCGTCGATAGCGGCCGCGACATGTGGCCCTATCGTGACTGGGTCATTAAGGCCCTCAACGATGACCTGCCCTTCGATCAATTTACCATCGAACAACTCGCCGGCGACCTCCTTCCCAATCGCACCAAGTCCCAGCTCATCGCCTCAGCGTTCCACCGCAATACTCTCATCAACCAGGAAGGAGGTTCTGATCGCGAACAGTTCCGCGTCGAATCTGTTATCGACCGCGTCAACACCACCGGCGCGGTCTGGCTGGGACTCACCGTCGGCTGCGCCCAGTGCCACACCCACAAGTTCGACCCCATCACGCACCGCGAATACTTCGAACTCTACGCCTTTTTCAACAATACCGAAGATGCCAACAGCACCGGCCCCACCGTGGAGGTGGAGCAATTTGAAATCCTCAACAATGCCCCCAAACCTCCCGATCCTCCCAAACCCGGGTCGAACAAACCCGCCAAGTGGCTTCCCGTAAAATACGAAAATCATCGTACTTCTTCCGGATCTCCCCTGGAGCTCCTGAGGGACAACTCTCTCCTCGTCAGCAAATCCGCCAAGCCGAAGGACAGTTACGTGCTCACCATCTCCACCAAACTTGAAACCGTGGCCGCCGTTCGTCTTCGCGTCCTCCCCGACAAATCCCTCCCTGAAAACGGCCCCGGCACCGCCGGTAACGGCAACTTTGTCCTCACTGGTCTGAACGTGACCATCGACGGAAAACCGATCCGCCTCACCGCCGCCTTTGCCGATCACGAACAACCCGGCTTCCCGGCCTCCGCAATCATAAACCGGGACAAAAATTCCGGCTGGGCCATCAACACCGGCCGGGGCCAGAAGGCCAAAATGAATGCCGAACACGCGGTCACCCTCCTTTTTGAGAAACCCATCGCGACCAAGGGCAAGCCCCTCACCATTCGCATGGAGCACATGCTCAACGACAACTACCTCGTCGGCCGCGTCGCCCTCGATCTCTCCGCCACCGCTCCTCCTATCCCAAAAGGCAAGGCTCCCGGCCAGGCCACCCCCCGCACCGGAAAGCTCATGGTGATGCGTGAGCTCGCCAAACCGCGCCCGACCTACATCCTCACCCGCGGCGACTTCACCCGCCCAGACAAGGACGCCGGCGAACTCTCCCCCGGAGTTCTTTCCAAGGTCAAACCCGCCCTTCCCGAGCCCACCTCACGCCGCAACCGTCTCGACCTCGCCAAATGGCTCATCGACCCCGCCAATCCCCTCACGCCGCGCGTCACTGTCAATCGCACCTGGATGCGCTACTTCGGACGTGGTCTCGTCGAAACCGAAGAAGACTTTGGCACCCAAGGGTCTCCTCCCACCCATCCCGATCTCCTCGATTACCTCGGACGACGTTTCATCGAAGATGGCTGGTCGATGAAGAAACTCCATCGGCTGATCGTCACCAGCGAAACCTACCGCCGCTCTTCAAAAGCCCGCCCCGATCTCGCCGACCTCGATCCCCGGAATCTCCTCCTCGCCCGCCAAAGCCGCCTTCGTCTCGATGCCGAAATTATCCGCGACGTAGCCCTCAGCGCCAGCGGACTCTTCACCCCCGTGATCGGCGGCCCCGGCGTCTTCCCGCCCCAACCCGATGGCATTTATGCCTTCACCCAGAACCGCAAAAGCTGGCGCACCAGTTCCGGACCCGATCGATATCGCCGGGCCATGTACACCTTCTTCTACCGCAGCGCACCCTACCCGCTTCTTTCAACCTTCGACGTTCCGGACTTCCAAACCGTCTGCACCCACCGCGTTCGCTCCAACACTCCTCTGCAAGCCCTCACCATCGCGAATGACCCTGCTTTCCTCGAGATCGCGCAAGGACTTGCCGCCCGCCTTCTTCGCGATCAACCCGAAGGCCTTGAACCCAAAATTCGCCATGCCTTCCAACTCGCCCTGTGTCGCGAACCCAGCATGGAGGAACTCTCCATTCTCACCAGTTACGTCCGTCAACAAGTTGATGATTTCTCCACAGATAAAGGCGCCGCCACTGCTCTTATCTCCGACGACCTTCTCTCTTCCCAAGTCCCGCCCGCCGAAGCCGCCGCCATCGTCGGACTCGCCCGCGCCATCCTCAACACCGACAACTTCATCACCCGCGAGTAAGCCCATGAACGACTTCGAACAACGCTGGCTCGCCGAGCGCACCCGACGCCACTTCTTCCGCGACTGCGGCGTCGGACTCGGCACGATCGCCATTAACTCCATGATCGGCCAACTGCAAGCCGGACACCTTCCCGTCATCGACCCGTCGAAGCCAATGAGCGCCCGCAAGCCTCCCCTTCCGGCGAAGGCCAAGAACGTCATCTTCCTCCACATGGCCGGCGCTCCCAGTCAACTCGATCTCTTCGAAGACAAACCCAAGCTCCGCGAATACCACGGCAAGACTCCGCCCAAGAGCCTCATGGAAGGCAAGCGTTTCGCCTTCCTCAAAGGCAACGAAACCCTCCTCGGCAGCCAGCGGAAATTCGCACGCTACGGAGACTGCGGCATGTCGATCAGCGAACTCTTTCCGCATCACCGCAAAATCGTCGATGAAGTGGTCTGGCTTCGCGGCATGACGACCGACGTCTTCAATCACGGCCCCGCCAAGCTATTCATGAACACCGGTTTTCAGGCTCCCGGCCGCCCCAGCATGGGCTCTTGGATCACCTACGGTCTCGGCAGCGAATCCGAAAACCTCCCCGGTTTCGTCGTCCTGCAAAGCGGACCGCGGGGGCCGCGCGCGGGCAATTCCCTCTGGGCCAGCGGTTTTCTCCCGACCTCATTCCAAGGTGTCCCCTTCCGGGGCAAAGGCGATGCCATCCTCCACCTTCGCAGCCCCAAAGGCATCACCCGCCAACGCGAGCGAAGCTTCTACGACACCGTCGGCGCCCTCAATCAAGCCCGCCTCAAGGAAACCGGCGACCCCGAAATTCTCACCCGTCTCAACGCCTATGAAATGGCCTACCGCATGCAAACCAGCGCCCCCGAGCTCATGGATCTCTCCGGAGAATCCAAGCCTACCCTCGACAGCTACGGCGTTAAGCCCGGCGAGTCCTCATTCGCCTCCAACTGCCTCCTCGCCCGTCGCCTCATCGAACGCGGCTCCCGCTTTGTGCAACTCTATCACACCAACTGGGACAGCCACGGTGGACCCGGCGAAAACCTCAACAAGGACTTCGAAAAGGTCTGCAAAGATGTGGATCAAGCCAGCGCCGCCCTTGTCCTCGATCTCAAAGAGCGGGGAATGTTGGAAGACACCCTTGTCATTTGGGGCGGGGAATTCGGCCGCACTCCGATGGGCGAAAACCGCAAGACCGTCGGCCGCGATCACCACATCGACGCCTTCACGATGTGGATGGCCGGTGCCGGATTAAAGAAAGGCTACATCCACGGCCAAAGTGACGAGCTCGGCTTCGGCGTCATAGATGGAAAAGTCCATGTCCACGATCTCCACGCCACCCTCCTCCATCTTCTTGGCTTCGATCACGAACAACTCACCTACCGCTTCCAGGGCAGGGACTTCCGCCTCACCGACGTCCACGGAAAAATCGTGAAGGAGATCTTAGCGTAGCCAAGAGCACCCGCTTTTGGACGATTCCAATCAGTCGATTCAAAATCGCTCACCACAACCTCTCGCCCTTCCTGACTTTCGTAGCTTCCTAAGCTCTTCCCACATTCTTGCACCACACAATAAATGTTCTTATGAACACTTATTGTGTCTTCCGTCTACCAGCCACGACGCCCCCACGCATCGCCCCTCTGGCAACTCGTCCACCACGGATGGAACGACTTCCTCGCAGAAATTACACTATTTATTGACATTACGACAGCTCGTCGTAGTATTACGACACTTAGTCGTAACTACCGCATCAAAACCCGTATATGATCGCTAAAGCAGAACTCGCTATCTTGGACCTTCTTTGGGAACAGGGCCACCTTACCGCTCGTGAAATTCGCGAACAACTTTACCCGAATGCTCAAAAGCCTCAGCATGGGACCGTTCAACGCCTTCTCCAACGTCTCGAGAAAAAAGGATATCTTTCCCGCGATCGTTCGCACTCTATTCACTTTTTCGCAGCCACCTTGACTCGACAGGATTATGCCGGCCTTGAATTGGAGTCCCTCGCCGACACCCTTACCGCAGGCTCTTTTACCCCGCTCATCACCCACCTCGTCGAAAATAAAAGGATCTCAACTGACGAAATTGACAAACTGCGAGCTCTCCTCGACGAACACTCTGACCAGTAAAACGCCGTGCTCAACTTCCTCGTCCAGACCGGCATCACGAACGCTGCCATCGTTATTCCACTTGCCATTCTTGCTCTACTCATCGGCTCAAAAAACAAGCATCCTCATATTAGCCATCTTCTTTGGCTTCTAGTCCTAATCAAACTGATCACTCCGCCCTTATTCCACCTCATCATTCCAGGCACCTCTTCTTCCATCGTCGCCGCCCTTCCACTTGACCCAAATATCGCAAGCTCCACAACCGTCTCACTTGACCTAGCAGGCAATGATCTCAATCAAAATTTTCTATCCCTAAAAACTCTACTCACTAGAATATGGTTAACTGGCACCGTCGTTCTCTTAATCTTCACGCTAGCAAGGGCCTTCTTTTTTAACCGCAAGCTCCTTGCTTCCTGCCAACTTGCTCCAACAGAAGTTCAAAACAAAGCTCGGCAACTCGCTTCCGCGCTCAAGCTCAAAAAACTCCCCACGATTCACACCACTTCCGCTTCTCTCACCCCCCTTGTTTGGTGGCTAGGAGGGCGCATCCACCTCGTTCTCCCTCAAAGTATCCTTCAGAAACTACCTCCTCATGAATGGCAATGGGGCCTCGCACACGAACTTGCTCATATTAAACGCCGCGACCACCTAGTCCGCTGGATCGAGTGGGCTTCCGGACTTGCCTTCTGGTGGAACCCTTTGATGTGGCTCGCCCGAAAAAAACTGCGTGCTGCCGAAGAAATCTGCACAGATTCGCTTGTCCTCAATACCTTTCAAACTAATGCGCGCTCCTACGCCCAATCGATTCTCAACACTCTCGAAGCTCTTGCTCCTCCGGCTTTCCGTCCACCGGCCATGGCAAGCGAAATAAACAGTGGCGGAAATCTAGAAAAACGAATGAAACATATCCTAACCCAAACCCCATCCCGCAAGCCCCGCATTCTTCAAATATGCGTCCTGCTTGCCTCAACCGCTTTCCTTCCTCTCGGCATTGCTCGGGCACAGGAGAAAAAGCCAAAGAAAAAAACGAACCTTGAGCAGGTCAGCAAAGAGCGTCAAAGGGCGGTCTTCCAAAAAATTCGAGAAGCTGTCGCTGCTGGGGATCTCACTAGAGAAGAAGCCGCCAAAAAAATGGAGGCCATAAAAAAAGGTGCCCAACGCGATCACGGGCCACGTGCCAAATACGCGGAGGCTGAGGCCAAAATGAAAGCTGCTGTTGAAGCCGGAAAAATGACGCGGGCCGAAGCCGAAAAACGGCTCTCGCGACTCGCCAAACAACTCAGAGCAACATCCGGAAATAAGCCTGCCAACGAAAAAATGCGCGCCGTCGCTGAAGAAATTGAGGAAGCCCGAAAAGCCGGAAAAATTACCGCTAAGGAGGCTCGAGAAAAACAGGAGGCCCTGCGGCGCCGTGTCGCAGGCTCCGGAAAAGCCAACGACCAACGCATGCGCCGCCAAAAATATGCTGATGCCGAACGTAAGCTAAAAAAAGCTGTCGAGGCTGGGGAGCTCAGTGAAGAAGCTGCCAAAAATCGCCTTATGCAATTCAAAAAGCGGCTCTGGCCGGACAAAGAATAAGACGAAACCCTATCTGGCCCTGCCTTAGTCGGCGGGGCCTTCTTTCCAACTTATCCCTCGCCAAACTTCTGCAATTCTGTTCCTACTACTCGTAGTTCCATGAAAGTCATTCCACCTTTGGCCCTTCTCTTCTCCCTCGCCGCTCTTGCCATTTCCCTTATCCGGCAACCCGAACCTTCATCTGAAAAAACCTCTCTCTCAACCGATCGGCTCAACCCCCTTTCTCCCCCATGTATGACGCCAAACCCCGGTTTCCACGACCCTTCCGCCAAAAGCAAATCCCTAGCAACAGCTTTTGTGGCGGATCCAGATCTATAAGACCGTTTACGATCAGGGCTTGGAGCTAGATGTTCAGGACGTCTTCATCACGACCCTCTCCTTCGACAAGAGTCACAACTTGTTGATCATGTCTGATGAGAAAGAGAGAGTCTTCGTCCTTAACCTGGCCACAAGAAAGGTGACTGAGATCAAATGAGGGATCGGATCATGAACGCTGCCCATGGGGCCTGGGTCTTCGCTCTAGCTACCGGCCTGTCGGTCAGCAGTGGTGGGGCGGAACAATTCGGCTTGTTCACCTATCGTGAGGTGGCGGGCACGGTGGAGATCACCGGTTTTCCCAAGGACTTGGAAATCCATGTCGATATTCCGGCAGAGATCGATGGCATGCCCGTGACGGCGATTACAGGCGAGGGTGATCCGAAGGAAGACCCGAATGATGCAGCCTTCGCCTTCTCGCAGATCAAGTCTGTCACCATTCCCGACAGCGTCACCACCATCGGCGAATTTGCATTCGGAGTATGCCTCAATCTGACGTCTGTCAGAATCCCAGACAGCGTCACAACGATTGGTGATTCCGCCTTCTACCAAAGCAACGGCTTGGTCAGTGTTGATCTTGGAGAAGGGGTGACCTCCATAGGATCATTGGCTTTCTTCAAGTGCTTCCGCCTGGCGAACCTGAGTTTTCCCGAGAGCCTCACCGCCATTGGCGACCGGGCCTTCGAAGGCTCTGCCCTCACGTCGATTTCGTTCGGCCGGAATCTGGCCTCTATTGAGTTTGGTGCATTTTTTCGCTGCGATGAACTCAGAACGGTCGTTTTCCCGGAAGCTTTGAGCTTCATGGGAAGTTACTGCTTCGACCAGTGCGCTGCGCTAAGCGCCGCGATCTTCCTGGGGAGCGCTCCTGCAATGATCGAGAGTAGCAATGTATTCAACCGTGCCTCCCCAGGCTTTACGGTGTATTTCCTCGACGGCAACACAGGCTTTAACACCCCGACATGGACGCCCATCCCGGGAGCTTCGCGCAGTTATCCCTCACACTCGCTCGCAACCGCACTTACCGGCGCCGAGATTTGGCTTCTTGGGCACGGTCTTCCGATGAACACGGATCTGGATCTCGACTCCAACGGCGATGGCGTCAATCACCTGATGGCCTACGCCCTCGACCTTGACCCGGACGCTGAGTTCATCCGCGATCCTATCGAGCCGGTTCTCGGTTCCGATTCGCTGAGCATCACGTTCTTTGCGGGCCGGGAAGACGTCATTTACACGGCCCAGGCCAGTAGCGATCTCGAGACTTGGTCCACAGATGGCGTGACACTCTCCGAAGTGGACATCCAGGGCCGGCGCACCGCTTCGGTCAACAATCGCGAGGCACGTCGCCTCCTCCGGTTGCATCTGGAACTGGGTGAGCCATAACGCCCGCAAAGAACAGGTTGGCTGCTAGAAGATTGCTTTTGGCGGAAGGGTCGTGGAAACAGGGGTTTGGCGTCATCCATGGGGGAGAAAGGGGGTTGGTCTCACTCCCATGATGCACGCCGGCGAAGGTCTCTGCCCACCCGAAGACTGCGGCGGTATTCCCGGCTTCCTCGGGCTCCTCTCCGGCGAGAGCGAATTCATCGAAGAATATCCCGCTGAATTCCTAAAGAAACTCCGTGAAGGAGAATTTCATCCCCCCGCCGTGAAATTCCGCAACCCCGCCGATGTGCTCAAGCTGTGGTGACCAGCCTCGCTGACTAGTGAAGATTTTCATCGGCTATCTGCGCTACGCTCCGATTGCGGATAGAAATTCCCTCAACAACCCACCAAGATGAGAAACGACAATCTAGCCTCGCTGCAACTGGAGGATCATCGTTGATAGCTCCGGCCCCCGAACTCCGATTTTCCCGGCGGCGTGCTCGAGGCTCTTCATCTCGGCCCGGTCGATACGACCATCAGCAAGTGAGAATTGAATGAGCGATTCCAGGTTCTCTCGCTTGCTCGTCTTGGAGAGTTCCTCCCGGGCCTGTTGAGTCAGTTCGACGACTTTTGCCGAACTCCAGCGATGGCGCTTGGTCCACTTGTTGAGCCGTTTTTGTTCGGACGCGGTGATCTCACCATCCTCGGCTACCAGCTGCCAGAGTTTGATAAATTCCAGTTCTTCCAATTCGTTTTGTGAAGGAGAATGGCCCAGGGTTTTGAAGAGCTGCGTTTGAACATGCGCGCGCTTCCGCTTGGCATTTTTCCACAGGGAAAATAGTCCGGCTCCAAGGACGAGAAGAAAGAGCGCGAGGATCAGCGGTTGGCTGGTCAGGAAAGCGATTACCAGGGTAATGAGGCCTAGGAGGAAGCCGAGAAGCATCCCAAGCCAGCCGGAGATTCGATTGATGAGAGGGCCGATCAAAGGGATGAAAATGAGGAAGCGGGTTAGGCTGGAGAAAAAGATTCCGCTCCCAATCGTGGCGACTGCGATGCCGGTGAGGCGAACAATGTTCTTTAGGCGTGCCAAATGCGCTTTGATCGAATCAAGAGCGATTTCCCGCTCTCCCGCCACAAGGTGATGAAGGATGCCTTTGTCTTTGATCATGCCGGAGATCAAGCCTGATTTCTTCTCGGCCTGATGGGCCACCGCGATGCCCTCGCCCCATTTCCCAAAGTAGGTCGCAGTCTCCGGAACCGGGAGGCCGCGGTAGGACAGACGTTCGTCGCCGAGTTGGTTTTCTCCGCCTTTGGCCAGGTAGAAATACTTTCCTCGCGTCGCAAGTTTCTTGTCCGTGCCCTTCTTCGAGAGCTGGAGACTGTCGGGGTGAATTCGATACTTCTTATCGACAAATTGAATTTGCTTGGGGGCGATTTTCAGCTCGGCGACTTGATAAGTTTTTGGGCGAATATTGGCGGATGTCAGGAGCTTTTTGAAATCTCTATTTCGGCTGTTGTTCTCGAGGGAGGACATCCATTCCTTGCTCCAGGTAACGCCATCATCATCCTCGTCACGATCCCAGGCGTAGATCTCTGCCGAGCGAGAGACTTCAAGAAACCCTTGAAAGGACTGCACATAGTTCCCTTTCACGGTGAGGTCTTGATCCATGCTTCCCGTGTGGGAAAACAAGCGATCGGCGCTCAGGTCGCCGACGGCTTCCGCAGGTTCGGTCGCCTTCGCCGCCTGGTAGTAGTCAAAGCGATGCTCATTTTTCCAAATCGCCCCGATTGAGGCCCCGAGCAAAATCAGGCCCATGACTAGTGGGCTCCCTTTCTTCTTTCTTTCCGCCATTCTTGCGGGAACCTTAACGAAGGGAAGAGATGAGGGGTAGGATAAACAAGCCCTCTCATTGTAATGGCGGATCAGGAGGGGGATTTCCTTGAGATCTCTTGCTGTGAAATGCACACTCTCCCTGTGGCAGATGTCTTTTCAAAAGAAAAGCGGAGCTGGGTGATGTCCCGGATTACCGGGAAGGATACCAAGCCGGAGCTGCTGCTGCGATCAATGCTCCACCGGAGAGGCTTTCGCTTGACGGTGAACGGACCAAAGAACAAGAAGCTCCCCGGCCGCCCATTGCTAGGAATTTGCTTTTGGCGGAAAGGTCGCGGAAAGCAAATCCCTAGCAACCATGAAAACCGGCGAGCTCGCGTGGACCGGAGAATCAGGCACCGGCATTCACGCTACGCCGCTTCTCACCAAAGAGACCTCTTGAATTGTCACGGCGCGCGGCGGCGGACATCAGCCGCCGGAAGAACCGTATGGGATTTCTTTACTCAATGCCGCGGATGGCAGAACGATCTGGGATCTTCCGATGAAAGGCTACGTCTCACATCAAAACGGAGTTTCCAATTCTGACCTAGCCGCGCAGTTTGTTGGGAACAATCATGTCACGGTCGGTCTCAAAACCGGCAAGATCCGCGACAGGGTTTCGGTCTTGGAGGGAGTGCAGATCTGCCGTCGGGTCGACGGAAAATACAAAATCGAATCCGGTCAAAAACTGAAGGCCTCCAAAAAGCCCTTCACCTACCAAACCAATCTCTTAGCCGGTGACTATCACTACTTCCGCTCCTTCAGCGGGTTTCGCATCGGGCGCGTGAACGTCAAAACGGGCAAGGTGGAATATCTCGAAGTCCCCGTGCAAGTCGTGCGGGTAAAAAAGGCCCAAGACAAACTGCTCTGGAACAAAGCCCTTCCCAACGACATGCGCAACGCAAAGGGCTTTCTCGCCACCAACGACAAACGCAATGCGGGCAGCGGCTGGGGACATTGTTCCGCCGCCAGTCCGATCGTCGTTGGGGAACATCTCTACATGCCCACCATGATCGGGATGGTCTATGTCTTAAAATGGAACGCGCCGATTCTCGATGAAAAGGCCCTCGTCTCCATCAGCGACCTCGGGCCGGCGGGCAAAACCTGGTCCCTCTCGAGTTTGTCTTTCAGCAATGGAAGGATCTACGCGCGGACGATGAAGGAACTGATCTGCCTCGACAGCCCCGATTGATTATTTACCCTGAGGGTCAATCCAATTGAATGATTCCTCGTTTCACGGCGGCGGTCGCGGCTTGGGTCCGATCGTTAACTCCGAGTTTGGTGAAGACGCGTTCGATGTGATGCTTCACGGTGGATGTCGAAATTCCAAGGTTCGCTGCGATTTCCTTGTTGCTATGGCCAGAGACAATCTGAGCGAGGATTTCGGTCTCGCGCGGTGAGAGAGCCTCCTGTGCGCGTCGTTCGTCGAGTTTCTTTTCGAGACCTTCGGAATAGTAAGAAACTCCACTTGCGACTGCTCGCACTGCCGTGATGATCTCGTCGATCTCCCCACCCTTCGACACGCAACCTAGAGCGCCGGCTTCGGTCGCGCGCCACAGACTCTCCGAGGTCTCATAGATCGACAACAAGACAATACGTGCCTCCGGGAATTCGGCGAGAATTTCGCTAATCGCTTCAGCCCCGTTGAGACCGGGCATTTGGTAGTCCATCGTCACGACGCCCGGCTGCAACTCGCGATAAAGCGCGATGGCGCTGGCCCCGTTTTCAGCCTCGCCGACGAGTTCGAGGTCGTCTTGCTGGGCGAGGGCTTCAGCGAGAGCGAGACGGACCATGGCATGGTCATCGACAATGAGAACTCTGGTCTTGGGAATCATCAATTTTTGGTTGATTGGTTTGCTGGAGATGATGAGGGAAGTCGGAGTTGAACTTTGGTGCCGAGAGAGAGTGAACTTTCGATTTCCAGTTCGGCAAAGATCTTGTTGGCACGCTCGCGCATACCCGTGATTCCAAAATGCCCGGCGGGTGGCCGCTGCTTGGGATCGAAACCAGAGCCATCATCGATGATCTCGAGCCTGATTTCATCGGAATTATAATGTAGGCGGGCTTCAATCCGGATTGGCTTCGCGTGACGTCTGGCATTGATCATCGCCTCACGCGCAATCCTCACGAGATGATTTGTGGTGGTCGCGGGGAGTTTGCGTGGTGTCCCTTCAACGATGAATCGGAACTCGGATCCTTCGGCCACAGCCGGGAGAATCTCTTGTATCGCTTCCGGGAGACTCTTCTTCAAAAGAGAGGGACTTCGAAGATCGCTGATCGAGGCGCGAGTTTCGGCCCGGCAATGCTTCAACATATTCCGTGCGAGTGTCAGGCGGTTCTGTGACTTTTCGCGATCGTCGAGTGAGGTGGTTAGATTCCCCAGTTGCATCGACAGGCCGGTAAGATCTTGTTCCAGAGTATCGTGCAGCTCCCTCGCAATACGTTGCCGCTCGTCCTTCACAAGGCCTTGTTTAACCTGATTGCGAATTGTTGTTGCCTGGGCGGCGACCCGTTTGCGCAGCAACCAGTTCCATGCGAAAATGGCGATTAAAATGGCCCCAAGGATCGCCAAAGCAGCTTGCACTCGTTCGGCCGTCCACCACGGAGTGGAGCGCAACACTTCGATACTGGCATTACCGGACAGGTCGAGACGGAAACCATCGGCCCACTTTGTCCGCGGCATCGGTCGGGTCGTCGTCACAGTGTAAACTCCAGTCAGGCGTATCTGGTCGCCCGCTTTCAAATTGCGTTCTTGTAAGGTTGAGCGGGGCGACCTTGCCAGGAAGTAACTCGAGCCAGCCCGGCATTGCAGGACGACTTCCTCAAGGCCCTCTCGATAGGCTAGAAATTCGCACTCGGTCACAACCCGCTCGGCGTGAAGATCAAACCGGGGGCCACCGGCTGGGTCGAATGAAGAGGGCGGTGGTCGCTCGCCTTTTCCTAACAAAAGAACACGCGCTGCCCGCAAGGTCGGGCGGAACGGAGCCACCGCGGCGAAACCCTGCACCTCGACTTCGCTGCCTGGCAGATAGGTGGTCCCCATCGCTGATTGGACGAAGGTGCTCCCGGTTTCATCGCGGAGAAAAAACCCTTCTTGGCCAAGCTGGGTAATCACTCCGCGGACTCTCACCTTGTCTTTCCGCTCGTGGTCACTCTGTAGCAGACGAGTGATCGTGCGCGATGATATCTTGCCCGGCTGCGGATTTCCTTCAATCGGGATCAACTGGTCGAACGAAGGCACGAAGAAGTAGCGATCGGTCAATTGCCTTTCCCTACTAGTGATGCTGCCGACGATGCCACGCAAGAGGACTCGTTTTTGCATCAAGGTCTCCGCCTGAACCGCGGCATCGACAACTTTTGGCAACTCGGCCAGGAAGGTCAGGCCATCGATCTCGACCACCAGGGTAAAGCCTAGCCCACCGGGTATCACTCCGACGACCAAAGCTTCCACCTCGATCCAATCGGAGTCGATGCTGTTAGCAAATAATTCCTTGGCCGTGACACGCCGCGGTTCGGGAAGTTTCCCTTGATGTAAGATTTCCAACTTGGCTTCGACAATATCGGGAAAGTAGGAAGCTCCTCTAGTGACACCGCGCACGCGAAGTCTCGTGCCAGGTCGAATTTTGTCCCGTTCGGGAAATGGTAGGGAGGCGGCGATATGGCAACCGGCCGTCCCGTCGTGCAGGATGAGCCCTTCTGCCTTGTCGAGATTGTCGCTGCGTTTTTGGAAGAAGATGACCGTGCCCTCGATCAGCACCGGGTATCGCTGGGACTCTGCGGCCTCGTGCGGCACCGCGCGCACCTCGGCGAGCGTTGTTAACGGAGGTCCCTGCGCCGCTGCCCAAAGCGGAAACAGGAAAAGGATGAGGACACGTAATGGCATGTGTCTTTCCATACCATTACAGGGTGCTGCCAGAAAGGGGCATCTCGCCAGGTCGCGTCATCGTCAGGCGCTACCAGGCGAGTATCATCAACCCTATTTCCGCTGGCGTCTCGTCAGTGCGAGCGCACCCAAGCAAAGCAAGATCCCTGAGGAAGGCTCTGGAATTGAAGCAACCGTTCCGTTGAGCGCCAAGCCATCAATATTGTGGAGTGAGTTCGTGGCTCCACTGTTGACGTTGATGGTGAAGGTTTTGCTTTCACCCGCTCCGATCACCACAGGCGCATTCAAGGCCACGGTAATAAGAGGATTACCAGAATTCAGAGTACCCCCTGCGCCCTGTGCAGCTCCCGCCTCCTGAATCTGCCAAATACTGGCCCCTCCACTGGTAAAATCAATCGTTAGGCTGTCCACCGTAACACTGGTGACCGCATCTGCTCCAATCGTAAACGCGATCGGGGCATTTCCATTTGAGGAAAGATCGGCTCCCGTACCTTGGGCCGATCCTTGTCCCCATGAAGTGTAATCAGAAACTGTCGGTCTGGGACTAGGGACTGGCGAGCCGTCGAAATAGTTGGCCCGGTGAAGGAAGATCACTTGGTCGCCTGAGTTTCCGCCGAAGCCAAAGCCATCGTGAACATCGTTGGGGACCGCACCCGGGCCGACATCGGTAAAGGAGCTGTTAAATGACAGTCCAGAGATCGTCGCTCCGGCGGGCACGCCACTGGAGGCGAGACGCGCGGTAGAGTTCGCTCCTGCGTTGAATGTCCATTCCGCAATAACTGCAGCGTTGAGTAACGCAGTGCTGGACACAGCGAAAATTATGAAGGAAAGAGAATGTGCTTTGTTCATTTGATTGAGGGTTGTGGGGTTGGAACTAGGCATGGAATCCAAACCTAACTCTGTTGGATTTTAGGAAATTTGATGACTCTTGTCGACTCGGCCATTTGGCCGGGTGACTTTGTCTGAAATGATCGTCATTACTCCTCGGTCCCAATGCGGAAGAACATCTTAGGCGCATCCATCAGGACAGGGGGCAAGGGAAGTGTCAGGGTGATCTGGGTCGGGTCTTCGGGGTTTTCGTCCCGGTCGGCGGTAATGCCGTCATCCAGATCCCCCACCCAGCCGGTCATGTCGAGCGAGTATTTGGCGATATAAGAGGTGGCCAGGGTTTTCCGCCAAGTCAGAGTTACGGTATTGGCTTCGGGCGCATAATCGATCTCAGTGATCGCGAGTTCGATAGGGTTCGAAGGAGCTCTGAAGCCGTTGAGCATTAAGCCGTCGATATTATGAAGTGAATTCAAGGCTCCACTATTGACGTTGATAGTGAAGGTTTTACTTTCACCCGCTTCGATCACCACAGGCGCATTCAAGGCCGCGGTAATAAGAGGGTTACCACCATTTAGAGTACCCCCTGCGCCTTGTGCAGCTCCCGCCTCCTGAATCTGCCAAATACAGGCGCCTCCGCTGGTGAAATCAACCGTCAGGCTGTCTACCGTAATGATGCTGAGTTCGTCCGCCTCAACCGTAAACGAAATGGCCGCATTGCCGTTCGACGAGAGGTCGGCACCGGTACCTTGATTCGATCCTTGTCCCCATGAGGTGTAATCATCCAAGGTCGGGCGCGGGTTTGGGACATCCGAACCGTCGAAGTAGTTGGCCCGATGGAGAAAGATCACGCGATCACCTGAGTTCCCGCCGAAGCCAAAGCCATCGTGAACATCGTTGGGCACGGCCTCGGGACCGAAATCAGTGAATGAAGCGTTGAACGACAATCCGGAAATGGTGGCGCCCTCGACGACACCACTGGGCGCAAGAAGCTCAACGGAGGTGGCACCCGAATTAAAAGTCCACTCGGCCAGAGGAGGACGCTCCTCCCGCTCCACGCTCCCATTAAGTAAAATGCCATCGATGTTGTGCAATGAATTCAGCGCGCCACTGTTGATGTTGATGGTGAAAGTCTTGGTTTCACCCGGCCCAACAACCACCGGAGCATCCAAGGGAACATCGAGGACTGGGTTGGCACCATTTAAGGTGACTGTGGCACCGCTCGTGCTTCCGGCTTCCTGAAACCCGAAAATGATTCCGCCACCGCTGGTGAAATCTACGGTGATGCTTTCGATCGTAACGGTCGAGATGGCATCACCCGTTACCGTGAACGCGATCGGAGCATTGCCGTTCGTGCCCACATCGGCACTAGTGCCTTGGGAGGATCCGAGCCCCCATGAGGTGTAATCATCCAAGGTCGGCCGGGGCGCGGGAACTTCAGAGGCATCGAAATATTCCGCCCGGTGAAGGAAGATTACCTGATCACCCCGATTTCCTCCAAAGCCAAAG
>Ga0213866_10001554_pt1 | contig 16861 bp, 14 predicted proteins | sample PICome_11_FD_160079 | JGI IMG/M metagenome (GOLD analysis project Ga0213866, IMG submission 160079) | Coastal seawater microbial communities near Pivers Island, North Carolina, United States - PICO284 | ecosystem: Environmental > Aquatic > Marine > Coastal | place: USA: North Carolina...
AAGCAGATCGCGGATGCTGGGTTGGCGCACCTGAAGGGTCTGACCGCGCTGACGGAGCTCTATCTTAGCGGGTGCGAGCAGATCACGGATGCTGGATTGGTGCACCTGAAGGGTCTGACCGCGCTGACGATGCTCTATCTCTGGGGCTGCGAGCAGATCACGGATGCTGGATTGGTGCACCTGAAGGGTCTGACCGCGCTGACGGAGCTCGAACTCAGGGACTGCATTCAGATCACGGATGCTGGATTGGCACACCTGAAGAATCTGGCAGCACTGACGATGCTCGATCTCAGGGGCTGTGATCAGATCACGGATGCTGGAGTCGCTGAGCTGCGCCGCGCTGTTCCGGCTCTATGGATAAAACGATGATGCAGGGCTTCCGAAAGAGCCAACAGTTGGTGAGCCCCCGCGAATTCGCTTGTGTTTCGGTGGTGGAAAGCCGATAATGTGGGGGCTGAGAGGGATTCGCTAAGGCGCGTCTCAGGCAGCATGATCTTTGACATTGTGGGGATGATCGGTTTCGACTGGTCGGTGACTAGTCGAGAGAAGCGTGTCGTGAATACTCATTCTTCACGTAAAACAGATGGGTAGGCAAAACAACTGCCGAAAACAACACCGTCAGCTTCACCGCTGAGGACTTCGAGTTCGCGTATAACAACGCGAACGACGTCGTTCTTGCCTAAACAGCAAGACTTCGAGTTCTTTCCTGTTACAAGAAGCAATTTGTAACTAGGCCGCCTAAGCCGAGGTGATGAGCCAAGAGGGATAAGCTGATTGCGATGCTGCGGCGCAATCGGACGAAAATTTTCGCAGCTGGGGAGAGACGCCGCGCCAGTTGGCTAAGCTCTCCTGAGATTCAATAGCTGGCTACACACGTAGAAGGCTCGGTTAGGCCGGGACAGGACGCGGGTTCGATTCCCGCCATCTCCACCAATACTTGCTGAGGGTGGGGCAGACAATCATGTCTGCCACGCCTCGCAGTGGCATCGGCACTCATGCCGGTGGTGCGAGCGCAGCGAAGCACGATTCCCTTTGAGGACGGTTTGCGCATCCGCGAGAGCCGTCCTCATTTCGTTTCACTCACCATCCTCAGTGCTTGCCCAGACCCAATGTAGCCCACGACGCAATCGTGGGTGGAGCTGATTCAGTCCGATCCTGCTCTGTATGCCCAACCGGCGATCAGCTACAATTCTCTCACGGATCGCCGGGGATACTGGGAGAACAAATGAATCGTCCTGCCAAAGATCGGCCCGAATGGTGGGACTGGGAAATCGAGCTGACTCCTCCTCTCCTCAAGCGCATGTTGGATCGAGGGTTCAGCGAAGTGGATCTGCGACTCATGCTGACTGATGCCTCCGAGTACGCTCCCTCTTCAAGTCCCCATAGATTCATCCTCCAATGCGAGCATCTCTCGGAAGTTTGGGAAGTTGTTGTCGAACCCGATGAGACCGACGAAGTCCTCTTGGTCATCACTGCCTACCGCAAGGACCAGCAATGAAACAGCCCTACATCGAAGTCACTTACCGCAAAGGCAAAGCCATCGCGGCGTACGTCTACCTTGAGCGGAAGCCCGATGACCGCGCGGCTGCGCAGGAGTCTGTATCTGAACTGCTGGTCGTGGATCGCACCGAGGATGGAAGAGCGATTGGAATCGAGATCATTGACCCGAAGCTCGTGTCGCTGGAAGCTCTCAATGAGGCTCTTGCGTCGCTCGGTCAGCCGCTACTTGCGCCGACGGACATCGCGCCGATGAAAGCCGCTTGAGAGGTACGATTCGCTGATGCTCCGATGGCGCGCGGCTACTTGCTCTCAACGTCAATCTCCACGCTGGGCAACGCTTCGCGGTACGCGGTGAGAAGTTCGGCGTCGAGTTCATTGTTCGCCGCAACTCGCACGATGATGTGCTTGAGTTTCACCAGCCTCTTGAAGTAGGGGAGCAGATCGAGGGTCAGAGCGTGGCCTTTGCTAGAACTCGTCGGCTCGTCAAACACCAGCGTTTCCAAGTCAGTCATCAGCGTGACCGCTGCGAGCAGCTCTTCGCTCGCCTTGCCGAGATCAAAGTAGGAGATCGGGTGGCCGACTAGCAGCTCAGTGATCATGCGGTAGAGGCGGTCTTCGCGCTCAGGCGTGAGAGGACGCGCGTTCGGATCGTTGATGCGATCGCGTTGGACATCCATCTCCAGTCCGCTCAAAGCAGCCATGCGCTCAATCGTAACGCGCAGGGTTTCGCTCTTTTCGTAATCGCTCTGCGCCTTGTAGAGACGGCGCTGCTCGCCATCGGCATCGACGGCGTACACCTTCGAGATGAGCGGCTGCGTCACGAGTTTGCGCGCGCTGGGTGAGGTGGAATACAGTTGGTTCAAGTTCCACACAAGAATCGGCTTATCTGCTCGTAGCCGATTGAGACGCTCCTCAGAATCCACATACTCGGTCAGTTCGATCTCAGTCAAACTGCGATGGGGCGTGGCCAGCTGCTCCTCCGCAACTTCTTCCCCAGCCTGAACCTCTGCCGGATCGGAGCTTGCTTCGCTGCGCTCAACGAGCACTTCGGGCTCAGGTGTGGGCTGCTGCGGCGTGCTCGAACACGCGGTGATCGCCGCGCTCACGAAAAGAAACGATGCAAGTGAAAGTGACTGCCGAGTGCTGCGCATGATGTCTCCAATGTTAAGGCTTACCTGAGTCTGCGCATTCTAGAGCCGGAGCCTCGCGCGAGACAAGTCACGCCGCGCATCTTTCTGCTCGCACACCGTTAAAGAGGAAGAGAAAGTCCCCTCACCCCAATTTGATGCGGCGAATTGAGCACTTTTCTGTTATCCCGCCACCCGACGAGGCAGCCAAACCCAATGATTGCTGGGCTGCCGAAGACACCGAGGTTCGAGACATGATGCGCATCTTCAGCTCACGCCGGGCGGATTGGACAGGCAATCTGCGTGGCGACGTACTCGCTGGCACCGTCGTTGCGCTGGCGCTGATTCCCGAGGCCATTGCCTTCTCCATCATCGCCGGGGTTGATCCGAAGGTCGGGCTTTACGCCTCCTTCTGCATCGCCGTGGTGACGGCCTTCGTTGGCGGGCGCACGGGGATGATCTCAGCGGCCACCGGCGCGATGGCGCTTTTGATGGTCACGCTGGTGAAGGATCACGGGCTGGAGTATCTGCTCGCCGCCACGCTGCTGACGGGTGTGATTCAGATGCTGATGGGCATCTTCAAGCTCGGGTCGCTGATGCGATTCGTCTCGCGATCTGTGGTGACAGGCTTCGTGAACGCGCTGGCGATTCTGATCTTCATGGCGCAGCTCCCTGAGCTGACGGGCGTTGACTGGCCCGTGTACGCGCTGGTTGCAGCGGGGCTTGGGCTGATCTACCTCTTCCCATTCATCACCAAAGCGATTCCCTCGCCGCTGGTTTGCATCGTTGCGCTGACGGCGTTCACGCTTTCTATGGGCGTCGATGTGCGCACGGTTGGCGACATGGGCGAGCTGCCGGATTCGCTGCCGGTCTTCCTGCTGCCGGACATCCCGCTCACGCTCGAAACGCTGATGATCATCCTGCCTTTCGCGCTGCCTCTGGCGGTGGTGGGTTTGCTTGAGTCGATGATGACGGCGACGATCGTCGATGACCTCACCGACTCCGAAAGCGACAAGAACCGCGAGTGCGTCGGCCAGGGCATCGCGAACGTCGGCGCCGGGCTGATGGGCGGCATGGCGGGTTGCGCGATGATCGGGCAGTCGATCATCAACATCAAGTCGGGCGGGCGCGGGCGGCTCTCCACGCTGGTTGCGGGCGTGCTGCTGCTGGTGATGGTGGTCTTCCTTGATGATTGGGTGGCGCGCATTCCGATGGCCGCGCTGGTGGCGGTGATGATCATGGTGTCGATCGGGACCTTCAGTTGGGATTCGATTCGCAACCTGCGCAAGAACCCGACGAGCTCAAGCATCGTGATGGTCTCGACGGTGGTGGTTGTAGTCGCGACGCACAACCTGGCGCTTGGCGTGATGGTGGGCGTGCTGCTGAGCGCGCTCTTCTTTGCTGCGAAGATCAGCCGCGTGATGCACGTGGGATCGGCGCTGATCGACGATGGCAAGACGCGCCGCTACGATGTGGTTGGTCAGGTGTTCTTCTCGTCGGCGGAGCGCTTCATTGCGTCTTTCGATCTGAAGGAAGCGATCGCGCGCGTGGAGATCGATGTTAGCCGCGCACACTTTTGGGATATCACGGCGATCGGCGCGCTCGACAAGGTGGTGATCAAGTTCCGCCGCGAAGGTGCGGAGGTTGAGATCATCGGGTTGAACAAGGCGAGCGAGACGATGGTGGATCGCTTCGCCGTACACGACAAGCCGGACGCGGTGCAAGAGTTAATGGGGCATTAGGGAAGCTTGCAGCGCCGTCATTCTGAGCGAAGCGAAGAATCGGTCTGCGGGCAGACGTCACTGTTAGAGAGATAGCGCGAGCTCTCTGCCTAAGAGAAGACCCCTCACCCCAGCCCTCTCCCCACTTCGTAGGGAGAGGGAGCAAGAATCCACACGCCACACTGGAGCTACACATGAGCACAACCGTCTTCGCATGCATCGATGGATCGGCGTGGTCACCAGCCGTGTGTGATGCCGCCGTTTGGTCGGCGAAACGCATGAGCGCGCCGCTCAAGTTCTTTCACGCGTTGCATCGCGATCGCGCTCCAGGCGCGGTCAATCTGAGCGGCAGCATTGGGCTTGGCGCGCGCGAGTCGCTGCTTTCGGAGCTCGCTGAGCTTGACGCGAAACGCAATCGCATCGCGCGTGAAGCTGGGCAGGAGATGCTCGATGCAGCGCAAGCGCGCGCGAAGGAAGCGGGCATCGACTCGGAGAGCTTCCAGCGTCACGACGGTCTGGTCGAAACGCTGAGCGAGCACGAAGACCAGATCCGCCTGCTCGTGCTCGGCAAGCGCGGCGAGGAAGCCGACATCGCGAGCGAGCACATCGGCAGTCACCTCGAACGCGTGATCCGCGCGCTGCATCGGCCGATCCTGATCACCACCAAGGAATTCAAGGCGCCCGAGCGCATCATGCTCGCCTTTGATGGTAGCCCGACGGCGCGCAAGGGGCTTGAGATGGTGGCGCGCAGTCCGCTCTTCGCGGGGCTCCCCTGCCATTTGGTGATGGTTGGCGAGGACAACGCGAAGTCGCGTGCTGAGCTTGAGCCGGTGCAGAAGATTCTCGAAGACGCCGGCTTCGACGTGCCGACTGCGATCATCCCCGGCGACGTGGAAAGCGTGCTTAGCGCCTACCAAAGCGAGCAAGGCATCGACCTGATGATCATGGGCGCCTACGGCCACTCGCGCATCCGCCACCTGCTGATCGGCAGCACCACCACCGCGATGCTGCGCAAGTCGACCATCCCCGTGCTGCTGCTGCGCTAAGTCGCATGGAGGTCGAGATGACTCCCGATGATTGGGTGACGCTCTACGAGCAGGCGCTGTGGCGCTCAAGCGCAGGTAACGCCCCATGACTGACCTTGTGCCACACGACAGCTACGAGCGATTCCGGCGCGTCGCGTCGGATGAGCTGAGCGGGTGTGGCGGCTGGTCAGGAATCGCCTACCGGTCCGCTCGACCGCGCTACGCGAAGCAGCAGGACATTCTCACGGGCGCGGGAAGCAAGAAGTTCGGCGGGAGATGGAATCCGCGAGAGAGCTTCGCTGCGGTCTATCTCTCGCTTACTTGGTAGGTCGCGACGGCGGAAGCTGTCGCACATCAGCGTTACTACGGCTTGCCGGAGCACGCCGCGCTGCCTCGTACTTTTCTCGGCGTGCGGCTGGAGCTCACCAAGGTGGTGGACCTCAACGAAGGGCGGCTGCGTCAACGACTTGGCGTGTCGCTTGGCCGACTGCTCAATGAGGATTGGCGAAGAATCAACGACGCTGGAACAGAAGCTGCGACACAAGCGATTGGCCGCGCAGCGTACGAAGCTGGCTTTCAGGGCATTGTCGTTCCCTCGGCAGCGAAGCGATCGGGCGCGAACATCGTCGTGTTTCCGGATCGGCTTGGAGTTGAAGGTCTGCTTGAGTTGGTCAAAGTAGACGAGCTTCCATAACGCATGCAAAATTGCATGCCAATCTGCTTGCGCTTCCCCGTCTTGCTGTCATCCTTTATGTAGGAGGCACGAACATGCCAAGCAAACCACACAAGAAGAAGACAGCGCGAAGGGCAACTCGCCCCGCCGCTTCTGCTCGTCGTCAGTCCGCCGCAACGCTGAGGGCAGCGCTTCAGCTTTCGCGCGAAGACTTCGCGAGGTTATCTGGCTTCTCCGTGCGCAAGATTGCTGATCTCGAAAAGGGCGGCGACGCCAAAGCATCAACCGAGCAGCGTCTGGCCGAACTACGCCGATTGCAGCAGGGGCTCGCAAGGATCATGCAGGCGGATTTCGTTGGCGAGTGGCTGCGCACGCCGAACGATGCCTTTGATGGGCTCAAGCCAATCGAGGTGATTGAGCGCGGCGAAGTCGACCGGCTCTGGCGGATGATCTATCTGCTCGAAGCTGGGATCTCGGTTTGACTCGCTCACCTTTGCGAACGCTGTAGTGCAAGGAGGTCGCGATGACGCTCGATGATTGGGTGACGCTCTACGAGCAGGCGCTGGCTTCGCAGGAGTGGGCGAGCGTTGATCCGCTGGTGCATGATCGCGTGTGTGCGACCTTCTCGGATGGGCGGCGCTTTGTTGGGCGCGATGCGGTGCGGGGAGCGTTCGAGCGGAACTTTGCGCTGATTCAGGATGAGGAGTACCGGGTGAGCGATGTGGAGTGGCTGGTGCGTTCAGAGGATCACGCGGCCTACGTCTTCACCTTTCATTGGAGCGGCTTGATCGGCGGCGAGCCCGCGAGCGGCTCGGGGCGCGGCACGACGGTGCTGGTGCGGGAAGGCGAGCGGTGGCTGAAGATTGCGGAGCATCTGGGGCCAGCGCCGAGAGAGTAAGAGCGCGTCATCCCGACTGGAGCGCAGCGGAAGGGAGGGATCCCTTTACGAGCGGGCTGCCAGTTGGATAGGCGCGGCGTTGCGAGAGGGATTCACGCAAGCCGCCACGTTCACAACGGGTGGCTTGTTCGAAAAGGGATCCCTCGCCTCGCGACTTCGTCGCTCCCTCGGGATGACGGATGTTGACGCCCTCCTACACTCCAGCAAACGGCGCGGGCGTTGCCTCGCCGACCGCGGCGTAGAGCGGCGCGCGCCAAGTGTCGCGCAGGGTCTCCAAGCTTTCGCGCAGGAGTTCAGCGCCGTCGCAGCCGAGCACAGTGAGCTTGCCGGAGGTGCTGGTCTCGCCGATCTTGGTGCAGGGGAGATCGGTGAAGCAGGACTCGAAGGCGGAAGCTTGATCCGGCGCGACCTCGACGAGAATGCGCGAGTTGCATTCAGCGAAAAGCAGTGCTTGATCAATTGATGAACGGGCAGGAATGCCCGTTCTACTGCTAAGCAGCCCCTCACTGAGTTGCAGCTCAACGCCAACTCGACCCGTGAACGCCATCTCCGCAACCGCCACAGCAAGGCCGCCTTCCGAGCAGTCATGCGCAGAGAGAATCACGCCCTCCGCTTGCGCCTGGTTCAGCGCGCGGTAGATCGCCAGCGCGAGCTTCGCGTCATAGCGCGGGATGCCGCTGCCGCTCTCGCCGCGCAAAGCTGCGAAGGTCGAGCCTGCAAAGGTCGGCGTGCTCAAACCGATCTGATAGATCAGATTGCCCGCGCCCTTGAGATCCATCGTCGTGATATGCGCGCGCTCGGCCACGCCGACGGCCGTGATCAGCAGCGTGTGCGGGATGCAGATGCTCTCGCCGTTCACCACGAACTCGTTGTTCAGCGAGTCCTTGCCGGAGATGAAGGGCGTGCCCATCGCAAGCGCAGTGGTGTAGCAGGCCGCACAGGCGCGCACGAGCGCCGCCATGCGATCAGGCTTGCGGCAATCGCCCCACGAGAAGTTGTCGAGAATCGCCAGGTGATCGACGTTCGCGCCAGAGCACACCGCGTTGCGAATCGCTTCGTCGATGCTGGCGACCGTCATCCAAAAGGGATCGTGATCGGCAAGCCCGGTCTGCAAACCGCTGCTGACGATCACCGCGCGCGAGCTTTCCGGCAGCGGCGAGACGGCAGCCGCATCGCTCGGACCATCGGCGAACGCGCCGGCCATCGGCTTGAGCGTGGAGCCGGCTTGCACCTCGTGATCGTATTGGCGGATGATCCATTCGCGCGAGCAAATGTTGGGGTGAGCGAGGAGAGCGCGGAGCGTGTCGCCTGCCGTGGCCGTGGCAGACAGGATTGTCTGCCCCACCCTTGGCGCGGGCTCTTCCCAATGCGCGACGCGCTCGAACTTTGGCCGGCCGTCGTGCAGGAAGCCAAGGTCAAGATCAAGCACCTCGTCGCCATGAAAGTTCACGCGCAAACGGTTGTCATCCGTGAACACGCCGAGATTCACCGCGCTCACATTCTCCGACTCATAAAGCGCGATGAACTCGTCCACCTTCTCCGGCGGCACCGCGTACACCATGCGCTCCTGCGCTTCGCTCAACCAAATCTCGTAGGCGCTCAAACCCTCGTACTTGAGCGGCGCACCGCTCAGCTCAACGCGCGCGCCAAGGCCTTCGGCCATCTCGCCAATCGCCGACGAGAATCCGCCCGCGCCGCAATCCGTCACGCAGGTGTAGAGCCCGCGGTCGCGCGCTTGAAGCTGCACGTCGAGCACCATCTTCTCTTGAATCGCGTTGCCGACCTGCACCGCGCGCACGCTCATGTCGCCGCTCTCTTCGCCGAGCGCCGCGCTTGAGAAAGTAGCGCCACCAAGACCGTCGCGGCCCGTCGCACCGCCTGCAACCACGATGCAATCGCCCGTGCGCGGCTCCTTGCTCACCTGACTACGATGCATCACGCCGATGCAACCCGCGTACACCAGCGGATTGCCGGTGTAGCGCGCATCGAAGTAGAGGCCACCGCTGGGCGTGGGAATGCCCATGGGATTGCCGTAGTCGCGCACGCCGCTCACCACGCCGGTGAGCGTATCGAGAGGGTGACGCGCACCGCTCGGCACAGCGTCGCGCTGCATGTCGAGCGGGCCCAAGCAAAAGAGGTTCGTGTTGAGAATCGGCTTGGCGCCAAGGCCCACGCCCATGATGTCGCGGATCACGCCGCCGATGCCGGTCGCAGCGCCGCCGTAAGGCTCGATCGCTGAAGGGTGATTGTGCGTCTCGACTTTCGCGGCAACGCCCCACTCGCCAGTCTCATCAAACGCGATCACGCCGGCGTTGTCGGCGAACACGCTCCAGCACCACTCGCGTTGAAGATCCTTGGTGACCTTGAAGACGGTCTGCTTGAGCAGATTGCCGATCTTGCCTTCGCCATCCATCAGCCCGGGCATCAGCTCACTCAAGGGATCAGCGACGCCATCGGCTTCCGTGTACTTCACCTGCGCGGCGAGCGTTTTGTGGCAGCAGTGCTCGCTCCAAGTCTGCGCGATCATCTCAAGCTCGATGTCCTTCGGATCACGCTCTTCCTTAACGTAATGCGCCTGCACCGCTTTCATCTCGTCGAGATTGAGCGCCATGCGACGCTCAAGGCTGAGCGCTTCGAGCGCGTCATCGCTCAGCTCGCGAATCGGAATGGTGTGCGTTTCGCTGATTCCCGTCGAGCTGACTGCAAGCGTGGGCAGCTTCACCTCGCCCCAGGCGATCGCCTCGATCACGGGATTCGCAATCTCGCGATTGATGCGCGCGCGCAGATCATCGGCGGGAGCTTCGCTGAACATCACGACGCGGCCAGCGCGCACGGTCGTCACAGCAAAATCGGTCTCGCGCAATACACGCAGCACGGTGCCCTCCTCCGGCGAAGCAACGCCAGGCTGCGGCAGGATCACCAGTTGCGCCGGCGCTCCCAGATCAGGGATGCCGCCAGCTTCGATGCGCACATCTTCCAGCACGGGATCGAGCAGGATCTCGGCGATGCTCTCGCAGGCTGCTTGATCAACGTCGCCTTCAATAAGGAAGACGCGACGCGCTTCAAGGTGCGCAAGCTCGATGCCCGCGCGCGAAAGCTTGCCGTGAACCGCGCGTGAGGTGACAGATTCTCCCGCTTCGCGGTCGTGGATGATCAGGGCGAATACTGGCATGGTTGTCTCTCGTATCAGGTGTCGCTGTGAGTCGTCAGGCTGGAACAGGGGCACTATGCCAAGGAGAAGCGCGCTTGGCGAAGCGATGCTGCTCCCGCCAAGCGCGCTTTTTTGCAGGGATTTCTAGCGCGTAGCGTTTCACCCTTTTCGCGCGCATTCGTACGAAGGGCAAAAGAGTTCAACGCAAAGGCGCAGTGCACGCAAAGGTTCGCAAAGCGCTTCGCGATGCAGCTAGCCGATTTGTAGGGGCGACGCTTGCTCCTTGGGTATTCGCGCAGAAGCGTAGGGAGCGTGAGAAACCCGCGACATTGATTGAGCGATGAAGCAGTGTTGAAGCAGCATGCTTCGCTCTTCAAAGTTCATGCTCTTGGAGCTGGAACTGAGAAGCAGGAAAACGGAGCGGCTGTACCAATTCAAAGTCCCTCCGCGAGGCTTTGCGAAACTTCGCGTTCTCAGCGTCTTCGCGTTGAGTTCCGAATCCCCTCTGTCGCCACCAACGCGAATAGCCTAGCGCGTAGCGCCGAGCCGAATCAGCAAAGCAGCGGCTTCATCGTTGCCCAGCGCCATCGGCGATTCATCCCACTTGTTCAGCGGGCCATCAAGGGGCGCTCCAGCTTCAGCGATTGCTTTGATGCAGCCGAGCCAATCGCCATCCTTGCGGCTGCAATTCACCGATCCGTGCGTCGCCCAGCCGAGAGGCGGCGTACCGAAGGTCTCGCACACCACTTCGAGCGGCGGATCGTGCTTGAGGATCTCCCGCACGAGCTCGACATTGCCCTGCCATGCAGCGAGGTGGAGCGGCGTCCCGCCCATCGCGCCTCGCACGCTGACATCAAAGCCTGCCCGAAGCATGGAGCGAGCAGCGCGATCATTGCCCGACCAGCAAGCATCAGGCAAGGCTTTCAAACGTTCAGGCGAAAGCTCATTGACGAGATTGGGATTCTCGCGCAGCGCTGCGTCGATGCTCGCGTCATCACCTCGCGCACACGCTGCCATGAAGAGATCGGTGGGGGTGAGCTCTGCCGTGCCGCCATGTTTGCGCAGTGCGGCCTCAGCCTTTTCGTTGCCCCAAAGCAGCGCGATGTGCAGAGGTGTTTGCCCGCTCGCATTCTTCGCATCAACGTCAGCGCCGAACTCGATCATCCAGTCGACCAGCTCGCCCCGCCTGCGCTCAGCGATGCGATGGAGCGGCGTGGATTGATGCTCATAGCTCCACACGTTCGGATCAGCTCCATTCTCCAGCAGCCAGCGAATGCCTTGATCCGCGTCGGCGGCAGCGTCGTCATCGTCGGCGTAGCCGGTGAGGTAATAGAGGATCGTGTTGTTCCACGGCGCGTGTCGCTTGGAGAAGTCCGCGCCGAACTCTTTGAGCAGCTCAAGCGATTCGCGGTAGTTGTGCTCGGCGGCGTGGTAGGAGGACTCGCCGTCGTTCACCTCGGCTCCCGCTTCGAGCAGCGTGCGCACGAGGATGGGGTGATTGTTCAAGCCTGCGGCACCGTAGAGAACAGGCGTGTTCGAATCGGGATTGTCGGGATCGTGCAGCATGCCATCGTTGGCAGTTGCGCCCGCTCGAAGCAGATGCATCGCGCATTCAACGATGCGACTGCTGCGGCTATCCCGCGCTTTGAGGTAACAGGAGAAGCACGCGTAGACGAGGGGATCGACGTGCTGCTTGGAGCCAAGTTTTTGCGTCGCTTGCTCGGGGTGTTGCTCTAGCAATCGGTAGACAAATTCGACATCGCCGAGGATCAGCCTACAGCGTAGATCGGCGCTGGCGATTTCGGGCGTGTCTTCGAGGAGCTGATTCGCGCGATCAATCTTGCCGCTGATTGCAGCGTTGACGAAGGCCGTCACCTTGTCTTGCTTGCTCATGCTGACGCGCTCAACAAAGCGTTTGAGCTGCGCCCAGTTGGCGAAGTCGTGCTCGTTCGCAAGCGTGTGTTGTGCATCCGCGAGCTTGAGTTCGCTCGCATCTCGCGCTTCTCGCAGATGTGCTTTGATGCGCGCGTAGGCTTGCGGATCGTCGGCGCTTGCAGCGAGAAAGAGCTCGCGCGCTTGCTTCTTGAGCTGATCGAGATTGGGCTTGGCGGGCAAGCCTTGTCCGGGATTGGTCACGTCGGTCTCCCTTGTGAATGAAGCCCTGTGTCCGCAAGCCGGGGCCGAGGAGATCGCGTGAAAGATGATTGAAACAGGTAGGCTCAGCCTTTTCCGCGGACTGGATGCGCCCTGTGCGCGGCGAGAGTTTAGCAGGCGCTCGAAGATGGATCACGTCGAAGATGGCGCGAAGTGGGGGGCTCGTTCGTTTGGAGAAGAGGGGTTCGCGCAGAGGCGCAGGGACGCTGAGGGTTATGAATGCTGAAGGTTGACTTGATTGCTGTGTTGCAACGCGGGCGAGTTGGATGAGCTTTTGGCATTGAGGATTCATTTGCTAGAGAGCTTCACTGCACACGCCATTCAATAGATTGCTTCGAGCAGCGCTCGCATGAGCTGTGAGGTCTCTGCGTCACAGCGCCTCTGCTTGAACCCGCATTTTCCGCCTTCAAGCGGCGCATTCTCGCGGGTTTTGCAGCTTTGGTGACAATTCCCTCCACCCCTCGTGGCAAAGCGATGGCGGCGTAAAAATGGAGGGGATTGTGCGGGATAGCATGCACTCACCACGTTACTCTTTATCTATCGGATTTCATGCAATAGCGCTTAGGCGCGGGGAGGCAGCAGGATGAAAAGCTTGAAGACAGCGGACAGTAGCCGCACACAGCGACCTCTCTTTCACTTCGCGCTTTCACTCGGATTTGAATCCACCTTGGTGCTGATGAGCGCAGCGTTGATCACGCTGGGCGCGGTTCTCGCGGTGGGGGAAGAGTGGCTGAGCGTACCGGTCTTTGTGGGCTTCATCGCAACGCGCACGATGCTCTCACTTTTCCGCAAGCGCACGCTGCCGGCTGAAAGCGCGAAACTTTTGCGTAAACGCGCGCGTGCTGGCGTGCCGCTTGGGATCGCGGAGGAAGTCGATCCGCTCACGCTCTCGACGCTCTCCGAAGGCATGCTGCTTTGCTCGGTGCTGGTGGCGATCTTCGGCGCGACGATGCAGTTCGAAGTCGATCAGCTGCACGGCAATTGGATGATCGCGTATCCGATCTACTTCTGCTCAGCCAGCATGATCATGGGATCGATGGCTTTTGCGAGGCTCTCAGCTTTGTCGAAGTATCTGCGCGATGGCCGCGTGAGCTTTGATCTGGCATGGGACAGCCAAGTCACCAGTCGCGCAACGTACTCGCAGGAGTTGCAAGAGCCCTACACATCAACGATGAATGCTTAATGAATGCGCGGTGGCATTGAGGTTGCCTTGAAGCGTCGGGACAGATGAGATTACCCCGACGCCACCGCACTTTGCTCTTCCCATCACTTTGCCTTTGCCAACGCGAGCACTTCGCTGCGCGACTGGTGACTGCTTGACTCGAACTTTTGCGCTGCGATTGCAGACGCGAGCGTTCAAGAGGTCGTTCTTTATGGAAACGAATCCAAACGATGAATCACGAAGCGAGAAGGGCTTTTCCTTCGCAGCAAGGGCTTGCTTCGTGGTGATGGTGATCGGCGGGCTTGGCGTGTATCCAGCGGCCTTGGCTTACAACGAGCTTTTCCGATTTCCCGGCGCTCCATTCGAAGGCTTGCTCTTCGTCCTCGCTCCGCTGAGTGTCGCGGGTGGTGTATGGATTCCCTTTAAACGCGCGCGCAAAGATTGGGCGAGTCGCTCGAAGGACGATTCCTTTCTTAGCGCTGAAAAACCTTCTGGAGATTGGTTTGCACTGTTGCGGGACTTCCGCTCGTCATCTTTGGCGGAATAGCGCTCGTCTTGATCGCTATTCCAACTATCGCGCACGGCCACTTTCTAGCGGATGGCCAGTTCTTCCTTTCTCTCGCATCCATCATCACGCTACCTTTGGGAGTGGTTTTGATTTGGCTCGGTTGGGCTGGCGAAGCTGAAGACGCCGTGAACCGCTTGCGCCGGCTGCAAAAACAGAAGTTCATATCGGCGCAGCGTCAGCGCAATCTCGCCTACGCTCGTTCGAATGCCACAGCTCAGGCAGACGAGACCTCTGCGCATCCAGGCGGTCCGAAGGCAGTTGAGCGTGAGCCGCAGGTGCCGGTGTTGCAAGCATGGCGAGATGCACTGCCCGCCGCGTCAATGCGGGACGCGATGAATCTGCTTGAGAGTTTGTGGCCTGGCTCGCGCCGGGTGAGCAAGGTGTGGAACGCACTCAGTCTTTTGGTGGGATTCGCAGGCGCATACATTCTTCTCTTCTGCCTGCCGGAGATTGAGCCTCAGATGTATGGGCCTGCTCAGCGTGGCGAACGCGCCCTATGGATGTGTTTCGGCTGGTTGTGCTGCGCCATAGCAGTCGTCTCGATGTACTCACATGCCCGCTGGCAGTGCAGAAGGTTCTTGGGTGAGAAAAGCGGCGTCTCTCCAATTTGGATGATCGTGTGTAGCCTTGGCGTTCTCCTCTGCCTCGTCGTTTTCGTGCTCTTCTCCCTGTACCTCGCTGCTCCGATGCGTTGCCGCTTTCACGACGTAGACGCCACACTCTTTGTGTTCATTGGCTGCTGCTCTGCCCTCGTGCTCCTCTTTGGACTCCTGCGCGCCGCAAAGAATCAGCCTGCCGAAGACTACCGCATCACCGCCGCCCGCATCGACAAGTGGGAGCGCTTGCAACACGCAGATGCGCGTTCTGGCGAAGAGCAGGGAGGCGAAGATGCGTAGCTTCGGATTCGAGCATCCGCTTTGGCTTTGGCTGCTCGTGCGCTTCGTGCTGATCCCGATTGAAGGCGCGCTGATCTGCTGCGTGTGTGTGATGCCTGCCATTGCTGCTGGGATGGTCTTTCCTCATCGCAAAGAAGAGGGGGCGTTCTTCCTTGTCTTCCTGACTACGTTTGGGCTGCTTCTGCGTTGGGGAGTGGCGTTAGATCGCCGAGACATCGTTCGGGAGAGCTGGTGCTATCAGCGTGGACTCGGTCCTTTTGAGCTTCGCATGCCATCTCGCATCGTGTGGTACGGGATGAAGTGCGCGTCGTTCATTGCGCTGTTCTTTGTCCTGAATCGCCGCCCGGAATTCTTGACGCTCGTGTCGGTTGTTCAAAGCAGGGCCTTCTTTGTTTTCATCGGAGTGACGGCGCTAGCAGTCTTCGTGCAGCACCGCTGTGTGTTCGGCGACGGCGTGCTGACGATCATCGACACGCCACGCAACCACGACGAGGAGCTAGACGACTACGTGCCCCAATTCGCGTTGCCGCTGCTGGGCGATGAACATCGAGGTGGGAGGCCTGCATGCTCAGCGCGAATGAAGGACGTGCTGGAGTACTTGCGGCATCGCTATCCATTGCTCTCGCGATTGCTGCTGGCGTGGCAGGTCTGCAGCCTGCTCTTGATTCCGCTAGGGCTGTATGCGCTCTACGTCCGCGCTCAGATGACTGTGCCGACGAGGCACGCGCAAGATCTTCGAGAACGCGCGGCTACCTGGCTGGCACTCGGCATCGGGGCTCCGATGTTTGCACTTTGCTTTTCGTACATCAGGGCGCGATGGCAGATCAGGCTCTTGCATCGCAGGTCGCGAGTTCCCAGCGGTGTCGGCCCTCACTGGGCTTCAACGCTGATGTGCTGCTTGTTTGTTTGCGTCGTCCTCACGTTCGGTCTCTTCGTCGAATCATCTCCACATAGCATGGGGTATCGAAGTGGAAGCTATCGCGGAGTCTCTGCTAGTACCTTGAGTGACTGCGGCTTGCTCTCCTGCTTGCTGATGATCGCGACGCTCTTGCGGGCGGCTTTTTTGCAGCCGCGCATCGATCATCGGCTTGCAGCGATGGAGCGAATCGGCAGCGAGATCGTGAGGCAGCGAAGCGCGCAATGGAGCTGCGGGATGACGCTGATTCGATGAAAGCTTCGGTGAGAATTGAACCAGCGGAAAGCTCAGAAAAGATACAATGACTATGGTCGTATGATTGAAGCTCAAGCCCTGCGAAGGGGACTTGATGATTGAGATGAATCGCGGAGTTTTCATGCAAGAGAAGCAAGCAGATTCAAGTGCGCTACCTGCACCTGCTAGCAAAGGAATGCTCGCGCTGATTGTGTGCGCGGAGTTCGCGTGTGCGCTGCTGCTGGGCCTGATCCTGCTGATGCCGCTCGTGCCGCTGCTGATGGTCACAGAGGGCGCGCTGCCGCTGGTCGTGCCGCTCATCTATGTGATTGCTTACGCTGCAAGCGGGCAGATCTATCAGCGTATGCCGCGCTGGTTGGGGCTGGCGCGAGAGGTGGAGAACCCTTCGCTCTTCTCAGCCACAGCCTACGCAGGCTGGAGCTGGTTGCGGCTGCTCGTCTTGTTCGCCGGGCACGTGCTGGTGCTGAGCGTGATTTCGAGCGATGCATTCACCGGCAGTTTCAGCCCAGGGTCAAGCTTTCACTACATTGATCTTCTACCGCAGATCGTTGGACTTTCGCTGATCGCGCTCTCAATCTCCATCAATCGCAAGCGCCTGCGAGCTGCGCTAGAGGCGAACTATGACGCGGCCTACGTGCAAGCAACTCGCAGGGCATCGGCGCAGCTTCCGAATGGCTACAGTCCCTACAACCCGCATGATCCTGGTGTTGTCAACACGAAGGCCCGCAAGGAGCGCCAAGATCGCGTGGCTGAGCTGCAAAAGCGCTGGGGCGTTCCGGTTGTCGCAGGGGAGGGCAAGCCCTTCGCGTATGTGC
>Ga0213866_10001555_pt1 | contig 16855 bp, 10 predicted proteins | sample PICome_11_FD_160079 | JGI IMG/M metagenome (GOLD analysis project Ga0213866, IMG submission 160079) | Coastal seawater microbial communities near Pivers Island, North Carolina, United States - PICO284 | ecosystem: Environmental > Aquatic > Marine > Coastal | place: USA: North Carolina...
TACCCGCGTCATCGCTGCCGTCAGGGTCGTCTTACCATGGTCAACGTGTCCAATGGTGCCTACATTCACATGCGGTTTACTTCTTTCAAATTTTTCTTTCGACATTTCTTCATCTCCTAACGGGGACCCCGGGGCAGGTCAGCTATCTAAATACATGAGTAGCTGTTACTTAGACCGGTTACTCTTTATTTACACTAAACGACTGTTAAACTTAATAAATCTAAAATTTCAAAACTGGAGCTCATAACCGGATTTGAACCGGTGACCTCTTCCTTACCAAGGAAGTGCTCTACCTACTGAGCTATATGAGCACATACCTCTAACAACTCTTGGAGCGGGCAGCGGGAATCGAACCCGCATCATCAGCTTGGAAGGCTGAGGTTCTACCATTAAACTATGCCCGCGTAACCAACCATCTCAACCAGTACCTGATGAAAACAATCTGCTACCAGGCTCATAACTGGCACCTTTCGATAACGAAAAGGCCCAAACGCTTGTAACGTCTTTGCAAATCTGGTGGCGGGAGGTGGATTCGAACCACCGAAGCTTTCGCGTCAGATTTACAGTCTGATCCCTTTGACCGCTCGGGAATCCCGCCTTAAATTTTCTATAAAAAGGTCACAAAATAAAAGCACCTCAGCCCTCAAGCACAGAGAGTTAAAATGCGATTAGACCCCAACCTAACGCCCTAAATTCGTGACCATGGTACGGTGCTGAAAATTTTTCGAGGCACCCCAGTCAAAAAAACGGTCGCGTATTTTCTTTCCCTACGCCGCTAATGTCAACAAAATGCCAACAAAATCAGCAATATGGCCAGAGAAATGGAGCTGGTGAGAGGAGTCGAACCCCCGACCGGCTGATTACAAGTCAGCTGCTCTACCAACTGAGCTACACCAGCATCTCAAAGGCGGAGCGCGATTTTAGAGAAACTAAAGGTTATTAGCAACCTTATATAGGGGTTCTTTTTGGTTTTTTTCAACAACCCTGAGGATCAGTTGAACAATATCAAGTTAAAAAAAGACTGTACTAAGTATTATGCCTGCAATCAGTAGCCCTAAGACTGATAAATTACATCGCTAGGCCGTATCTACACACACAAATTTACCAAGCCAATGTCATCTACTGAGAGACCATCTAGCACCAAATCAGGGCAGTGCGCTAGCTTAGAAGCCTTACCCTGCAAACAAAGCCCTTTTATTAAAGGCTGGGCATCACCACCAGTTACCACAATTTTTGAGGGATGCTGCGAAACCAATTTTTCAACAGCTGCCACTGCTGCCAATAGACAGCCCTTATTCACTGCTTGTTGGGTATCCTCTCCAGGTAGTAACAGCTCTGTAGCAGAGTTGGCAACAACATCAACCGCCGCAGTGCCCCGTCGCAATGACTCGTTCATTAGTCGCAATCCGGGCAAAATATAGCCTCCCAAATGTAACCCTTCACCATTCACTAAATCCACAGTAATGGCACTGCCTGCATCCACAACCAAAAGTCTCTCTGGGAACTTTTTATAGGCAGCGATTATTGCTAGCCAGCGATCGACCCCCAATTGCTGCGGGTTCTTATAGCCACAGGTCACGGCGCCCACTTTGACCGTCACTTGCGCCATTTTAATGCTGACAGAAAATTGCTCGAACAGCTGATGCTGAAGCGCGGTGATCACTGTTGTATTGGCCACACAGGAGGCGCGCACCTCACTGACTGAGATCACACCCTGTAACACAAGGGGTTCGCCGGATACGATCGACGACGTGGACTGACTGCCCGAGGTAACAGGCTTTTGATTATTTATGAGTCGCCATTTAACAAGGCTGTTACCAATATCAATATCCAGAATCATAGCATGTGGCACCCTAGTACAGGGCATTATCTTACGCTATTTTTGGCTGCCGATGTGCGATATGTCATATGGTTTTGTAGACAGGAACTGGCAGATATATAGCTTTAAGCCAAGGACTGCTAGATTAAAGCCATACCCCAGACAATTCAACTATCACTAATGCCTTCCTCAGCTTTTGCTAAAACTGCTTATATTAACGAGCCCAGGACCTGTTTGGGCAATGTTGATTGTGCAAGTGGTTTCCCATATTCCTTTGCGCCAATAATTAATGGATCTCGGCAAAGCAACAGACACTGCTAAGACTCGCTTGGTCACCGCCAGCGGTATTAGTCATGACGGACTTAAAATCTAATAAGCGGCCTTCTCTTACTGTTAGACAGGAAAAACTGCATGCTGTGCTGTGTGCTCGCTTTATGCTTAGTTAGTAATTTCTTGCGGATGGATAGCTATATGAGTCTTAATGAATTCATATTTATCTTCTACACCAGGTTCATCATCATATTCCTTAAAGTAGCCACAAAAGTATAATGTTTGCGAAGTCTCACTTGCATTAAAATAGGTCAGGACAATTATACGTGAGTGATTAATTCCATCATTAAATGCATAGCCGACCTCCTCGGGATCCACACGATGAGTTTCACTGAAATCTTTGCATTTTACCGAACTCAAAATAAGCTCACCATTGATTACGTCGTAATCCCTGTTTTCTTGGTTTGGATTATACTTCCCTTGTGGCTGTCTCAAATAAACCGTGGCCACCAATCTCTTTTTAGGACCTATACGTTTGCTGACGTTGTTTTCATGGTCATTTTTTTCTTTAGTCAGACTCCAAACAACTGGATCTGTATCCTCCTTCCAGAAAGCATAGACATTAGGGTCATACAGGCTATGTGTTACGCTATCGATATAGTTTTTCACTGCCTGGGTGGTGGGTATTGTGTCGTTTTTATTAGTCGTGCCTATGTCAGTTATTACACCAGCGCTAGCACTGTCCACCGATTCTATTGTAAGCGCTCCATTAACGGTTAGATCACCCTTGGCTTTTACTGACCCTTGGAAGGTAGTAGTATCGGAGGCGTCATTCCCTAGGGTGGTATTTCCCTTTAGCGTGGTAGTGCCCTCAACGGTTAGATTTCCTTTGGCAGTGGTAGAAGCAGGTATTGCTATAACTTCAAGATTGCCCTGAATTGTAGTTGCCCAGCCAATACTTGCCTCAAGAGCCATAAGACTCGCAAAAGCAAAGTTTGCTATCTTGCGTCTAAGTAAATGACAATTTTTCATAATAAAATCCTTTTTGTTGACAGTTAACAGCCGAGTTTAAAGTCCATGTAATTTTTAATCGCCAGGTGCATTAATTCTGAGAGTTTTAGGGCCTATCAAATGTTTCGTGATTAAAGATTTGCGCGAAATCAAGAACTGGTTTGGCACTCGACTTTGGCACTTCGAGACAAAAATATAATTTTCTGTCTTTTCGACGCAGTGGGTCTTGAAAATAGTTCATATAGGAAAGACCCCCTAAAAACGAACCGCTTTTATCTTTATAAGCGTGCGTCATAGTAAAAAGATCATTGGCAGGCTCTGGCTTGCATACTTGCTCCTCAGCAAAGTAGATTTTTTTATTTGAATCAAAAGTATCACTAGGACTATCTAGACCCGTTATACGTAAGACAAACACAACCATCCCACCATTAACCACATTCCTGAACACCGGTTCTGGTATGCTTATATCATCCAACCTGTAGTAATCTTTATACTCATTTTTACCAGTAGTTTTGGTTAAAGTGAACTCATCCTCAAAATGTATACTGAAACGGTTATCACGCTTACTATCAGCATAGTTTTTCACTGCCTGGGTAGTGGGTATTGTGTTGTTGTTATTAGTCGTGCCTATGTCAGTTATTACACCACGGCTAGCACTGTCCACCGATTGTATTGTAAGGGCTCCATCAACGGTTAGATCACCCTTGGCTTCTACTAACCCTTGGAAGGTAGTAGTATCGGAGGCGTCATTCCCTAGGGTGGTATTTCCCTTTAGCGTGGTAGAGCCCTCAACGGTTAGATTTCCTTTGGCAGTGGTAGAAGCAGGTATTGCCATAACTTCAAGATTGCCCTGAATTGTAGTTGCCCAGCCAATACTTGCCTCAAGAGCCATAAGACTCGCAAAAGCAAAGTTTGCTATCTTGTGTCTAAGTAAATGACAATTTTTCATAATAAAATCCCTTTTTGTTGACAGTTAACAGCCGAGTTTAAAGTCCATGTAATTTTTAATCGCCAGGTGCATTTTTCTCATTATCTCCATTGTTACAGAACACAATGAAAACGGTTTACTACTTTCATTATCCTAAGTTAGGTTTCAGTAGATATAAATTTAAGCATAGGTGTATTGTTAGTCTACCAATTATCCATATAGTCTTTCACGGCTTGGGCGGTGGGTATTGTGGAGTCATTAGCACTATCATCTATTATTTTAGTTACTACATCACCGTTCACCGATTCTATTGCAAGGGCTCCCTCAATGGTTAGATTACTAGCTGTTATTGGCCCTTCGATGGTAATTTTATCGGCGGAGGCGTTTTCTCCTAGGGTCGTACTACCCTTAAACAGCGTAGTGCCGTTAACAGTTAGATTGCCGTCGGAAGAGTTAGCACCTGAATTCTTCTTAACTGTAAGGTTACCCTCCAATGTGGCTGCCCATCCGCTACCTGCCACAAAAGTAATAAGCGCCGCAAGAGTAAGGCTTACCACCTTACAGCTCAGTAAATGACAATGTTTCATATTAAAATCCTTTTCGTGATTAACTATTTATTCCATTACACCGGTAATACGCAAGTAGCCGCGTTGCTCTGTATAATCCATCAAACCTAGATCATCGCTAAATCCGGCATAGTTTATTCCAACTGCCACTTCTATCTTTTGATTAAAGCGTTTTGCCAACTCAATCACTACCCCATCTTTACGGTCCCGTGCGCGGATATCTTTAAGTAACCTATATTCGATATTAAGCTTGGCGTCCTCAAAAAGGCCATAGCCAATTCTGGATGCCACCAGCCATCTGCGACTATCCGCCCATGGAAGGTCCTGCACTTTCTCTTCACCTTGACGAAGGGCTAGTTTAGCTCCTAGGCTCCATTTAGAACTCAGGTCGTAGAGTATGTCTGTAGAGAACACTTTCGCCTTTTGTGCCTCTAGTCCCAAATCACCTATTTGATCCTGTGGTTGCCTGTCTTCAACCCAACTGTATTTGCCGATAATGTTGAGATTATCTTGCAGTTGCGGGCGGTACGCTGCACCTAAATCGAGGCGGTTGTTTTGAGCCTGTACTGAACCACTGTCTAAATCTTCACTGCGTCCCCAATTGAGACTTCCCATCAGGGCGGTATCCTGATTGAGACGACCCCTAATGTTAAGATCGAGCAGTGTTACATCAATATCATCCATACCGCGATCTTGACGGACTTCATAGCGCAAGCGACCCTGCAGCTGCTTTTGCTGATGCTTGGTGGGCCGGACGTAGTTGGCGCCGATGGCCAGGTTTCTCCGTTTATCTAATCTGCCTTCCAAGCGGTGTAAGTCTCCCTGCCCCAGCGTTAAAAACCCTTTCCAACTGGAGGTTATATCACCACCAAGGCTGATTTCATGACCATCATCCAACGTTTCATTATCCTGGTGTTTATAGTGGCTAGCTGAGCCATAGACCTCTCGACCATCGGCCAGCTTGTAGGAGAGTTTCGCATCTTCACTATTGCGGCTGTCATCGCCAGACATAGTCAGGCTGGTACCTGTGCTTAGGCTAGTAGAGTCGCTCACTCGGTGTTCTGTGCCTAGACTTAGCCCACGACTAGATTTACCGTTCTCCAGGGCGCTACTATCAACGGATAGTCTGTAAATAGCATCTTTGTTGGGCATATAACCTGTACCCACTTGAGCCGACACAAGCCCTGCACTGTCCTGCTCTAATCCAGCACCGAGAGATAGCTTTTGGCTGAGTGAGTAGTCGCCATTCACACCATAGAAAACACCGCTTTCATTGTCTCTAATGGTGCCTTCAACCATCAGATTGTCACTGACTCTTTTTTGCACAGCCAGACCAGTCTGAGAGCCTCCAGACGCTTTTATACTAGCCTGCTGCGTAAGGCTGAATGCGGTATCCTCGGAAAATTGATAACGACCTTGGAATGCGATGTTGTCCGCGGGCACGCCGCCTTCATCAAGGTGTTGCAATTCACCGGTCAGTTGAAGTTTATCGCTCAGATCATAGGCTAGTTGCAAGGTGGAACTACTATCCTTATCGTCTGTTTTATCTTGCTCAGCTTGCTGATGATGTTTTAACCGAACTGACAGTCGCTCATTAAAACGGTGATCAACATCAAAACCAATGGACTTTTGACCCACAAGGTGATTTGAATAGCCAGAGTGGAAAGCCTCGGTTATGCTCCGCCCATAGTAGCTGATAGTGGTGTGCCCCTCAGACAGGGTAGCTTGACCTCGCAGTGAGAACGCATCACCAGAGACAACCGCTGAATCTGTGGATGAGAAGGTTTTTACACCCCAACTGAGACCACCATCATCAGAGTAGAATTGCGGTTCGCTGAGCGACTCACTGCGCGCGTATTCCAACGTTAAACTGTGGTCGGCACCAAAATTAATTGTGCTATTTACCCCTTCAAGACTGTAATCGGAATTTAACTTCTGCTCATCAATCCGAGTAACACCGACGACAATATTATCAGCCACTGCTTGTTGTAATTCGACACCACTAATGCCTTGACTCCAATCATCAGCAATACTGTAGCTGTATTCAGCAACCAAATACACTTTATCCAGCGCATAGTTTTGTCTAGTCATCAAGAGTTCTGATTCGACCTCTCTTTCTGGTGGCTGCCAGAATATAATACGCCCACTCTGCGCATTGAACTGGTAGTCATTACCCATTTCCAACGTCTGCGAGGATCGAACATTGCCACTGACACTATCACGTACTTCGACTTTCAGCTTAAGACTATCTCTCATTACCCCCTGATGTTTCAGGTAGTAAACACTACTACCAGTGGAGCGAAATTCAACTCGCGAAGTCTTTTGGCGAGCAGTTGCTTTGAAAGCATCTACCTCTGTTACGGGTTCTCCATAGGCGGTACTTTGTGTCGATTCATAGTGCACCTGTGCTCCCTGCAATGAACGCTGGAAGCTCGCCAGTTCACTGTTGTCTAAAGCCGCCTGCAAACGACCCCACTTGGCCCAGGATAGATCTTTTTCAATCAATAGATACAGCGCACCATCCGCTTCCGTCACCAAATTATCCACCGAAGCGCTGTCGCCATACAGCGCATAACTCGCATCCGGATCTAGATTGCTAAATAAGTCATCCCTGTCTCTTTCACTGTCAATGCTGGCTGTCACTAGATAATCACCCGCCACGGTGCCTTTAAAGTACAGCTGAACCTTGCCGTCTTTCCAGATTTTATCGCCATAGCGACTATCTCCAGACTGGGCTAAATCAATATTGTCTGTGATATCTCGGTAGGCTATTTCTGCATCAACAATCCCAACCAAAAAGTAGCCCTTGGATGCAGATAGCTGTTGTGTGTCTAGGGTCCGTTCATTGAGGACTTCTAATTGTCCTAGCGCAAGCTCATTAGGTTCCTCAATCGCGCCATTAATTTCAGACGAACTATCGTGCTTGTCCGTTTTATGGCCGTCTAGCGCAACAGGTCTGTCATCATTGGTGAGTTGCTTTTCAGTTTCCAATGGTTCTTCACTATTGAATGCTCGCTCTTCTAAATTCTGTTCAGACTGGTCGTCAACAGTTGCATTGGCAGCTATCACAGTGTTATCGCCAAAGATCCGCAGATTCTGAATATTGAGCTTGCCCTTTGGCACAATAAGCTCGATATAATTCTCTTGGAATAGGTCTTCACTTAACGACCCTGCCCGCAACAGGTTTATCGCAGCAGGCTGGAACTTATCATAGCTAGGTATTTCGGCGAGCAATTGATTGTCCTGACTTATACGTATGGCGCTAAACTGCTCTCCCGAGACGCGTATTGACCTACCTATCGCACGGATATGACTACGCGCTGTTTTGTCTTCTTTAGTCAAACTTCGCAGCCATTTTCTGTAGCTTGATGCACGCGCTCTGTCGCCCTCTCTATCACTGGTTCCACCTAACTCAAACTGCTCTGTTGACTCAACGAGTGTCAGCCTCTGAGGATAAGTGTAGGCTTCGCGATCATCACTGTCTGATACTAATAACTCCACATAGTAATCGCGTTGCGGATCGATAAACTCATCCTCATCGGTCATGCCATCCCAGTAAATTGGCGCAAACAAATCACTGCCGATACCGCTAAAGGTTTTGACAACGCGACGACTAAAGCCTTCACTAATTAATACTTGCCATTTTTTTATGAGGGCAGCGTAGTTGCTGTAGGCGCGTATCTCCAGAGGCGTGACAAAACGCTGCTGTTGACTGTCGATCTGACCTGAACCAAATATGCCAATGCTGAGACTCGGCTCAAGCCTCTTCGATAACTGCTCTATGCGTATTAATGGCGTGTTATCCACTGTGCTGGGCAACTGAACAGCAAAATTAACTTTGCTTGGAATACCCGGACGAATATCTACAATCTGCGAACGATGACCCAGGACGCTTGTTTGATCGGGCAGACTGCGCTCGTCGATACGTACTACCATGCGACCGGGACGCATATTGCCGAGATGGTACTGACCATTGCTATCCGCTGTCACACGCTGACCGGCTGAGGTCACTAGCCGTGCATAGGGCACTGGTAAATCACCCGGATCTTGTAACCCATTGCCGTTGACGTCATTGAACACTTTACCAATCACTGTCGACAGCTCAAACAGGGCGTCTTCAATAACACGGATATCAGTTGATGCTTGACTACCTGATAGAGAGACATCATCAGCTAGGATGTTAGGTGTGCCTGCATGGTCGACAGCGATAACGCTATTGGTATAGCTGCCTTTATTGACTCCGCTACCTATGCGTAATTGATAGCGTAGTTTGTGACTAATGGGCGCTTCCATCACATTGCCCACGTCAAACTGCAAGACCTTTCCAATGTCATGAGAAGAGGTGGCAACAGCTACCATGGGGGTTTGTGCATCACCATCATGATCCCAATGCGCGGAGTTCTTTACGTAGCTAAAACCAAGGGGTATGTCATTCCTTATCGCAATGTTATTTAACGGATAGGGCGAACTATTGTCCAATTCAACGGTGTAGGTGACCACCGAGCCCACCGATGCTTGTTTGCGATTGGCGGATATGCTGAGATTAACCTCAGGAGCTATGACCGTAAGAGCCAGAGGCAAGGACAGTGATATTGAACTCTTTGCTACAACTAGGTTAGCACCAATATCTAGCGGTTTTATATAGTCTTCCGCTGTCACTTGCCAGGGGTATCTGCCATCGCTATTCGGCACAGAAGCAGAAGTAACGGGGCGAGTAACTGGCACCATCTGGCCTTTTGAGTAGCCCCACAGGGTAACTGACTGATCAGATTTTTCAGTGGATCCTGCAATGTGCATCTTGATAGATGCATCAGGCAAGGACTTCTCACCCAATGGGTAGCCAATGAAATCATTGACTTGATGCGAACTGTGTTTTGCATGATCAAGGCTGACAGTCACCGCATCAAATGTATTGGCCGTCGGGTTCCACATGAAGACCCGTTCTCTAATACTAGCTTTACTGAATCTTGCCGATTTTTTTGGCGCGTCGCCTGCTTTTATAAGGATATAAATTTCAGGGTTACTATCAGAGTCAGTATTGATAAGTTCGCTGCCAGGGCGACCCGTACCAATACTCACTGCTGAATTGGGCATATGATTTAAAACACTTTCGTACTTCCCATTTTTTTTGCTGACAACGATTGAAGCTAACTCAATGGCATATTCCTCAAGCAATTGTGAAACAGCCGGGTCGTTAGTTTTAAGGTCACTGGGATTAAATCTTATTTGATCTGGATTTTGTAATCTATCTACCAGCGCCTGAACTTTGGTGACTGTATCAACCTCACCTGCTTCCGCCGCCAGAACCGTCGCATTCACTACAGCCAGATTATCTGCTGCAACTCCACTGATACCCGCCGCCTGATAAATAGACAACGAAGGCGGCGGCGGTGTAGCACCATCACCATTGCTAAACGCCTTTATTATCCCCAGAGCTGTGTCAGTATTTTTGGCGATTACGCTGACCCTTTGATCTGGATTATCATGGAAGGAACTATCACTATTAGCATTGTCAACTGTGAGGGTAATAACCGAAGAGTTATCCTCTAGATCATAATTATTGACTGTGGTTACCGTTACTGTCTGCTCGGTTTTCCAGTTGTCCGCGGTAAAGGTTAAGACAGATAATGAAAGTGCCGCCTTAGTCTCATCGCTGGATGTGGCGTTTAAAACAACCTTAGAGACCGGTGCATATTTGAGTTTAACGGTAAAGTCGCCCGTATCGCCCTCTGTCAATAAAAGCTCTTTTGTGGATACTAAAATGCCACCAACAGTTGCCGATGAATCAAACCATCCGCTATTGCCCCCAACATCGATGTTATCATTGTCATCGCCTGGGTAGGGATAGGATTCGTATCCAGACAAAGTAGAGTCTTTGATACGTAGGTGCTTGGCGTCGATTTCAGTTGAACTACTCACCTCTAGTGTTGCAGCACTACCATCAACTGTAGAAGTCATCGCCATTAGGTTATCTGGACTTCCTTTCAAGGTAAGCCTGTTTATTACTTTCTGAGTGTTGCTATTATCAAATTTCAGAGCCTTCCCTGGACCTGTATCATCCTCATTGTGATCTGAGATTAAATTATAAAATGTGTTGAGGCCACTGATAACGCTCTCACCATCACCCGTAAAATAGACTGAGCTATTGTTGGGCTTGTAGGTGCCAGAATTTGACCAGTTTCCACTGACCCTTATGGAGGCATTGCTATTGAGGGTACCATATGGAATGATCGTTATATTTTCAACAGCAATCACCTCGTTTGATTCAAGGATTAATCCCCCTTCAATTATAATGTCTGCATAGGCAATGATAGAGCCAGATAGCAATGGCAACATGCTGATCAGCCCAATTATTAATTTTTTGCGACTACCCATGACCTTCTCCTCCCTGAGATAAATCATTAACCTTATGCGCCGTACAAATTGTCCCGGCAAACTGTATTAGTTTTATTGACGGAAATATGAATCTCTTGACCAATCCCTATTCATTAAAGACATATATCCTTAGGTTCTGTTGATATTTATGGACTTGTCCATTACTGCTTGATGTCTTCTGGAAAAAAGGGACTGACAGTGGGTATTTTCAAAGCCCAATCATAGGAAATACGACCGCAACTCAGTTTGCAGTCTGTTGATTTTTTGGGTGCGGTAGCTAAACTGATATTAGCGCAGCTTGTGATGAGACTAAGCCGAATGTTAAGTGCCCATGTCTGTGGCATATGGCAAGTCATTCCTTTGAAATCTTGCGTTCAATCCATTTTTCTAGAGCCTGATTGGCACAAAGAACTCCAATCAAACATTGTCTAATTTAGACTAAAATGTGCTTTGTGTCTTGTGAAATGCCTTTATTTTTTTCAGAATAGTTACAAAATCTGCAAATTAAACACTTTCGAATAGCTGTGCCTTTAAATGATGTTAGTACTTCTGTGTTATCAAAAGTCCACAGCACAAATTTAAGGTGGCCAGAGTGTATCCACTTTCTTTCAATCGCCACCATCATTGGATCGCAAACCAAGCTCGCCACCGATAAAGTGGGCAACTTCACCATTGCCCAGTTGCATTTTCAAAGCACCACTATTATCCACCCCTAAAATAGTTCCGGTGGTTGACTGTGTAGCTGAGGAGACAGTACCTTGCCTGCCCTTGAAAGCATCGCTTGCCTGCCATTCTTCTCTATAAGCGGCAAAACCTTTCTGTTCATAGTCAGCAAGCACATTAAAACAATTTTCAACAACAAATGCCGCCAATCGGTTTCTTGAAACGGGTTTACGCACCGAAGATCTAACATCGGTCCATTGCTGATCGATCGCTTGACCGCTTTCGCTGGGCATAGCTACATTGATACCTATGCCGATAATGACCGAGCATTGGCCAGCGGGATCACCAACCATCTCTAGTAAAATGCCCCCCAATTTTTTTTCGTCAACGTAGATATCATTGGGCCATTTCAGGCTGACAGCTTCTACACCCAATTCAGTCAGTGCACGCTTGACTGCCACACCAATACTCAAGCTTAGCCCCTGAAGGGCGTTGGCACCATTATCAAAACCCCAGATAAGCGACAGATAAATATTTGAGGCGAAGGGACTGACCCAATGCTTGCCGCGTCGACCACGACCATTGGACTGATATTCCGACATGATAATGGTGCCCGTCGCACCAGCACTATCAGATTGACTCTGCTGAATTTCTTCAGTGGCAACCCGATTGGTGGAATCAAGACTTTGGTGGATTTGCAATGTCTTCAATTGATTTTGAACGGTGGGCGTCAAGTAACCTATGATTTTTTTCTCATTCAGCAACTCAAAGTCTCTAGGCAGCCGATAACCCTTACCCTTCACAGACTCTAATTGTAGCCCCATGGATTCCAGTTTCTGCAGCTGCTTCCAAACTGCGGTCCGGCTGATGCCTAATGCACGGCCTAAACTTTCACCCGAGTGAAACTTTCCATCACTCAGAATTTCTAAGACTTTAGCGTTAATTTGCCCACCCTCCAGCAATCATTTTAATCGATCGATTAGAACTACTTATGAGCATAGAGTGTAAACTTTCAGAGGTTAATTGTCTTTTCTACCATCAAAGTGGAGATAAGCTGACTGCCTATATTTTTTATTTATAACTACAAATTAATCCAGATAAATCTAGTGCCTAGTATCATCATCATACAACCAAAAGCAATCCGCAGAACTTTCTCGTTGGAACGATGTGCTATCTTTGCACCCAGGCGAGCAAAGGGAATGCTGGCCACAATAATGCCTAGCCATGCGGGAACAAAAACATAGCCAACGCTGGCATTGGGCATCATCAAATCCCCCACATCGGCGGCCACATAGGCATAGGTCGCGGCTACGGCTATCGGAAATCCAATCGCTGCCGCAGTGCCCACTGCGCGATGAATTTTCACCCCATAAAAACTCAGAAAGGGGGTGCTCAGGGTGCCGCCGCCAATCCCAAACAGTGCAGATAAGCCACCTATAGCACCGCCAGCAACACTGGTTCCAATGGCTCCGGGCAAAGACCGTATACCTACTGCAGGGGTGTAGAAGAGCAACTGCAATGCCACCGCCACCATAAAGCTACCAAATAGTATTTGTAATAACCCGGCTTGGAGTGAAATAGCAATGATGCCGCCCAACCAAGAGCCGAACATAATGGCTGGTGTCATGGTTTTAACCAGATCCCAGCGGATGGCCTTTTTTTGGTGGTGAGTATAGATAGAACTGAGGGAAGTAAAGCAGATAGTTGCCAGGGAGGTTCCTATTGCCAGATGAGTGGCCACCTCAGTATTAATACCCTGTGCGGCAAAGGCGAAGATAAGCATAGGGACTATAACCGCACCGCCGCCGACCCCAAACAGACCGCTGATCAATCCGGCAATGGCGCCGAGCCCAGTGTAGAACAAGTATTCCATAGCGAGATAGCTAGTGCCTGTCAGTTATCCAGAAATTGTAGATTGATACCCCTATTATGCCTCGCTTAGAGATTTGTTGTTGCGGTTTTTTGTCATGCTCTCAAACCTAATCTACAGCCAGTTACTACAAGATTGTATAATGCGTTTCCAAAGCAATATTTCACTGTGCTGCAAAGCGCGTCGAACTGTCGGCAAATAATGCCGTCACGATTCAAACTATTTAAGGGAGAAAATATATTAAAGGGAAGTCTCACATCGAATCATTGATTACCATGCACAAGGCTGCAAATATCAATAAATTTTACAACCCAAAGCTAAGGCTGAGTGAGGGAACTGCTGAAATCGAAGTTGATGTGGTTGAGAAGTTTTTCCATGCCGGCGGTGCAGTTCATGGGTCTGTTTACTTCAAAATGCTGGACGATGCAGCTTGGTATGCTGCCAACTCGCTGGAGCGAGATTTTTTCCTCGTCACAACCTCTTTTACAACCTATATAACACGCCCAGTATCCAACGGTGTGGTTAGGGCTGTGGGCACAGTTTTAAATAGGAATAAATCACAATTTATCTCAGAGGCTGTGATTTATGATGACAAAGGGAGTGAATTAGGGCGTGGGAATGGAATATTTGTAAAGAGCAAGATTACACTAGTTAATGCAGATGGGTATGAATAACCAGCAACAGCTGTCAGACACCAAAATTCTATTATTTGAGGTATTCGCAAAACAGACACTGTCCGGTGGACTTGAATAGGAAAAGGCTCAAACAGCGTTTGGGATTGCATACTCATTACATCAAAACCACATTAGGCGACATAAAAAAATCCCAGCTGTGATAAACAACTGGGATTTTATATTAGAAGCCTGACAATGACCTACTCTCACATGGGGAAACCCCACACTACCATCGGCGATGAACCATTTCACTGCTGAGTTCGGGATGGGATCAGGTGGTTCTAGTTCTCTATGGTTATCAGGCAAACTGGTTTGAAAGGTGGAGCATGGACAGGTCAAAGCTTTTGGCCGATTCTGCCTACTAGGCATGCTAGTGGGCTCCACTTATCAAATTAGGTCGGTAATTATTGAATACATTTTTTCATGGCTGGCGTGCATCTCACACACATCTGTCCAGCGTCTCGCTTGCGTTATATGGTCAAGCCTCACGGGCAATTAGTATTGGTTAGCTCAACGCCTCACAGCGCTTCCACACCCAACCTATCAACGTCCTAGTCTTGAACGGCCCTTTAGGGGAGTTAAACTCCCAGGGAAACCTAATCTTGGAGGGGGCTTCCCGCTTAGATGCTTTCAGCGGTTATCCCGTCCGAACGTAGCTACTGGGCAATGCCATTGGCATGACAACCCAAACACCAGGGGTTCGTCCACTCCGGTCCTCTCGTACTAGGAGCAGCTCTCCTCAAGTTTCCAACGCCCACGGCAGATAGGGACCGAACTGTCTCACGACGTTCTGAACCCAGCTCGCGTACCACTTTAAATGGCGAACAGCCATACCCTTGGGACCAGCTCCAGCCCCAGGATGTGATGAGCCGACATCGAGGTGCCAAACACCGCCGTCGATATGAACTCTTGGGCGGTATCAGCCTGTTATCCCCGGAGTACCTTTTATCCGTTGAGCGATGGCCCTTCCATACAGAACCACCGGATCACTAAGACCTACTTTCGTACCTGCTCGACGTGTCAGTCTCGCAGTCAAGCACACTTCTACCTTTGCGCTCATAGCATGATTTCCGACCATGCTGAGTGTACCTTCGCGCTCCTCCGTTACTCTTTGGGAGGAGACCGCCCCAGTCAAACTACCCACCAGACACTGTCCGCGACCCGGATAACGGGTCTGCGTTAGAACCTCAAACATACCAGGGTGGTATTTCAAGGATGGCTCCACGCAATCTGGCGATTGCGCTTCAAAGCCTCCCACCTATCCTACACAGATAGATTCAAAGTTCAGTGCCAAGCTATAGTAAAGGTTCACGGGGTCTTTCCGTCTAGCCGCGGGAACACGGCATCTTCACCGCGATTTCGATTTCACTGAGTCTCAGGTGGAGACAGCGCCCCCATCGTTACGCCATTCGTGCAGGTCGGAACTTACCCGACAAGGAATTTCGCTACCTTAGGACCGTTATAGTTACGGCCGCCGTTTACCGGGGCTTCGATCAAGAGCTTCGCCGAAGCTAACCCCATCAATTAACCTTCCGGCACCGGGCAGGCGTCACACCCTATACTTCCTCTTACGAGTTTGCAGAGTGCTGTGTTTTAGATAAACAGTCGCAGGGGCCTGGTCTCTGCGGCCAACCTCGGCTCGGGGAGCAAGTCCCGTCACCAAAATCGGCGTGCCTTCTCCCGAAGTTACGGCACCATTTTGCCTAGTTCCTTCACCTGAGTTCTCTCAAGCGCCTTGGTATTCTCTACCTGATCACCTGTGTCGGTTTAGAGTACGGTCGCTTTATACCTGAAGCTTAGAGGCTTTTCTTGGAAGCATGGCATCAATGACTTCGCTCAATAAATTGAGCTCGACATCACTTCTCAGGATTGATCTCCCGGATTTACCTAAGAGATCTCCCTACTAGCTTATACAGGGACAACCAACGCCCTGATCACCTAGCCTTCTCCGTCCCCCCATCGCAGTATAAAGCGGTACAGGAATATTAACCTGTTTTCCATCGACTACGCCTTTCGGCCTCGCCTTAGGTACCGACTAACCCTGTCCCGATTAGCGTTGGACAGGAAACCTTGATCTTCCGGCGAGGAGGTTTTTCACCTCCTTTATCGTTACTCACGTCAGCATTCGCACTTCTGATACCTCCAGCACACCTTACAATGCACCTTCAACGGCTTACAGAACGCTCCTCTACCATGCAGATAAATCTGCATCCGCAGCTTCGGTTATCAGTTTGAGCCCCGTTACATCTTCCGCGCAGGCCGACTCGACTAGTGAGCTATTACGCTTTCTTTAAAGGATGGCTGCTTCTAAGCCAACCTCCTAGCTGTCTGGGCCTTCCCACATCGTTTCCCACTTAACTGATATTTGGGACCTTAGCTGGCGGTCTGGGTTGTTTCCCTCTCCACGACGGACGTTAGCACCCGCCGTGTGTCTCCCATGATTGCACTCACTGGTATTCGGAGTTTGCATCGGGTTGGTAAGTCGGTATGACCCCCTAGCCGAAACAGTGCTCTACCCCCAGTGGTGAGACATGAGGCGCTACCTAAATAGCTTTCGAGGAGAACCAGCTATCTCCGGGCTTGATTAGCCTTTCACTCCGATCCACAGCTCATCCCCTAATTTTTCAACATTAGTGGGTTCGGTCCTCCAGTGCCTGTTACGGCACCTTCAACCTGGCC
>Ga0213866_10001556_pt1 | contig 16853 bp, 11 predicted proteins | sample PICome_11_FD_160079 | JGI IMG/M metagenome (GOLD analysis project Ga0213866, IMG submission 160079) | Coastal seawater microbial communities near Pivers Island, North Carolina, United States - PICO284 | ecosystem: Environmental > Aquatic > Marine > Coastal | place: USA: North Carolina...
AGGAATGTACGAAAAATATTTTTAATAGCCACTTCCTCCAGTAAATGGAGTTACTTGTTCTTGTACTGTTTCTGGGGCTATATATCCTGTTTGTGGTTGTGTTGGTTCAGGGGTTATTTCAGATGTAGGGGTGTTTGTTTGAAATTCATCTAAATTACTAAATAACGAAGATACATTTGGATATGTTCTTTCTTTTTGTAGTAAGATTTTACTATTAGTTTTAATTACATCACCTTCTAAAGACCATCTAATTTTGTCAGCTGTGTATAAAACATAATCATATTCCTTTGATTTTTGAGATACACCTTTGTAAGTATTTTTATCTACTTCAAAATAAACATTTATTTCATTGTTTTTCTTTACAAAATATCTAGTATAATAACCTTTTTGATAGTCTTTTTCTGTTGGTTGGGTTTTAGTAGCTATAATAGGTTTTGTGTTATTTATAAAATTAAAATTTTTACTACTATTTGCTAAATTATATCTTGTTACATTAGGGGTAAATACTATTTTATTTGAAGGAGTATTTGTAAGTGAGATTAATTTAGGACCTTTTCTAGTTATGTCATTACCAATGTAAGCCCCATCACTAGTTAATATATAAGGACCCACATATGGTTTATTTGTTTGAGGGTCTCTATACTCATTACCTGATGATTTTAATATTTCATATTTTGATTTAGGAATATAAGACATAATATTTTTTATGATGTTTGTGACATTGAATAAGGTAGTGGTGGGTTTAGATTACAGTTTCTATAATAATTATAAATTATTTCTGCTACTCTTGGATCATCTTCTTTAATTGACCCATTATTAAATTCTCCAAGTGCGGTGTTTGCATGGTTTATCATTCCATTAATTACATTATCATCACTACATCTTAAAACAACATAATAATTCTCTTGAAGTCTTACTAATGGTGATGCTACATTAAATTTTTTAACTGAAATTTCACCTTTTTTACCATCTACTATTACTTCCCTTTTTGCTATTCCAGGATCTATTGCTACTGTTCTTATCCCTCTTCCTACTGGGATATATGCAGCTGTGTCAAAATTGGGATCATCTTCAGCCTTTTTGTACCCTACGCCTGACCATTTTAAACTACCACCTGGTGTTGTTTTAAGTGTTGTTAATTTAACTGAATGACCTAAATTACCTCCTATTAACTGAACATATTTTGAATCTGCACTAATACCTACTACTATATCACCGTGTGAACTAAATGGTGCATTTTCGGCAAAATTTTTCCATTGATATGCACTTCTATCTGTGTTATATACTATTATATCTCCATGTCTTAGAGGTGTAGTTAAAGGGTCTATAGCTTTCCAATTGTTTGATTCTCCATTTTTTATTCTAGTTGCATAATTAGAATGACTAGCATCAAATGGGAAAGTATTATCTCCTGCTTGTTTTACCATTGAGCTTATAAATGCAGCACTCCAAGGGGTGTTGTTGGTTACATACTCTATCCAAGGGTCTTTACCTGCTTCTCTTGCTCTTTCTTCTTTAACTTCTTTTTCTGTTTTTTTAATTGTTAAAACATTATCTAATTTATCCCAATTTTCATTAATTAATTTGTCTCTTTTACTTTCTTTTCTTAAAAGAGTTAATTGGCCCTTAATTGAAGTAGTCCAATCTTGTTTTGAACTTATTGATTGTTCTTCTCCCATTACTATAAAATATATGTCATCTTCTCTGTATGAAAATGGTAGTCTACTTTTAGGTAATTTAAATACATTTCCTATTACAATACCACTTATACCATCTAATTTTACATTAAATTGTAAAGGTATAACTGCTGACAAACGAGGAACAGGATCTGGTATAGGTTGACCTTGATATATATTTTCTTTTGTATCTGTATAACCATACACTTTATAAAGAAAATCTATAGATTTTCTAACTTGACCCACAGCTCCTCTATACTTAGAAAAATCTTCAAAATTTTCTTCATCTGAATATTGATTTGCTTTTTCATCAATTTCTAATACAAAATTAGTTAAAATTCCTTGGTTGTCGGGATCAAACTGTTGAACGTTAGGGTGTTGGGGTGTTGTATGAAATTTATAAGTTATAGCTTCTAATTCTCTTACATGTCTATCCCAAGATGCTTTCCAACTATCTATTTGTTCTTGGGTAGGTTTATTATCTGTTTTAATAGGGATGGCAAATCTATCTTGGACATTTTCGCTAATAGCAGCAAATGATACTTTATCTAAATTATCTATACTATCAGGTGCTTGAGCTGCTACTGCTATAGTTGTACTTAAAGCACTAGGCAAATTAGTATTATATGTTATGTCTCTTACAGTTGAATCTAAAGATTGGATTTTTAATTCGTGTACCTTATCTAATTCTATTTCTCCTGCGTCTACTATAAAATCTACTACTCTAAGTATTTTACCTGATGCACCATTTTCTACATGTAAGTCAAACTCATGGTTATTATTACAAGCTCCATTTATATCTTCCCATATTTTTTTAATAAAATTAAATAAACTATAATCATCTTTTATAGCTCCTACTTCATCATAATACATACTTTTAAATGTACTAATTAAATATTCTACTCCAATATATATTCCCCCAATATGATAATTGTATTCTTCCTCACTTAAATCAACATCAATATTAACATCTTTAGGGGATATATCAGCTAATTGTTTAGCTAAAGGTTGATATAATTTCTTATATATTTTATTAGGAAAACCACCTAATACTTCATTTGGCTGGTTAAATAAAGTATGTGGGAATTGAAACATCATAGGATTAACTGATACATCCGCAATATTCCAATTTATATTTTTTGAAGTGACTTGAGGTCCCCTTGCAGACCACTCTTCCATAACAATTTCAGATGTTTTTGTTTCTATTACGTTTGGAACTATATTTACATATTTTAATGGTTCTATTTTAGTCCCATCATTAGATAATCTATTAGTTTGTAATAAAAATAAAGGTTCACCCTTACCATTTGTGGGTATTGAGTATTTATTAAATAAAAAACATAAGGCATCCCATCTTATGTAAGTAGTTTCTGATCTTATAGCTGATGTATTATTACCGAAATCCACCCCTGCATCTTCTTCATTTTTGGTTATAATAAATTTACTTAATTCTTCTTTACTAATTTCTAAATCATCTGATAATTCATTAGAAAATAATTCTACTCTTCTTTTTTCTGTTGCTGATGTTTCAAAAAGATTTTTCAGAGCATATGCTTTAAAAAGATTTTGAATAGTCAAATTATTTACGTCTGCTTCTGCTATAGAATATTGTCTTATTTTATCTAAAAATATTAAAGTACGGGGACTATAGGTATACTTTAAATTTTCGTTTGATACAGGGGATCTAGCTTCTGGATCTTTTAATGATTCTATAACTTCTCCTTTTGCTATAATTTCGGTTTCACAGTTAAAACCTCCATCTGGTCTTAAAGAATAACTAAAGTTTTTACAATAACCTAAAAGTGCATCATAATTACCTTGAGAATCTTCTTTTTTTGAAAATATATCTTTTTCTAACTGAGCAGTTGATGTATTAGAATTGAAAAAATTAGAAATAAAAGGTAGGGTATTTTGTTTTATTCTTTCTCCTTTAGCATCTAAAATAAAATAAGGAGACCAACCCCACTCTAAAAGTAAAGTGTAACCAGGTCTCATATATAAGGTTTCTAGTATTTGTAGTTGTTTTTTATTGTGGGCTACAAATTTTACTTTAGCTTCACGAAGTGAACCATAAGCTGACTTAGTACTTATAGTTGCATCTATAATACCAGGCATTGGTACTATACCTAACCCATCTCCTCTAGAATTAGCAGCTAAATTAGGATCACCGTAAGCGCCTCCTTCTCCTATTCCTCCTTGTAAGTTTGAAGTTTTTACCCCACCTTGTAATACAAATTGTTCTGCTAAAGTTTTGCCTGGGAGAGTATTTTTATCTGAATTAGTTAAATCTTTTAATAAAGCTTGATCAGTAACATTTACTCCTGAAGACATTCTTAGAGTACATTGTTTATTTAAAGTGTAAGTAAAAAAATCGTTTTCTCTATTTTCGTTAAAATTAAATATTTCTTTACTACCCGACAAAGTTTTACCAGCACCCGAAGAAATAATTTTTTCTCTTATTTTTAGCTGCTCTGTGACAAACTTAGGAAAGGTTTCTTTAAAAATAGACATAACATTATTTATTTAAATTTAGAAAATCATTGTATATATTTTCTACGTTAGAGGGAATTCTAATTTGTAAACCAGGATTTATAAAAAAACTGTCTCTTTTTACTTTGTCTGGGTTTGCTTTACTTATTACCCACCAATAACGAACATCACCGTAATAATCATTTGCTAGTAAGTCAAGTCTGTCTGTAGCTTTTGATATAATGTATATGTCATTAGAAGACACAGGGATTTCAGGGTATTCTATATTTTTATAGTACCTATTTTGAGTTGTTTGGTCTCTGTTTATTTTTATTTTTCTTAATCTACTAGCCATATTATACTATATTATTAAAATTAGTAGGGCTTACAAAATCTCCTATAGTATTATTTATATTAGAATTTCCAACATTATCTAATCCTTCTGGTAATGAGTTTAGTGTTGAACCTGCTGTTGTGTTATTTTTAGCCGTATCTCTATCTATAGCTTTTTCATTTTTTGTTGTCCACCCTCTAGTTTTACCCCCAGTTCTTAGACCAAAAAATGGTGAATCTGAAATAGATTTTCTTGGAACAAAATCGTGTATTGGGGTAAAATTACAAGACACATCTAAAACATGTGGTAAAACATGCATTTCACTGTCTGTTCCTCCTGTTTCGGGGTTTGCTATAGCTATCTCAAACGGATAATCTTTTTGCCATTTTATATCCATCGAAGTTAAAAAACCAGGTACTCTGTCTAATAAAGCACCAATAGTAACTCTAATAAAATTTCCTCTCATTACTCCTTGTTCTCCTACTGCATAATCAGGGGCTAATGTTGTAGCTAAATAATTTAGTTTTCTATATAGGGGTTTCATTTCAAAACGAGATTGAGCTGCTATTTTAAAGCCAAAATTTACTGATCTTTTAAAACCACCATAAGTGTAAAAATCTTCTCCCCTACCATTGTATTTAAAATTATTCCATTCAGAATTATAACTGTCACCATAGCTGTCTAAAAATGCTCTAAATACCATTGCGTCAACTTCTGTAGGTTTATCTGTGTCTATAGCTTCAAATCTAAATCTGATTAAATCTCTATATGCAACGTCTGTAAAAGTTTCATCAGTAACTCTATGAATGTCTAGTGCGTTTATTTTATCTATTCTTTGATCTTTATTTGTAGTTACACTGTATTGGTTGTTTAATTTTCCTTCAAATAAAATTCCTGGTCTTCCTGCTCCTAATCTCGATTCAAATGTGTAGTTTCTTCCTGAATCATTGTCTACTTTTGTACTTAATATTTTAGAATAATAATGTTCACCATCATAAGCATCAGTAATATTAACTTCTCCATTTTCTCCTAATCTGTTTCTACCATCTTTAGATATTTGGGTGGGGTTAATAGGATTAATTAGATAACTTGAAACTAAATTTAAATAATCATTAGAACCAATTACTTTACCAATTGTAGGTGCAGGTTCTATTCCTTCTTCTATAGATGTAGCTACATCATCTGGTTTAAATTCAGTTGAAAAACCTAAAGTTCCATCAGTATTTGAAGGTGATCTGTAGGCGTGTTTTATAAAACCACTTGTAGGGTTTCCTGATATGTCACCTACTACTAATAAAAAACCATCTCTTATGCCCTCTAAAGAATTCATACCACCTATTGAATAAGATCCTCTAGCTACTTGTTCATTAAGACCTGGCAATGCAGCTCCTATTCCATTATTAAATAAGTCAGTTGCAAAACCAACTGTTTGTTCCCCAAATATTTGAGTAGATAAATCTTTTATAATATTATCTGAAGATAGTAATCCTCCTGGTCCTAATATTTTATTACCTCCAAATAAATTATTATTTATAGTACTTGTAAGTAAATTACCAAAATCATTTTTGCTTGCTTTGTTAGTTGTTTCATTTTGTAATTCATAATATTTGCTAAAAGATAAAGGATGACCTTGATGATCAAAATCGCCTGATGTTCTTTCGTATCTGTATAATATTGTGTCACCTACACCGTAAGTTGATCCAGGTCCACCACTATATTGATATATTACATTTTCTCCTGGTTTAAAACCTATATCTGGGTTTGGACTAAATGGACCTGGTTGGGATAAAGATTCTAATGGATTACTTAAGAATTGATTAAAATTATTTTTTATATCATTAAATGTGTCTATATAAGTACCTACATCAAAACCTAATGCTGTTTGCATTAGAGAGTCACCACCAGAACCATTAAAACTTAATCCGGTTCCTGCTCCTAATTTTTTACCTAAACTTATTAGTCTATTTCCACTTTCTAATCCACTTTGGTTACTAAAATTACCAAATGTATTAGCATCAAATTTTCTACCTGGTTTATGGACAGCTTCATATTTGTTTTGGGTTGCTGCTTGTATTTCAGGATTACTACCAGCTCTGTTAAAGTAAGTTCCTGTGTATCCTCCTTCTGATATTTGTTTTATTAAATTTCCTTCATTAAAAGTTCTATTTGTATTATTAAAATTAAAACCAGTTCCTATAGAACCATTTAATAGATCTTCTAATATATTACCAACGTCACCCCCACCTTCTTGAATTAAAGGATTTGATCTTTGTAAAGCTTTTTGATTTGATATAAAAGAAACACCTTCACCTGAAATGAAAAATTTATTCATTCTAACTGTGTCTGTAGCTGCTCTTTTTATAGCATTAGTTTCTCCACCTCTAATAAAACCATCAGGTGAGTCTGTTATGAATATAGTAGACTCATTAGGTTCTTGATTAACACCAGGTAAAATTTGTGGGATTAAAGGTTCTGGGTTATCTTGTCTAGATAAAGGTTGAGAATAAGGTACTGATCTTTGGTTAAAAACTTTAGTGTCGAATATAGAAGTAGACCCACCATAGTTAAACCCACCAGAGTCTGATGGTGTATTACTATTAGGATATGCTGTTAACCCTTCGGTTAAATCCGATACTAATTTTTTTAATGCCATTTATTTTTTAGTTAGGCAAGTTATTTAAATACTGTCCTGGTGTAGCACCATCATTTCTATCTTGAAATGGTGAATTACTGTTTCCACCTGGTACTGATGCTAAACTACTAATGTGTGCTTGTGAAGCAATGTCTGTGTCTCTTTGAAATGCTGCTGGAGTTTCTGAAGTTACATCTATGTTTAAATCTTGGTGTGGTGAATTTTGTGAACCACCTGGTACCGCCGATAAACTATCTATATGTGCTTGAGAAGCTGCTGTTGTGTCTCTTTGAAATTGAGGTCCTTGTTCTCCATCTAAATCTTGGAATGGTGAATTACTGTCACCCCCTGGTACTAATCCTAAAGAAGACTCATGTGCTTGAGAAGCTACTGTTGTGTCTCTTTGAAATTGGGGTCCTTGTTCTCCATTTAGGTCTTGAAATGGTGAATTACTATCACCACCAGGCACTTGTTGTAAGCTATCTACATGTTTTTGTGAAGCTGCATCTGTTGGTAGTTGGAAATTTTGAGGTGTAAAATTATCCATTTCACCTAAAGGTGCGCCTTCATTTCCGAATCCACCTTGTAAGTCTAAGTTTGATTTTAAGTCTTTTAATCCCATAATTTTATTATTTTGTTATACATATATTTTATTTTAAGTTATTTTAGTAGCATTTATTTGATTATTTGCTGAAAATTGATGGTTAAAAATAGTTGAAGTGTTTACTATTGGTTTACTTTGTGCATTTTGATCTGCCATTGCAACATTTTGGGATACTTTTCGTGTATCTTCTCTTAATCCTTTTATTTCATTTATAAATTCTGATGTTATAGCATTATTATCAGATTGTTGGTTATTTGAAGGTGGGGGTGGTGTATTTAATGTTATTATTTCTTGTTGGGGTGTTGGGTTAATTTCACTTGTACTAGGCCCCTTGTCTAATTCACTTAAACTATCTATTTTATTTATATTAGGAGAAACTGCTAAACTATCACCCATAGCTGTGATAGAGGTTGCTCCAAATCTATCTTGTATTTTAAACGGACCTCTATTTGAATCTGCTATACCATCTTCTACTTTTGATATTGAATTTAAATATGCTATACCTGCTGCTGCAGCTGCTAATGCTACTATAGTTCCTACACCTAAAGTAAGTGCTGATACCCCCACTAATTCTGCTGCTGCTTTAGCTACTGTGATTGCTAATAATGCTCCTTGTTTAGCTATATTTTTTACTATACCAAACCCCTGTGCTATTAAAGATCCTACTATCGATGATTCTAACGCAAATCTAATGCCTGTTAGTGTATTTTGGATTCCTTTTTTGACAATTATAAAAGTTTCTTGAATACCTTGTCTTATTTTTGTTAATAATATAGATTCTTCAAGTGTTTTTTTAATAAAAGATAATGCATTTCCTGCTGCAGTAATAGCATTATTTGCCAATCCAGTTGCGCCCGTTTTTATTTTAGTTAATAAAGTTGATTTTGTAAAAAAGTCTCTTATTTTGTCTATAGCTGAACCCGCTAAATTTATAGCGTTATTTTTTAAATCTATTGCACCTTGTTTTATTTTAGAAAATAAAGTTGATTTTGAAGATATGTCTCTTTGTTTATCTATACTTAAACCTAATGAATTTTTTATATTATCTATAGTCTTTTGAGCATTTATTTTTATTTGGTTAAATAAGCTACTTTTTTCTAAAGCTGATTGTCTTGTTTTTGTACCTAAATTTACATTTTCTGATAGATTTCTAGCTACTAATAAATTATTTTTTTGAGATGTAGTAATTAAACCTAATTTTTCGGCTGCATTATTAGCAAGGGTGCGATTTTTTATCATTCCTACTAATGCCGATATACCTGTGTAAACCTTTTTTATTTGTTTTAGGGGGTTTAAGGTACCTAAAAGTACTCCTCCCAATAAATATATTTGAGCGATAGTATCCCTAACATCATTTTTTCCTAACCCTAAAAAATCTGTAATTTTACCTACAACTGATAATGCTGATCCTAAAGTTTCTACAAGAACCATAACAGGTCCATTAGCTATATCTACAAATATAGTTTTTAGTTTCATTACAGCATCATTGAATTTTTCTTGGGTACTTCGTTTTTCTAATTGTTTAGCTAAATCTTCATCACCTGCTAATCTTGCTTCTTGTGCTAATTGATCTATATTTGCTTGTTTAAGTAAAACATCTGACAATTGATCAGCTGTCATTCCAACAGATTCTGCTAATGCTTTTTGTTGTAAAACATTCATTTTAGTAAAATCACCAAAATCACCTACATTTTCATTGATTTCTCTTGTTAATGTTTTATAATCACCTGTTAACGCAGCTAATCTTGCTCTTTCTAAATTAAGTTGTTTACCTGTTAATAGTTCTGCTTTTAATTCATTACCAATAGATGTTTCAAATTCTAATAATGCTGCACCTGTAGCTGCTACAGCTTCTAATTCCATACCAAATTGTTTAGCTACTGCTACTGCTTCTGCTATTGCTGTTACATTACCCCCTAATTGGGCTGCTATTTGACCATTTATTTTACCCGCTTGATCTAATACCTTATTAATGTCTAATCTAAGGCCTTTTTCTTGTTCAGCATTTACTACTGCTCTCCTTGTTTCAGTTGTTATTACTGATGCTTCTTTTCCTGATATGTTAGCAAATCTCGCAAAATTAGCTTGTGATTCAGCAGACATATTAGTTAATTTACCTAATTCTGCCATTTCTGCAACTATATCGTCTCTAAGTATAGTTGATGCTGTACCAAATTGTTCATTTAAGTTATTAAAACTTTTTTCTATATCAAGCGAATTAATAGAAGTATTTTTTGTACTAGTTGCTAATGTTTCAAAGTTTTTTCTTATACCTGTTGCTTGATCTCTAGATACACCTAAACTTCGTTCTAATTCTGTTATTGATTGGTCTACTGTAAAACCCGCAGCGAACATTGATGTTAAAATAACAAATGGGTCTAACATGTTTTCTTTTAGTTGGGCACCCGCTTCCATTATCCCCGCTGTCATTACTTTAAATCTAGTAGAACCAACTTTAGCAGCTGTTTCTTCCATTTCTTCTAGAATCTTATCAGCTTTTAAGAATTCTCCTACTATTGGAATTTTACCTACACCTTTTACTAATTTACCAAGTACTCCTAATTTTTTTTCTATTCTGTCTCTTATTTTTTCTTCTTTATCTAAAGCATCTAGATTTTCTCTATTTATATCTAAATTAGATTGTAAACCAAACTTAATATTTTTTAATACTTTTTCTTGATCCATATTAGCTTCAGTTACTTCTTTAGGATCATTTTTCATCCTATTGTGTAATGAAGCTAGTTGAGAAGTTACTTGAGCTATTTCAGATTTTGAAATTTTTTCAGTTAGTATAGATTTAGCTATTTCTTTATCAATATCTCTTTTAGATCTACGACCTTTTATTATTGCTTCTTCATCTCTTAAAATATTCGCAGTTTGTTTAGATAAATCTCGTGCATTTTTTGTTATGGCTTTACCCTGCTCATTAGTTATGCTAAAAGCTCCTCCTATCTGTTTAGATAAGTCTATTTGGATTTTTAATTCATCAGTATTAACCCTTTGTATTCCTAGGTTTTCTCTTAATACTTCCGAATATAATTTTTCAAGATCTACTTTTTCTTTTTCTTCTTCGTTAGCCATAATGTAAGATTATTCATATATAAATATGAAAAAAATAAAGGCATCTGCGATGCCTTTACTTAAAAATTGTAGGTGTTATTGGGACTGACATTAGGTCTATGAATAGTCTTACTGTCACCCATTTGTTCGTTACCTTGGGCTTTTCTTGTTTCTTCATTTTGTTTTTCAATAAACTCGTTAATTTTAGTTATATGAAAACGTCTTAACCAAATAGGCATGTTATATACTTCTGAGTGTATGAATCCACCGCCGCCATGGTACACTAGATCATGTATTTGGGTCCATAGAACTTGTCTATACTGAGGCGTCAGGCCAAAAAAAGTTAACCCCGATAGGAACAATTACATCTTCGACTACTGTCCCATCGCTAAAAGTAAGGTCGAATGTTAGATCAATGTCAGGTGACACTGAATCCAAATAATTTCTGAATGCTCTAGCATCACGTGCTAAAAATTGTGTGTCTACAAAGTCTCTAATTGCTTTAGTTGTTCTATCACCATTTACTGACTGTATAACATGTTTCATACGTGTAGTTAATTCAGGTGATGCATTTTTATTAAGTTTTTTAAGACCTTTTAATTCAGCATCAATTTTTTTCTCATCTTCTTGAGTTAAAAGTTTAAATGTAAGTAGTGCTTTTGACACAGGTAATTCAAATTCAAATTCATTTTTACCTTCAATCATTAATTTTGTGTCTAACTCTTTATCATCTGCTTCAGTTAGATCTATTGTCACTTCTTCATTTTCACCTGTAGTTGGATTTAGGTAACTAAAAGTGTAATCTTGTCCATAACCTAAAATACGAGCTGCAACTAATACAGCATTTTTATCACCCACTAATAAGTCTTCTACTTTTACTGAGTCCATAATTAATGATTGTAATAATCTGTCTATTACAGTTCCATTTTTTATGTAATTTTGGTTGGTTAAAATGTCCTCTTCTTTAGCAGTCATGTATTTCATTCTAATAATACCTGACTTTAGAGGATGTCCTTCAGGATAAAGTAAACCTTTTGAAGGTAATGTAACTTCTTCCGTAGGAAATTTGTAAGCTTGCTCTTGTGGCTGTGCTTGGGGTTGTTGTGTTGATTCCATAACGTTATTTTAATTAAAACTAGTTCGGATATACATATATGTGAGAATAAGAAAAGCGCCAAAAAGGCGCTTTTTCTTTATAAAAATTATTACTATTAGTAATTTAAGATGGCGTAATCCATTCTAATAGTGATTGAAATGTTTGCTGGTGCATCTGAAGACCAATCGAATTCTCCAAAGTTTGCTTGTGAACAATAAGCACCTTTGCAAATCCATTCTTCAACTACATCACCTACAGGACCTAATGCGTTAAATCTAATGTCTTTTTTATAGAAATCAGAATAACCATCTCTACCTGTAACTGACTCGTGTGACAAACGAACCCACTCCATTACTGCTTGTGCACCTGATGGTGTTACTGGATCATAAAGTTCAGCTGTGATGTTTTGCCAATCAGCTTTTCCTTTAATTTTTCTTTTCACGTTAATGTGATCAAGAGTTACTTCTCCAAATTGGATGTTTGGTCTTCCTACTTTTTTTACTAGGAATGCTGGAATTCCATCGATGAACATTACAAACCTGTTTTGCAACTTAGGCTCGAATGCTGTGTACATCATGTCGTTTGTGTTTAATATTGCCATCTTTTTATTTTATTTTATTGTTCTATTATAAATATAATCCTTTTAAACTTTTTATGCAGGGAATGTAGCTCCTGTTGGTAATACGTTAAAGTCAAGTACTATAAATTCTGCTGTTTTAGTTGGTTGTAAATAAATAGCACCAATTAATCTATTTCTGTCGATTTCTGATGGTGTGTTATTTGTTTCATCCATTACTACTCTAAACGCATATAATCCTTGTCTTTGTTGTACTGATTCTAAATATGGGTTAACAATATTTAAGAATCTATTTCTAGTTTGAATTGTGTTTTGTTCAAATACTAAGTACTTAGAAGAACTTCCAATGAATTTCTTAAGAGTAATTAATAATCTTCTAACATTAATTCTGTCTAGAGCTGTTGGTCTTACTTGAAGTGTTTTCTGACCCCAAATACAAACTCCTGTTGCTGGGAATGTTGCTATTGGATTTACTCTTCCTTCATATAAGCTATCTCTTTCAGCTTGTGTTAATCTATTTTTAGCTTCTAATACAGTTCCTAATACACCTCTGTTTAAACCAGCTGGTGCGAACCATTCAGCTCCAATTCGATCTGACGCAGCAATTGCAGCAGGCACGATAACTGATGGAGGAACAAAGATCGGTTTGTTACGCGAAGTGTCTAGCACTTTTACCCATGGATAATATACAGCAGCATAATTACTGTCTAATCCATCTGCATCACTAACTGCATCATTTACTGTTGCGTCTTCTTGTGATAAATCCATTACATAGAATGTATCGCCTCTTCCTTCAGCCATATTTTGTGCAGCATCTGTTAATGAAGCGTGTAAGTTTTTAATTACACCAGGTAATACTAACATGTTAATATCATACTCATCTTGGTTAGATAAAATGTCTAGTGCTTTTTTATATCCTAAATATCCAGCAGCACTTGTTGAACTTAAATCCATTCCAAATGCATTAGTGGATGTTAAATTTTCTCCAGTTTTTATTTCTGTAGCAGGATCAATTCCATCTAAACCACCCTGGAAAGGTACTGAGAATTTTAAATCAATTGCTCTAGGACCAGATACTCCTTTTATGTCAATTGAAGCACTTAATGACCCATCAAATGTAGCTGATGCACTTGGGTGCATTGTTAAGTTATCTAAATTAAAGTCAGTTCCTTGGTTAGCAGTTGGATCACCACCCGCAGCAGTTAAAGGTACTGGTTTATTCCAGTTTTTATTGTCTTTATGTGCGAAGTCCCAACCTAAATAAGCTTTTGAATTATAATTTCCACCTATTAGTTGTTGTGAAGCTGAAACATATGCTTTTAGCTTGTATGTTTGACCACCTTGAGAACCATTACTTATAGTATCATTTACTGTTTTAAATCCTTTAGGTAATAATGATGGTGAAGTTGCTCCATTTGCTACTTCACTATTTAATTCTACTCTTACAAATTCTGAAATGTTAGGATAATCTCCTTTTGTCATTACTTTACCAAAAGTACTACTGTATTCTTGGTATCTATCTCCTATTCTTCTTGAAATGAAATTTGGAGAATTAGGGTCAAGATTTACATTAGCAAATTCTTCTAAAATAGAAGGTATTCTGTCTGTATCCCCATATTTTCTAACTTGTACATTAAAAGTAGAATATTGTTCTACATTATCAATAGCAGGAATGTTTTTAAGGTTTGTTATAGAAATTTTATAATCTGTGTTTGTGCTTGTTCCATCAGCTAATGTATGGAATTTAAATAAGTCTTGTGTTGTTTTAGCATCATCTAAAAACTGTGAAGTAATAAATGGTGTTTTTGCGTGATCATATCCTTCAACAAATGAACTTGTAAATACTGAAGCAACTGAACCTGTGATTACACTTAAAGTATCTGTTCCTGCTCCAGAATTATCATCGTAAGTTTCAAAATTAAGATAAGCAAATAATGGTTTATTATTATCTGGAGTAGTACCTATTGTTTTAGTTACATATAAACTAGAATCTGTAGTAAATGAAGTTGAAACAATTGTTTCGGTCATTACTCCTGATCCTGTTATAGTAAATCCTAAACTATTATCACCTATTGTAGCTGTACCACCATCTGTACTATCAACTATTGCTGTTTCAGCAAGTGTTGTAGATGCTACATTTGCACCTTTAAATCCTTTTGAAGGAACTAATACAGATATAATTTCATTTGTAGTATCATTTACAATGTAAGCTGCACCCATACTATCATATTGATAACCACCACCAGCTAATACTCTAACTACAGTTACTACTCCTGCATTTCGTAAATATTCTTTTACTGCAAAAGGTACATATGTGTCTGGGTGTTGATCACCAAATTTTCTGATAAAGTCGTTGAATCCATTTCTAATTAATGTAGGTACAAAAGCTGGGCCTTTTACTGTAGGTCCAATAAATGCTGCGCCAATAGCGCCGATTCCTTGTGGTAAAAACGATTGATCATTTTCTCTCGTAAATACACCTGGTGAAATAATAGTTTCTGCCATCTTATTTTTATTTTATTTTTGTTAATTTCTATAACGTGTTCCCATATAAATATAAAAGAGATTCGCAAACCAAAACTAGTATAGGCGACCTCTTTTGGGTCACCTATAAATATAAACTATATCTCAAAAACGACTACTCTTGTGGAGCTTCTTCTGCTGCTTCTTCAACTATTGGAGTAAATTCGCCTGTTTCGATATTCAAAGATCCTTTACCATACTTGTCAGTAAGTTCTTTAGCTAAAGTGTTTTCTTTTTCTCTAACTTCAGATAATGTATTCAAAATAGATTCTTCTCTTTTTTCTAATTGAATTTTTTGTAAAGAAACCTGACCCATTGCTAGGGTAATTTGATTATAGGTTGATTGTAAATTTTGGAGTGTTTGTAACTCTTCTTCTGTAAATTTAATTGCTTCTGCCATAACTTAAAATGTTAATTTATTTTTATTTGTTAATCGGATATACATATATGTAAAATATAGAAACCGACATACTTTTATATTTTTATTTTACCACTTACTATTTTATACTTACCAGATTTCATTCCCACAAATGGTGTTGTAGCTGGTTCATAATCTACTGTTATAAAAACTTCGGATACTGCACATCCAGTACTATCTGGGTCTATAACTACTTTTAAACCATCTACTATAGTAGGTGTTAAACTAGTTGTGTATGCAGTACCCGATAAGGTTGTTGTAGATGAAAAAACAAGTGCGTCTGATTGTAGGTCGGTATCACTATTATCTAATATTTTACCTGTGATTGTGGGAGTTCCTCTTCCACTGCTACCGGCTGATACTGATAATTGTATACTATTAATAGTACCACCTGCATAAGCACTATCATTGGCCATTGTAACTGTAAAGTTAGCTGTAACATTAGTTTGTGTAACACCTGTACCAGTATCTTCATCATTTATTCTTTCTACTAAATTTGTACCTGTTTGGTCAAACCCTGTATCACTTTCAATACCATCTGGTCTTATTATAACTGTTGCCATATTAGTCTATGTCGTTTTGATCTAATTTAAATACTACTGTTACGTAATAATTTTTAGTTGCATTTAAAGGAGCTTGTAATGATACTAGTAACCTGTCTCCTTCTGCAAATGTTCTATTATCAGCTTCTGAAAAGTCTAATATATTTTTAAAGTTTGTTGCTGTGGTTGTAGTTGTTGCGGTAGCTGTTGATTGCACTGTTGACTGTCTATCTGATATGTTTTGTAAAGTACCTGTAAGTGTAACTCCTCTACCTCTATCATATAAACTTGCGTTACTTCTTACAATAACCTTTACTATTTCTCCTGCACCAGGTGCTACAAAATTATTTCTTCTACTTGCATCAGATGTTGATTCAGTTTCTCCATCTGATAAAGGTACATATTGTGCAGTATTTATATTACCACTAAAATTAGCTACAACAGGAAAATAAATATACCTAGCATCTCGTTTAGCTGTATTAGCTGTTATAGCGTTTGCCTGTGTTGTAGTAATACCTGTCTTAGCTGTGTTAGCTACTATTGCAGATTGTTCATCACTTGATATTCCTCTTTTTGCAGAATTAGCTGTAATAGCATTTGCCTGTGCAGTAGATATTGTTGTTGTATTTCCTGCTAATGCAGTTGTTGATGTAGTACCTAAAGCTAAATTTGATGTACCATACCCAGCACTAGCATGATTACCCCATCCATGAGCTGTGTCAGCTTTTGTTCCTTGAGCTGCTGTAGCGTAGTCAGAAGAATCAAATGCTTTAACTTCTGCAAGGTTAGTAACTTCTGAATCCATTAAAGCACCTGCTGCTGCTACAGTTGTAGCGTCTGTTACATCTGCACTGGTTGATATACCGTCTAATTTAGACTTTAAAGTATCAGTAAAGTTATTTTGAGTTAATCCACCATAACC
>Ga0213866_10001557_pt1 | contig 16853 bp, 15 predicted proteins | sample PICome_11_FD_160079 | JGI IMG/M metagenome (GOLD analysis project Ga0213866, IMG submission 160079) | Coastal seawater microbial communities near Pivers Island, North Carolina, United States - PICO284 | ecosystem: Environmental > Aquatic > Marine > Coastal | place: USA: North Carolina...
TCCCGAGCATTTCGTTCACATCGAGCCGTTCGTCGGCGGCCGTCAGGTCGAGGTGTTCACAATCGGCGTGGGCGAGTCGTCGAAATCACTCGCCACAATCGAGGAGCTCATGCGGTCATTCGCCGCCGTGGGTCTTACCCGCAACGACGCAGTCGTGGGAGTGGGCGGCGGCATAGTCACCGATGTCGCCGGGTTTGCCGCGGCGACGTGGCATCGAGGCGTGCCTGTGGTGCACGTGTCGACCTCGCTGCTCGGCATGGTCGACGCAGCAATCGGTGGCAAAACCGGCGTGAACCTCCCTGAAGGCAAGAATCTCGTTGGCGCATTCTGGCAGCCGTCGGGAGTGGTCTGCGATCTCGACGCGCTTGAGTCGCTGCCAGACCGCGAGATGCGCTGTGGGTTGGGCGAAATGGCGAAGTACCACTTCCTGACCGGTGACGACCTGCTGGCCATGGACCTCGAGCACCGAATCGCCCGGTGCGTCGAGATTAAGGCCGAAGTGGTCGCATCCGACGAACGGGAGGGCGGCCGCCGAGCAGTACTCAACTATGGCCATACGCTCGCCCATGCTCTCGAGATCGCAACGAATCACGAACTGGCCCATGGTGAGGCAGTGGCGATCGGACTTATTTACGCAGCTGAACTCGGTCACGAACTCGGCCGGATCGACCGGACCCGCGTCGATGAGCACCTTGCCGTGGTCGGAGGTGAGTACCGCCTGGCCACGCGCCCGCCGGTTGGCCTCGACATCGACGAGCTCGTGGCGCTGATGGGTCGTGACAAGAAGGCGCTTGACGGGCTCACCTTCATCCTTGATAGCGCCGACGGCATCGATGTCGTCGCCGATGTCGACCGGGCACAGGTGCGATCAGCGCTTGCTCGGTTCTTGGCGGTCTGACTCGACGGCCCCTGCTGCCAACGATGGCAGTACCGTTGGCATTGTGAGCCGCGTGTTGTTGCCGCCGATCGATCACCGGTCGCGGGTCGTTGCGCTTACCGAGCGCCTTTGTGAGCGCAATGCTGCCGCATTCCTCGTGACCGACCTCACTGATGTGCGTTGGCTCACGGGGTTCACCGGGTCGAACGGGTGGGTCGTTGTGGGCAACGACCGGATCGTGCTCGGCACCGATGGCCGTTACCTCGACCGAGCGCGAGACGAGACCGCTGGCTCGGCAGTCGAAGTGATCGCGGAACGAGTCCCGGCGAAGCTGTGGGAACGGTTGGTCGAGTTGTGCGGTGGTGCGACGGTGGTCGAACTCGACCCGGCGGCGGTCACGCACGCTATGTGGGATCGGCTGGTCACCGAATTGCCGATCAAGGCATCCGCTTCGCCGATTGTGGAGCTGCGGCGCCGGAAGGACGACGCCGAGATCGCCCGAATCGAAGCGGCGGCGGAGGCAGCTGACGCGGCGCTCGCCGAGGTCGAGCCGCTGTTGCTAGCGACGGTCGACGAGCCGATAACCGAGCACGACGTCCGAATCGAGCTGGAATACCGGATGCGTCGCCACGGGGCCGACGACCGCAGCTACAACACCATCGTCGCTGCCGGACCTGTCCACGCAGCCCGCCCGCACCATGAGGTGAGCCGACGCACCATCGTTGATGGAGACATGGTGATCATCGACGTCGGTGGGCTGGTCGATGGCTACCACTCCGACATGACCCGGTCGTGGGTGATCGGCGACCCGACGGCCCAGCAGCGCGAGATGTTCGAATTGACTGCGGCATCGCAGCAGGCCGGACTCAACGCGCTGAAAGCTGGCGTCGCCGCCGTCGACGTTGACTCAGCGTGTCGTGCTTGCTACGTCGAGGCTGGTTACGGGGATTGGTTCCTGCACGGAACCGGGCATGGCGTCGGGCTCCAGATCCACGAATCACCCTTTCACTCTCAGGTGTCGACCGAGACCCTTATTGCCGGAGACGTCGTCACGATCGAACCGGGCCTCTATCGTAACGGCGTCGGCGGCGTCCGTATCGAAGATCTCGCCGTCGTGACCGGCACTGGTCATCGGGTGCTGACGCACGCACCGCAACGTAAACTATAGAGAGAATCACCATGCCCCAGATCTCCGTCAACGACTTGAAGAATGGCATTACGCTCGAACTCGAAAACGGCCTGTTCCAAGTCGTCGAGTTCCAGCATGTTAAGCCGGGCAAGGGCGGCGCCTTCGTCCGCACCAAGATCCGCAACGTGAAGTCGGGCGCAGTCATCGAGAAGACGTTCAACGCCGGCATTAAGGTGGAGCAGGCGATCGTTGACCGTCAAGACATGCAGTACCTCTACAACGATGGCTCGAGCTACGTATTCATGAATACGAGCACGTACGAGCAGGTCGAGGTCGACCCGGCGGCACTGGGCGACGCGAAGGACTACCTCATCGAGCAGATGATCGCCCAGATCGCCTTCCACAACGGTGAGATCATCGGCGTCGAGATCCCGGCATCGGTAGAGCTCAGCATCTCGCACACCGAGCCCGGTGTGCAGGGCGACCGGTCGAGTGGCGGCACCAAGCCAGCTACGCTTGAGACGGGCAAGGAGATCAAGGTCCCGCTGTTCATCGAGATCGGTGAGCGGGTCAAGGTCGACACCCGCACCGGCGACTACATCACCCGCGTCTGATCGTCCCTCAGCTTCCGGTGGCTTCCATTCCACGCCCTGACGAGCGCTCCGATGCACGCGAGCGGGCGCTCTACCTGCTGTACGAGGCACAGTCGAAGGGGATCACCCCCATCCAAGCGATCGAGCTGCAGGTGATCGAACCCGACGAACTCACGCAGACGATCGTTCGCGGCGTCACTGAGCACCTCGATCGCCTCGACACTGAGATCGCTGCGAAGGCGACCGGTTGGACGCTTGAGCGGATGCCCGTGATCGACCTCAACGTATTGCGCATTGGCAGCTTTGAACTCGCCGAGCGAACCGACGTGCCCGTCGCCGTTGTGCTCGACGAGGCGGTCAAGTTGGTGAAACAGTTCTCTACCGATGACAGCGGGCGCTTCGTCAACGGCGTGCTCGCAGCGTTGGTTCCAGAGCTACGCCCATCGGCTTAGTTCAGATGCGAGAATGGTGGCGTGACCGCCGCCTACCAGCGTGCCCCGGAGGGCACTCTCGTCGACGACGGGCCCCAACCCGACGGTGACGTCGAACCCGACGCGCTTGAGGCGCCGGCCGAGTCGCTGCCCGTCGGGGAGCGATTCCGAACCTGGGCGGCTCGCCGAACCCCGGGCGAGGTCATCTTGGCGACGATGGTCATCGCGTACGTCTGGTACTACACGGCCCGTTCGCTCGACAACCACCATGCACTCGGCACGTCGAGTTACGACTCTGCGCTTTACGACCAGGGTGTGTGGCTGCTCTCGCAATTCGAGGCTCCGTTCGTCACGCTTATGGGTCGCAACCTCTTCGGCGATCACGCGTCGTTCATCCTGCTCTTCCTCGTCCCCGTCTACTGGGTGGTTCCCGCTGCCGGCGTGCTGTTCTTCGCTCAATCGGCGGCGATCGGCGCCGGGGCGATCCCGGTGTTCCTGTACGGCCGCAAGCGGATCGGCAACGAGTGGTGCGCCCTGGTGGCGGCGGCCGCCTACCTCGTGCACCCTGCCGTGGGATGGACCAACCTCGAGAATTTTCACCCCGACGGGTTCCTCGGCGCATTCGTAGCGTTCGCCATCTACGCAGCGCTCGAACGCAAGTGGCGGATGTACGCCGTGTTCGTCGTGCTCTCGTTGCTAGTGAAGGAAGATGCGTCGCTGGTCATCGTGCCACTCGGCATCTGGGTCGCCATCCAGCGTGACAAGCGTCGAGGCATCCTCACCATCCTTGGAGCGCTGGCGTTCATGGCCATTGCGATGCTCGTCGTGATGAGGGGCCTCAACGGAGTGGCTACTCGCAACGGTTGGCGCATCCCGTTTGGTGGGCCCGGTGGGGTGATCGACACCGCCATCACCAATCCGACCGATCTGTGGCGCTACCTCACATCCGACACCCGTCCCTGGTACGTCTGGCAGATGACGATCCCGTTCGCGTGGCTGTTCTTCCGGCTGCCCTGGGTGGCGATGATTGGCAGCCTTGTGTTGTTCACCAACATCTTGAGCACCTTCTGGTATCAGTACCAGATCGAGTACCACTACTCGCTCGTGATCGTGCCAGCGCTGGCGCTCGGTACTGTTCACGCCATCGGGGTGATCCGTGAGTGGTGGGACGTGCGCGTGTCGACCAGCGACGACGGGCAGCAACGTGTCGTGTCGTTGCCCCTGCGGGGCGTCGCCGTCGGCGTGTGGGGCATGGCCGCCTGCGTTACCTCGACGCTCTGGGCGCCGGTTCCATGGGGCAACAACCCTGGCTGGTACGGCGACCCGAGTAATGTGTATGCCACGTCGATGCGAGAAATCATCGAGGTCGTGCCTTCCGACGCCGTTGTCGCCGCACACCACCGTGTGACACCGCACATGGCGCATCGGACCGAGATCTACCAGTTCCCGACGCCGTTCCGAACGGTGCTGTACGGCCAGAACGGCAACGAAGACGGGCCCCGTGTCGTCGACCGTGCCGAGCGAGTGGAGTACGTGGTGCTGCCGACGTCGCTTGACGACTTCCCAGTCGACTACTGGCTGCGGATCGATGAGGCGTTCGATCTCGTGGCGTCGAACGACATCTGGCTGGTCTACCAACGCGACTTCGACGTACCGCTGCCACCTGAGGCGCGCTGACGCAGTGCCCTGCGTTTCCTGCCAGCTCATACAGCAGTGATCGCAGGATGAGCTGGCAATAGAGGTCGCTACGCCTCCGGGTGGATCGGCTTGACGGACCAGCGTTCGTGGTGGCTCTCGTTGCGGATATCTCATTCGATGCCAGGGTCACAGCCCTCATCTTTGACTGGTGCGGTCTCACCACAGCGGGTTAGGCCTTTCGGTCGGTAGCAACGTCGAGAAGCAGCCACGTCAGGAAACGGGCGACGGTGTCGGTCGATGAGACGCTTCCGGCCGACACAGACCCGTCGTAGGCGGCCCCGGTGGTGAAGGCCGCCTCGGGCAGCGGCGTGAATCTGCGCATCATTTCGGCGTCGAAGAGTCCGGGTTTGAAGCCGCCGACGGTTCACCCCGAGCCGGCCCGCTACGCCTGTAACGCCGGTCTCAGTGTCTCCGAAGCCGCCTGGGCGATGGGTAGGCAACGGTACCGGGCCCAACGGACTTGGCCGGTCCAGTCGGGCTCACCGCGGTCGTTTCGGTGGTACTCAGCGATTGGCGGCAGAAGTCCGCGCTGCGGTGGGGTGTTCTGCCGTCGACGATCCCGCCAGTCGGATGACAGGCTTGTCATCTCAGTCCGAGAAGGGGTAGGTTCAACGTCTGACCGTGAAGCGGGTCCTGTGAGGCCCAGACGGAAGGAACTACATGACGAAACGGGTGCTGTCGCCCGAAGATGTGCGCCGCGCGATCACGCGCATGGCGCATGAGATAGTCGAACGCAATCAGGGGCTTGACGATGTCGCCTTAGTCGGCGTCCAGACCGGCGGCGTCTGGTTGGCCGCAGCGCTGGGTGCTGAAATCGCCCGCATTGATGCCGACTCATGCGTTCCCGTCGGGTCGATCGACGCCTCGCTGTACCGTGACGACATTGGGATCCGGCCGGTGTCACCCGCAGCGGTGAGCGAGTTAAATGCCGACGTCGAAGGTGCCAGGATCGTGCTCGTTGACGACGTGCTCTTCACGGGCCGAACGGTTCTTGCGGCCATGGACGCCCTCAGCGACTACGGGCGCCCGATGGCGATTCAACTTGCTGTCATGGTCGACCGGGGCCACCGAGAGTTGCCGATTCGGCCCGACTTCGTCGGGAAGAACCTGCCGACCAGCACCGATGAGAACGTGGCTGCCACGCCCGATGGGGTGACGATCACATGAGCCGGTCGCTGCTCTCGATCGAAGAGCTCGGCGAGGTTGGTGTCCGCCGCATCCTTGATCTCGCCGACACGATGGCTGAGGTCAACCGCCGACCGAACCCGAAGGTGCCAGCGCTGCGCAACAAGACCGTGTGCAGCGTGTTTTTCGAAGACTCCACCCGCACCCGACTCAGTTTCGAAACGGCTGCCAAGCGGCTCAGCGCCGACACGATGACCTTCGCCGTTAGCCAGTCGAGCCTGAGCAAGGGCGAAAGCCTGCGCGACACGGTCGAGTCGATCGGGGCGATGGGGGTCGATGCCTTCGTCGTACGCCACCGATCGGCCGGGGCACCGTGGCTGATCGACAGCTGGATGCAGGCCTCGGTGGTCAACGCCGGCGACGGCTGGCACGCTCACCCGACCCAGGGCTTGCTTGACGCCTACACCGTCCGCACCGCCCTCAATCGGCCCGGTGGGTTCGACGGGTTGCGTGTCGTCATGGTCGGCGACATCAAGCACAGCCGAGTGGCTCGCTCGACCACGGCGGCGTTCGAGGCGCTCGGCGCCGCCGTCACCTGGGTGGCGCCGACCACCCTGCTCCCTCCGGCCATCGACGATTCTACGCGATCAAGCAGCGATGATCTCGACGCGGTCCTCGCCGACGGTGTCGACGTGGTGTACCTGCTGCGCATGCAAAAAGAACGGATGACCGAAGCGCTGGTGCCGCACCTGCGAGAGTACACGATGCGCTTCGGCCTTACGCCCGAGCGAGCGCAGCGCCTCGAACCTCAGACGCTGGTGATGCACCCGGGCCCGATGAACCGCGGTGTCGAGATTGCCGTCGACCCAGCCGAGCTGCAGGGCGCTGTCATCACCCAGCAGGTCACCAACGGCATCGCCGTCCGCATGGCCGTGCTCTTCGACGTTCTCTCTCCCGACGCCGACCAGGAGGCGCTCTCATGACCCGCAACGTGCTCATCAGCGGAGCGATCGTGATCGATCCGACGGGGGAGCGACGCGTCGACGTGCGGGTCAGCACCGAGGCGGGCACGGTCGTCGACGTCGCCGACTCACTCGAAGCCACCGCCGACGATCATCACCTCGACGCCAGCGGCCAGGTGCTCTGTCCCGGGTTCGTCGACCTCCACACCCACCTGCGCGAGCCGGGCAAGGAAGAAGCCGAGACGATCGAAACTGGCTCACGTGCTGCCGCCAAGGGTGGCTACACCGCAGTCGTGGCCATGCCGAACACCGACCCGACCCAAGACTCGGTTGCCGTCGTCGAGTTCGTTCGTCAGCAGGGAGTTCGGGCAGGGCTATGCGACGTCTACCCGTCGGGGTCAATCACCGTGGGGCGCAGGGGCACCGAGCTCACGCCCTTCGCCGAACTCGCCCAGGTCGGGGTCAAGCTGTTCACCGACGACGGCAACGGCGTGCAAGACCCGCAGCTGATGCGCCGAGCCTTGGAGTACTCGAAGGGCCTCGGGGTCACGATGGCCCAGCATTGTGAGGTCGAGCAGCTCACCGAGGGCGGCGTTATGCACGAGGGCGAGTGTTGCGCGCATCTCGGCCTGCCCGGCTGGCCCGCCCTTGCGGAGGAGCTCATGGTCCACCGCGACATCGAGCTGGTCCGTCTTACGGGTGCACCTGCCCACTTCCTCCACCTGTCGACCGCTCGCAGTGTCGAGCTGGTAGGGGCAGCAAAGGCCGATGGCCTGCAGGTCACGGCTGAGGCGACTCCACATCACATCAGCCTCACCGACGAGCTGCTGCGCTCGTACTCAGCGATCTACAAGGTCAACCCGCCGCTGCGGACGATCGCTGATGTCGAGGCGGTTCGAGAAGGATTGGTGGACGGCACAATCGATGCGATCGCCACCGACCATGCGCCGCACGTTAAGGCCACTAAAGAGCAGCCCCTCGACCAGGCGCCGCCCGGCATGGTTGGCCTCGAAACGGCGCTCGGGGTGGCCATCGCTCATCTCGCCATGCCGCTCGCCGACATTGTCGCTGCGCTGTCGTGGAAGCCGGCGGCTATCGCCGGGCTCGACGAGTTGCACGGCCGACCGATTGCGCCGGGCGAGCCAGCCAACCTCACCGTGTTCGACCCCGGCGTTGAGTGGGAGGTCGCGCCGGCGCTGCTCGCCAGCAAGTCGACGAATACTCCCTTCGTCGGGGTGCCGCTGCGCGGCCGCACCGTTCACACCCTGCTCGCCGGGCAGTTCACCGTCGAGAGCGGAGAGCCGACGCGATGACCTCCAGACCCGACGTCACGCAGTTGAATATCCATCCAATACGGCGCATGATCATCCATGCCGAGGAGATCACCCGATGACCCCCCAAGCCACCCCCGCCGCATTCATGCCTGGGCAACTCGTGCTCGCCGACGGCAGCGTTTTCGCGGGCGAACTCATCGGTGCCCGAGCGCCAGTCGCCACCGGTGAAGTCGTGTTCAACACGGTTTTGTCTGGCTACCAGGAGGTGCTGACTGACCCGAGCTATGCCGGCCAGATCATCACCTTCACGTACCCCCACATCGGCAACTACGGAGTGAACGCCGCTGACTTCGAGTCGATCGGCACGTTCTGCCGCGGCGTGATTGTGCGCGACCTCGCCCGTCGCCACAGCAACTTCCGTGCCCAGGGCAGCCTTGACGGACTGCTCTTCGAGCGCGGTGTGCCCGGCATCGCCGGGATCGACACCCGCCGCCTCACCCGCATCATCCGTGAGTCGGGTGCATTGCCCGGCGCATTCGGATCGGCGTCGACCGACGAGCTGCTTGCGGCCGCTGTTGCCGAACCTGGCACCGACGGCGTTGACCTGGTTCGCACCGTCACCACGCCGAAGCCGTACACCATCGAGTCGACCAACCCGAAGGGTGGTCCCACGATCGTGGCGATGGACTTCGGAATGAAGCGCAACATCGGTCGCAACCTAGCTGCGTTGGGGACCGTGCAGGTCGTGCCGGCATCCACGAGGGCCGCCGACATCATGGCGATGAGCCCCGACGGCGTGTTCCTCTCGAACGGCCCGGGAGATCCGGCGATGGTCGACTACGCCGTCGACACGATCCGCGAGCTGATCGGTAAGGTCCCGATCTTCGGTATCTGCCTCGGCCACCAGCTTCTCGGCCGGGCGATCGGTGCGCAGACGATCAAGCTGTCGTTCGGCCACCATGGTGGGAACCACCCGGTGAAGAATCTCGACACCGCGGTTGTCGAGATCACGAGCCAGAATCACAACTTCGCGATCGACCCCGACACCCTCCCCGAGGGGGCCTCCGTCACCCACGTCAACCTGAATGACGGTGTCTGCCAGGGCCTCAAGGTGCCGGTGCAGCGGGCCTTTAGCGTACAGCACCATCCCGAGGCCAACCCTGGGCCGCACGATGCCCGATACCTTTTCGCCCAGTTCGAGCAACTGATGAGCGGGGGAAAGGTGGGCGCCTGATGCCGAAGCGCACCGACATCCAGTCGATCCTGATCATCGGGTCTGGCCCGATTGTCATCGGTCAAGCCTGCGAGTTTGACTACTCCGGCACTCAGGCATGCCGGGTGCTGAAGGACGAGGGCTACCGCGTCATCCTCGCCAACTCGAACCCGGCGACGATCATGACCGACCCGGACTTCGCCGACGCCACCTACGTCGAGCCGCTCACGTGGGAGGTCCTCGCTGCGATCATCGAACGTGAGCAGCCCGACGCCGTGCTTCCGACCCTCGGCGGCCAGACCGGCCTGAACCTGGGCATGGAGCTCTTTGAGAAGGGCCTCATTGGGGTGCCTGGCGCCCCCGAGATGATCGGCGCAGACGCCGAGGCGATCGCCACCGCCGAAGACCGCCAGCGCTTCAAAGAGGCCATGTTGGAGATCGGCCTCGATGTGCCTCGCTCCGGCATCGCACACACGATGGACGAGGCCCGCTCGGTCGTCGACGAGATCGGCCTGCCGGTCATCATTCGGCCGGCGTACATCCTCGGCGGCCGTGGCACCGGCATCGCCCACACCGCCACGGAGTTCGAGAAGGTTGCCTCCAACGGCCTCGCCGCCAGCCCGATCTCGGAGATCCTCGTCGAGCAGTCGATCGTCGGTTGGAAGGAGTACGAGCTCGAGGTCATGCGTGACCACGCCGACAACTGCGTGATCATCTGCGGTATCGAGAACGTCGACGCCATGGGGGTACACACCGGCGACTCGATCACTGTCGCCCCGATTCAGACGCTCACTGACGTCGAGTACCAGGAGATGCGCAACGCTGCTTTCAAGTGTATCCGTCGCGTGGGCGTCGAAACCGGTGGGTCAAATGTCCAGTTCGCAGTGCATCCCGAAACCGGACGTCAGGTCGTGATCGAGATGAACCCGCGAGTGTCCCGCTCCTCAGCGCTGGCGTCGAAGGCGACCGGCTTCCCGATCGCCAAGATCGCAGCCAAACTCGCGATCGGTTATCGCCTCGACGAGATCCCGAACGACATCACCGTTCCTGACGCCAGCGAAGCAACTGGAGTCGCCGCAGTGCTGGACCGGAGACTCACCCCTGACCTAGAAACCCGATATGCGACTCCCGCCGCATTTGAACCCGTCATCGATTACGTGGTCACAAAGATCCCACGGTGGGCGTTCGAGAAGCTGCCAGGCACATCTGGCGTGCTCGGCACCCAGATGCAGTCGGTGGGCGAAGCCATGTCGATCGGGCGCACGTTCCCAGAGTCGCTCCAGAAGGGCCTCCGGTCGCTCGAACAGGGCCGCCTCGGCCTCAACTGTGACCCGGGTGAGCTCGAGCACTCCCCGGCGCGAATGAGCGACGACGAACTTCTCGCTCAGGTGGCGATCCCAACGCCGCAGCGGCTGTTCCTCGTCGGCGAGGCGCTAGCCCGTCCGACGATCACGCTCGAGCAGGTTCACGATGCAAGTCACATCGATCCCTGGTTCCTTGACCAGATGTCGATCATCACCGAAGAGCGCGCTGTCCTCGCCCAGATCACGATGGATCAACTCGACCCGCGCGGCTGGAAGCGGGCCAAGCAGCTCGGCTTCTCCGACGGTCAACTCGCATACCTGTGGGGGACCGACGAAGCCTCGGTACGTTTCGCCCGCATCGCCGCTGGAGTCCGACCGACCTACAAGACCGTCGACACCTGCGCCGCCGAGTTCGCCGCCGAAACGCCCTACCACTACTCGACCTGGGAAGACGAGAGCGAGGTGCGCGAATCCGACCGTCAGAAGGTGATCATCCTCGGTTCGGGTCCGAACCGAATTGGGCAGGGCATCGAGTTTGACTACTGCTGCGTGCATGCCTCGTTTTCGTTGCGCGACGCCGGATTCGAAACCATCATGGTTAACTGCAATCCCGAGACGGTCTCGACCGACTACGACACCTCCGACCGTCTCTACTTCGAGCCGCTGACGAAGGAAGACGTCCTCAACGTCATCGATGCTGAGCAGCCTCATCGTGTGATCGTGTCGCTCGGCGGACAGACGCCGCTCAAGCTGGCGGGGGAGATCCCCCAGGAGCTCGTGGCCGGCACGAGCCCCGATTCGATCGATGCAGCCGAAGACCGGGAGCGCTGGAATGCGATCTGCAACGAACTGGAGATCCCGCAGCCGCCTGGCGGCACGGCGGTCGACCTCAACCAGGCGCTGGCAATCAGCGACGAGATCGGTTTCCCGGTGTTGGTCCGCCCGAGTTACGTGCTCGGTGGACGGGCCATGCAGATCGTCCACGATCGCGAACAGCTGACCGACGCCATGGAGGAACTAGCCGGATTCGGTTCGCTCGGCAAGGAAGGCGGTCTCTCGGCCGAGCGCCCAGTGCTCGTCGATCGCTTCCTCGCCGATGCTACCGAGGTCGACGTCGACGCCATCCGTGACCACACCGGTGAGGTGCTGATCGGCGGCGTGATGGAACACGTCGAGGAGGCTGGGGTTCACTCGGGCGACTCCGCTTGTGCGATCCCGCCCCAGACGCTGCCGTCATGGATCGTGGAGGTAATCGAGGCGTATACCGCTTCGATCGCCAACCGGCTGAACGTGCAGGGACTCATCAACGTCCAGTTCGCCGTGGCCGGCACGACCGTCTACGTCATCGAGGCCAACCCCCGCGCCAGCCGCACGGTGCCGTTCGTCGCCAAGGCGACTGGTGTACCGCTGGCCAAGGTGGCCACCAGGGTCATGCTCGGCGCAACCCTTGCCGAACTGCGGGCCGACGGTTTGCTCGGCGAGCCGATTCGGGGTCACGTGGCGGTGAAGGAAGCAGTGCTGCCCTTCACCCGCTTCCCCGACGTCGATCCGGCGCTCGGTCCCGAAATGCGCTCGACCGGCGAGGTCATGGGCATCGACTCAACCTTCGGTAAGGCCTTTTATAAAGCCGAGCTGGCCGCCGGGACCGAGCTTCCAAGTACACCGGAGAGTGGCATGGTGTTTCTCTCACTCGCCGACCCAGACAAGCCGGCCGGCCTCGTGGTTGCCCAGCGTTGCCGAGCTGTCGGTCTTGGCATCGCCGCTACTGCCGGTACGTCTGCGTATCTGGCCAAGTTTGGGCTCGACGTTGACGAGGTGGTCGCAAAGGTCGACAACACCGGTGAGCTGAAAGACAGTGCCGAAGGCCGGTCGACGGCACCGGAGCTGATCGAGCAAGGCAAGATTTCGTTCGTGGTCAACACACCGAGGGGTCGAGGAGCGCGCAGCGATGGCCAGACCATCCGTAAGGCTGCCTCGATGCACCGCGTTAGCTGTGTCACGACCGTTGACGCTGCGTTGGCCGCTGCCCAGGGTCTCGGGGAACAACAGCCCGGTGTAGCGCTGAGCGTGCAGCCCCTCCAGCAATACCATACGGCCGGGCAGGGCGAGTCGACTGCGGCCACTAGCGGGGCCTGATCCGGTGTGAGTGAGAATCTCGGCCGTCAGAGCCGCTATCCAGTGCGAGTCGGTTCCGTGACTTTCGCTGGGCCGATCCTTACTGCTTCGGGGACGGCGGGATATGGGACTGAGTTGGCGCCGTACTTCGACCTGGCTGAGTTGGGTGCCATCGTTACGAAATCGCTTGCACCGTACGAATGGCCGGGCAATCCCGCGCCGCGGGTAGCGCCGATCCGCAACGGGATGATGAACGCCGTGGGGCTGCAGGGCCCAGGAATCGAGCACTGGCTCGAACACGTGCTGCCAGGGTTGCTCGACACGGGTGCCACGGTGGTAGCGAGTGTCTGGGGTCGATCGATCGACGACTATCGCCTCGCGGCCGAGCAGCTTGCTGCGGCGCCTGCTGGAGTGGTTGCCGTCGAGGTCAATCTTTCGTGCCCGAACCTCGAGGGTCGCGGTTCGATCTTCGCCCATGACGCCGAGCTATCGGCCGAAGTGGTCGCGGTCACTGCAGCCTGCGGGCGGCCCAGGTGGGCGAAGCTCAGCGCCAACACAGACCGCATCGTCGAGGTCGCCGGTTCGGTCGTGGAAGCGGGCGCAGAGGCGCTTACCTGCGTCAACACGTTGCTCGGCCTGGCGTACGACCCCGACACGCTTCAGCCGACCCTAGGTGCTGGGGGCGGCGGCGTGTCGGGTGGCAGTATCCATCCGATCGCCGTGCGCGCCGTGCACGACGTACACGCCGCTCTGCCTGATGTCCCGATTGTGGCGGCTGGCGGTGTTGCAACCGGTTGGGATGCGATCGAGATGTTCCTGGCGGGCGCCTCGGCGGTGCAGGTAGGCACAGCCACATTCGCCGATCCGCGAGCGCCCCTGCGAGTGCAGAACGAAATGCAGATCTGGATGCGAAGCCGGGGGATCACTGCGGTGACACAGATCACTGCACTACGGTGATCACATGGCAACTCCACCTCAGTTGACTCCGGAGCAGCGGGCGGCTGCACTCGAGAAGGCAGCTCAGGCGCGCGCAGCCCGCGCTGAGATCAAAGCCCGCCTAAAGATGGGATCAATGTCGCTCCAGGAAGCGCTCGACAGCAACGATCCGAATGTTGAAAAGATCAAAGTTGTTGCGCTTATCGAAGCTTTACCGGGCGTGGGCAAGGTTAAGGCGCGTCGCTTGATGGAAGAGATCGGCATCGCTGACAACCGCCGAGTGCAGGGCCTTGGGACCCAGCAGCGCGCGGCGCTCCTCAAGCATCTGGCCTGAGCTCCCGGCCTTCTGCGTACTCTGACTCCGTGATCATCGTCGTCTCGGGACCAGGCGGGGTTGGCAAAGGCACCATCGTTGCGGAACTGGTGGAACGCGATGCGACGCTCTCGCTCAGTCGGTCGTGGACGACGCGCGATCGGCGCCCTTCCGAGACCGACGAGGCGTATGTGTTCACTACGACCGAAGCCTTCGAGGCTCGGATTGCCTCTGGCGGGTTCCTCGAGTGGACCGAGTTCCTTGGGAACTATTACGGGACGCCCAAACCCGGCCCGGGCGACGATCGTGACCTCGTGTTGGAGATCGAGGTCGATGGCGCTCAGCAAGTGAAGCGCGCCCACCCCGATGCAATGCTCATCTTCGTGTTGCCCCCGTCGCGTCATGAGCAGGAACGGCGCCTTCGAAAGCGAGGCGATCAGAGCGACAAGGTGCTTGCTCGCCTGAAGAAGGCGGAGGAAGAAGAGCCGGTCGGCAAGGCGCTTGCGGACCACGTAGTGGTCAACGACGAACTCGAACGAACTATCGATGAAATGCTCTCAATCATCGACGCTGCCCGTAACGCTTGACGTGTGGCCGCCTGGCCAGACGGGGTCGGCAATGGAAACCCTGGCGCAATCAGCTGCGCTTCATGATCTACGTTAGACGGTGCTGATTTTCAGAACCGGCCGCCGTCGACGAGAAACTCCTGGGCTGTGCAGGCGGCGCCGTCATCGGCGGCGAGGAATAGGACCATCTGAGCGAATTCAGCGGGGTAGATGCGACGCTTGATCGCCTGATCGTTCAGCGTGCCCTCCTCGCCCTCGGGGCTCCACCATTTAGTGAGCTGGCGTTCGGTGGCGACCCAACCGGGGAGCACGGTGTTGACCCGTACGCCATGCGGCCCAAAGGTGCGCGCCATCGTGCGGGTGATGCCCGACACGCCCGACTTCGCGATGGCGTAGCCGGGGAAGAAGTCCTCCTGCATCATGAAGCTCGACGAGCCGATGTTGACGATCGAGCCGCGCCCGCGTTCTAGCATGGTCGGAGCCACCGCCTGGATGGCGAAGAAGTAGTGCCGGAGGTTTACGGCGATGCGGTCGTCGAAGTAGTCGGGCTCGACCTGGTCCCAGGTGTGGCGATCGTCGGCTGCTGCGTTGTTGACTAGTACCTCGATGCCGCCGAGGTCGGTGCTGGCCTCGACGACCCGGGCCCGGAGCGCCTCAATGTCACGGAGGTCGACCTCGTAGTACCTGGGTGCGTGGGCAGCGTCGGGGGAGAGGCACTCAATCAGCTCGGCTGCCTTGTCAGCCTGAATGTCGACAAAGCTCACTCGGCTGCCCTGGCGAACGAACTCCTCCACGATGCCGGCGCCGATGCCGTTGGCGCCACCGGACACGAGCACCGAACGGTCGCGCAACGACGGATAGGTGGCGTAGGTGTGCGGAGGAACGTCGGTCGGGTCGGCGGGAACGATCGGATAGGCCATGCGCTAGAGCGTATTCACGTCAGAAGTCGTAGATCGCAGCTGGGTTGGAGACAAGAATCTGATGGCGGAGTTCGGTTGGAATCCACCGTCTGAGCAACCGCATCAGGTCGTGTTCGGTGAGGGGGTCGAGTTGGCCGGGGTGCGGCCAGTTGCTTGCCCACAGGAGTCGATCGGGTCGCCTGCGGACGAGTTCGTCGACTACGGCCGTCACCTCAGGGAAGTCGGGTGCCCGGTCGGCGGCCGATTCGTACGGCGCCGACAGCTTCACCCAGGTCGATCCCTGGTCGACGAGATCGAGCAGCATTTCGACGGCCTCGGAGTCGACCGCCGGAGGTGGCATGAAGCGGCCGATGTGATCGACCACCAGCGGACAGGGCAGGCCGGTAATCCGGTCGAGTACGTCGGCGAGTTGGTTGCCGTCAAGCTGAAGCTGGATGTGCCACCCGAGCGGTGCGATCAGTTCAGCGACGGGCACGAGGTGCTTCCAGCCGATGGCGCCGCCGGGAAGCATGTGGAAACGGGCTCCCCTCACGCCGAGGTCGTGAAGTCGGTGCAGCTCCTCGATGCCGGTGGTGCTGTCGACGACCATTACGCCCCGGCTTGTCACTCCGGCGGCCTCGAACGCTGCCATGGCCGCCAACTGGCAACGATTGTCCAGTCCGTAAGCGCTGGCCTGCACGAGAACCGCCCGGTCGATGCCGAGACGCCTGGCGATGGCCAGGTACTCGTCGGGCAGAGCGTTGGCGGCGAAAACGATTGCATCGCGAGAGACCGGGTAGCGACCGTCGTAGACGTGGAGGTGGGTGTCGGTAGCGCCGTCGGGCAGCAATCCGCTCATCGACGCGCCCACCACGCCTGGAGACGGGTCGCATGATCAGGGTTGATTGTACGGGGCGGCATGTTGCCCGCGAGCATCGCGACGACCTGCTCCACACTGGAGTACGCCTGTGCGTCCGCGTTCTCGGGGGTCAGTCCGCCGAGGTGCGGCGTGGCCACCACCTCGGCTCGACCAGCGAGCAGCATGCTAGGACGCTGGTCGGCGGCCCGACCGACGTCCAGGCCGACAGCGGCGAGGTGACCGGAGTCGAGAGCCGCTGCCACCGCTGCTTCGTCGAGCAGTTCACCGCGCGACACATTAACCAGGGTCGAACCGGGTTTCATGCGGGCGATTGCGTCAGGGCCGATGAGTCCCGCTGTGTCGGGTTGGTCGCCGGGGGCGAGTGGGAACACTACGTCGGAGCGGGCGAGGAGGTCGTCGAACTTGACGGCTTCATACGGAATGCTTGACCCGTCGACGAAGGGGTCGAAGACGAGAACGCTGATCCCGAACGCGTCGAGAAGTCGGGCGAGGTACGAGCCGATCGCCCCATAGCCGATAATGCCGGCGACCTTTCCGG
>Ga0213866_10001559_pt1 | contig 16828 bp, 15 predicted proteins | sample PICome_11_FD_160079 | JGI IMG/M metagenome (GOLD analysis project Ga0213866, IMG submission 160079) | Coastal seawater microbial communities near Pivers Island, North Carolina, United States - PICO284 | ecosystem: Environmental > Aquatic > Marine > Coastal | place: USA: North Carolina...
CATCCCGACGATCGGAGCAGAATGATGAACGCAGACTTTCTGAGAACAAAACACGACGCGGGCCTGGACTGGGCCGACTATCTTGCCAGCGCGACCGAAGACCAGCGGGCCGCCTGGCAGAAGGTCTACGACCAGGTGCAGCTCACCGATACACAGAAGCAGATGCTCGGCTCGTCGGTGCGTGAGATGAACGTGATCGCGCTGAGCGGCGCGTGGTGCGGGGACTGTGTCCGTCAGGGGCCGATGTTCCAGAAGATTGCCGAGGCGTCCAACGGCAAGATCAAACTCAAGTGGTGCGACCGCGACGAGCACATGGACCTGCAGGACCAGGTCATGGTGTGTGGCGGCAAGCGCGTCCCCGCGGTGGTCTTTGCGGCCGAGGATTTCGAGCCCGTCGGCTGGTACGGCGACAAGCCCCTGGCGCGCTACCGCATCCTCGCGGCCCAACTCCAGGGCGCGGGCTGCCCCCTGCCCGGTGCGCCGATCCCCGATGACGAACTGGCAGCTGAGCTGGCGGACTGGGTCGATCAGTTCGAGCGTGTTCAGCTGTTGCTGCGGCTTTCCGGTCGGCTCCGCAAGAAGCACAACGACTGAAAAGGGCGGGCATTCCGGGCGAATCGCCCCCAAGCCCCGCTTTGGCCGGGACTTGCTAGCCTTGTGCCGCGCGTTTACACTCCCTCGCTTGCCCGCGCCGCGGGGGGTGCCGGCATTTCCCTTTTTACCCCCGTAAGCCCTTGGTAATCAGAGACTTATCTGATTGCGATGTAAACCCTCTCGGGTACGGAGTGACCAGTGGCCAAGAAGAAGACAACCAAAAAGAAAGCCGCCACCAAGAAGGTGGCCAAGAAGAAGGCCGCCACCAAAAAGGTGACCAAGAAGAAGGCTGCGACGAAAAAGGTTGCCAAGAAGAAACCGGTCACCAAGAAGGCGACGAAGAAGAAAACCGTGACCAAGAAGGTCGCGAAGAAGGCGGCCACTAAGAAGGTCACCAAGAAGAAGACCACGACCAAAAAGGTGACCAAGAAAGTCACCAAGAAGGTCGCCGCCAAGCCCGCGAAACCCGCCAAGCCCAAGAAGCCCGAGGAAATGACCCTCGAAGAGGCGTTGGAAAAAGAGTGGACGATCCCGCAGCTCAAGCGCATCAAGACCGGGCTGAAGAAGAAAGACCTCAACGAGTTCCTGCAGTTGCTGCTTGAAAAACGTGCCGAGATCATAGGCAACGTGCAGGGCATGGAAGACGCACGCAACGCCGCACTCGGCGACATCGCGCACATGCCCTTGCACATGGCCGACGTCGGCAGCGACAACTTCGAGCAGGAGTTCACCCTCGGGCTGATGGAGTCTGAGCGCGAGATGCTCCAGGAGATCGAAGAGGCCATCGTGCGGATGCGCGAGGGGTACTACGGCGTATGTGTCGATTCGGCCCGACCGATCAACCGCATGCGACTGGAGTTCGCCCCCTGGGCCAAGTACTGCATCGACGTTGCCCGCCTGCGTGAGAAGCGCGGCTGGTAACATCTGGGTTTTTGGGCCTGCCGATTAGCGTCAGACCTTGGTCTGATTCATATACCCATGAACGATGCACCCGTGACAACCACGAAGCAAGCCAAGCGCCCCGGGCCCGAAACACCCATGGAACGCACCGGGAAGAAGCCGGCCGTCTGGGTGCTGTTCTTCGTTGTTGTCGCCGTGGCGTTGGCGGTCGACCTTGGCCTTAAAGCGTGGTCCTTCCAGCACGTCGCGGACATGCCCATCAGTGTGCGGACCGCAGAGGGTGGCGGGCCGGAGGTGCTTGTAATGGCCCCGGACAACGATGAATGGGTCGTTGCACAGGACATCGGCCTGACCGATCGGCCCGAACGCGTCCCTCATCACGACCCGACCGTCGTCGTGCCCGGCCTGCTGCATTTCCAATTGACCCTCAACACCGGCGCCGTCTTCGGCACCGGGCAGGGCGGCCGACCGATCTTTATCTCCGTCAGCATCATCGCGGTGATTGTGATCCTCGTACTGGTTTACCGCAGCCCCGTGAAGGGCCGGATGTACCAGATCGCGCTCGCGCTGATCCTAGGCGGGGCGCTGGGCAACCTCTACGATCGCGTCATGTTCTCCGCAGTGCGAGACATGCTGCACATGCTGCCTTCGACCGGGCTCTGGCCCTGGATCTTCAACCCCGCAGATGTCGCGCTGGTGTGCGGCGTCGGTTTGGTGCTCGTGGTCAGTTGGGTAAGCGACCGCGCGGCAGCGAAGCAGGCGAAAGCAGCGAAGTAAAGCCTTGGCAAACGATCGCTTGGATTATTCACCGTCTGCCGCTTCAATCAATTTGTAAATCAAACCCAGATTCAGCGGATCGTCCGCGCCGCTGTCTTTGCGTTCGGGGTGCCACTGCACGCCGAGGTAGAACGGCCGATCCGGGGCATCGATCGCTTCGATCGTGCCGTCCTCCGCTCGCGCGACCACGCGCATCCTCCCCGCATCGCTGATGCGCTGGCGGTGCGAGGAGACGATGGGCTGGTCGGACGGGCTTAGCACGCTGTCGGCGTGCTCGAAGACGAGCGTGTGTTGAGCGTTGTCGATATGCACGCTCGCCGCGTCCTCGCCCATCGACTCGGGCATGTATTGGTCCAGCGTCGCGCCGTGGTGCAGGGCCATGAGCTGCATGCCCAGGCAGACCCCCAGCACCGGCAGGTCCGCCCCGATCGTGTCATCACGTCGGCGATCCACCTCGGCCAGCAATGCGAGCTCGAACGCCTGGCGGTTCTGATCGATCCGTCTCGCACGCCCGTCGGTCGCGCAGCCGAACTGCTCCATCACCGGGTCGGCCCCGCCGGTGAGAATCAGCCCGTCGCACCGCTGAACATAGGCCCCCGCCAGCTCCGGGCAGTGGGGCAGCAGCACCGGCAGCCCGCCCGCTTTTTCGACCGCCCGGCTGTAGCGGATCGCGGACTCATAGGTCCCTGTCTCCGCAGAGTTGCCTTTATTGTCGACTGTGATGCCGATGGTGACGGGTTCAGGCATATAAGTTCAGCTCCATGTGTGATTTAGATGATTATCCACAGTTTGCGTGAAATTAACGCGAATTAACAGTCGCTCATCAAACACTAACAATCAAACACCATTATTAAGTTGATATTCGATCTATCCACGGAACCGATCATGACCGCTACCGCGACCACAACCCAGCCGCAACAAGCCCAGACGGTAAGTGATTTCTCACCCGGCATCCAGCACACCGGCGGCGACCCGATTCGCGTCCGTAATGTGAACGCCTGGTACGGCGATTTCCAATCGCTCTACAACCTCAACCTCGACATGCCCGCCAAGAAAGTCACCGCGCTCATTGGCCCGTCGGGCTGCGGCAAGTCGACCTTCCTGCGGTGGATCAACCGCATGAACGACCAGATCGACTCGGCCCGCGCTGAAGGCAAGATCGAGATTGCTGGCCAAGACATCCTGTCGCACAAGACCGACGTTGTTGAACTCCGCCGCCACGTCGGCATGGTCTTCCAGAAGCCTAACCCCTTCCCGAAGTCTATCTACGACAACATCGCCTTCGGCCCGCGCCTGCATTACAAGGTCAGCAAGTCCGACCTCGACGCCATCGTCGAGAAGTCCCTCCGCGGCGCCTCGCTCTGGGACGAAGTCAAGGACCGGCTCAACCAGTCGGCCATCGGCCTGTCCGGCGGTCAGCAGCAGCGCCTGTGCATCGCCCGCGCTCTGGCCATCAGCCCGACGACCCTGCTGATGGACGAGCCGTGCTCCGCGCTGGACCCTAAGTCCACCGCCGCGATCGAAGAACTCATTGCCGAGCTCCGGGAACAGTACACGATCATCATCGTCACCCACAACATGCAGCAGGCCGCCCGCGTCTCCGACGCCACCGCCTTCATGTTCCAGGGCGAACTGATCGAGTACGGTGCCACCGAACAGATCTTCACCGCCCCCCGCGAGAAGCAGACCGAGGACTACATCCACGGCCGGTTCGGCTAAGCCAAAATCAGTTGCTCCTTCAATGCCCGCACCTTGCAGCAGCACGGTGCGGGTTTTTCTTACGCGTTTGTCAGCGGTGCGGTTGCGATGAAGGAGTTGCCTAAATCATCCACGAAAAAATACGCCCACATGCCTGGACCAGAGGCATAGTTGTCAGGATCGCACACGCTTTCGTTAGGTTTGATCCACCTTCTGGATCGCTCACGCCGTACCAGTTCTGGAACTGCTCGGCAGAGTAATAGCCATTCGAAGGGTCGCGCTTGATGCCTAGAAACCCTTTAGCAAATGTCGCAAATTTGACGGCGCGGATTCTATTTGAAGACAGGTTGGTGATTGTGGTCGCGTAGTAGAAACGAGGGTCGCCTGTTTGACTGGACGAACGAGTGTGCCTGGCTGTTGCTCCGCCTTCGCCATTGCGTACAAACTTCTTATCAAAGCGTAGTGGATTCTTATTCGGTCTGGGTTCGATCAGAAAAGAGATGCCTTGCGGCAGGTGCTGAAATGTGCCGAACTTGCAAAGAATCTCACCGTTCGGATAACAAGCTATTCCGGCTTGGGCCTGCTCGGCCCGAGAAGAGTTGATCGTTTCGTGGTCAACTTGCTTCCAACCCTCGTCAAGCAGCCAGAAATCCATGCCTGATTTGTTCCTGACCTGGAACTTGAAATGCCTATATTCGCTCATTGCCTATCCGTAGTTGGTCGGGTGTAGGTATGACTTGAATCAGGGCGCTTACGTCCCGCAAAACGTCTGGTAGTGGCAGGCTTCCGGTCCCGGCGGGGATTGGTAAGGCTGCAATTCATCACGATCTTCGTAAGGGTTCTTCAGGGCGGCGAGCAGGTCGTGGAAGGGCTGTAAGTCTCCCGTTGTTGCGGCGGCGAGTGCTTGCTCGACCCGGTGGTTGCGGGGGATTACCGCGGGATTGGTGCGCTGCATCAGTTGTTGTGTTGCTTCGATCGGTTGATCGTTCTGTTTGAGCCTGGCCTGCCAGCGGGTGTGCCAGGCGGCGAAGGCTTCGGACGCGTCGATCGATTGCGGCGTATGAACGGTGCGCGTGAGGTCAAGGAACGTGTTGGTGTAGTCGGCCTTGGTCTCTTTCATCCATGTCAACAGGTCGGCGATGAGGGGTTGGTCGTCTTCGTCGGTGCTGAGCAGGCCGAGTTTGGCGCGCATCATGGCGAGCCATTTGCCGCGGTAGATCTCCGCGAAGCCGTTGACCCTCGCCTCGGCCAGTTCTATGGCCTGGTCGGTGTTGCTGTCGATCAGTGGCAACAACGCCTCCGCGAGCCGGGCGAGGTTCCATGCGGCGATCGCGGGCTGGTTGGCGTAGGCGTATCGGCCTTGTGTATCGATGGAACTGAAGACCGTGGAGGGGTCGTAGGTGTCCATGAAGGCACAGGGGCCGAAGTCGATCGTTTCGCCGGAGAGCGCCATATTGTCGGTGTTCATGACGCCGTGGATGAAGCCCACGCGCATCCAGTGGGTGATGAGGTCGGTCTGTTGTTCGATGGCCGCATCGAGCAAGGCGAGGGCCTTGTTGTCCGCATCGATCTGCTCCGGGTGGTGCCGCTGGAGGGTGTAATCGAGCAGAGCCTGTAGCAGCGATTGATCGTTCGTCGCCGCGGCGAATTGGAATGTGCCCACACGGATATGCGAGTTCGCGACCCGGGTCAGGATCGCCCCCGGTAGAAGCGTCTCGCGCTGCACGGGCTCGCCGGTCATCACCACGGCAAGCGATCGCGTCGTCGGGACGCCCAGCGCGTGCATGGCCTCGGAGATGAGGTACTCGCGCAGCATCGGGCCCAGGACCGCCCGCCCATCGCCGTTACGGGAGTAGGGCGTCCGGCCCGACCCCTTGAACTGGATGTCGAACCGTCTGCCGTCGGGACACACTTTTTCGCCGATCAGGTGGGCCCGCCCGTCGCCCAGCATCGCGAAGTGACCGAACTGGTGCCCGGCGTAGGCCTGCGCCAGCGGCTGCGTATCTTTAGGTAATTGATTGCCAGCGAAGAGCGCGGCAAGCTTCTGATCGCCCGCCCCAGAGCAAGCCAATCCAAGTTCGTCAGCCAGGCCTTCGTTGAAAACAACCATCGCCGGCGAGACAACGGGCACCGGCGCGACGCGGCTGTAAAACACATCGGGCAGGCTCAAGTAGCTTTGCTCGAGATCCATATCGCAAGTCGAAGTCATCGGCGAGGCCCGCCTCTCAATGCTCATGCACGTCATGTGCCCGGCCGTCATTAAAGACCGGCTGACTCCACGCATAGTATTCTTCGTAGCCGTCGGCGTCGGGATGCTTGCGGGTGTAGGTCACTCTGGCCCGCACGTACGCGAGGTCGGGGTTGACCGCTGCGATCGCGGCGGTGCCGTTGAAATCGGTCAGCACTTTGCCCTTGGGTCCGATGAATTCGATGCGGTAGCCTTCCTTGCCTTGCTCGATTTTCTTGCCTCGCAGCAGGGGGTTGCCGGCGAGTTCGGCCTCGGTCTTCTCGGTGTCGACTTCAATACGGTAAGTTTTTGTGCCGGGCTCGCAGACCTTGAGGAACACGCCGTTGCTGGCGTAGAAGTCGCCGTGCAGCAGCGCGCGCGTGATCGCGTCGGGGGTCAGTTCCTCGGCCCGGACCATGACCCAGCCTCGACCGGGGTTGGACTTGTCGGGCGCGATCGTCTGAAAGTGGTGCGCATCGTCGGATGAGACGCCGTAGATCAGCTTGCCCCGTGTGAGCATGTCGTCCCACATGACCTCGGTCGAGGGGTGGTCTTCTTTGCCGTGGCTATGGACGTGCGGGTGGCCGTTAAAGAGCTCGAACAGGTGCAGCCCCTTGACTGGGAGCATGTGGTCCGCGGAGGCGCCGGTGCCGAAGTTCGGGTGGTTGAGGATCGGCTCACCGCCGAGCTTCTTCGTTTCGTCGACGTGGTTCTGGATGATCTTTGACTTGTCTTTATGGCTGAACTTCCACGGCGGGACACCGGTGACATTCATCGAAGTCGTATGGATATAGCTGCTGCCCGTCAGCTCGACGCCGGGGATCAGGAGGAAGTCCTCGCGCTTCGGCTTGGGTAGATTGACCGTCGCCGGGTCGATGAAGTGGTTGTGCTCGCTGAGGATCAGGAAGTGGTACCCGCGGTCGTGGTACCAGGCGGCGACCAGGTCGGGCGGGGAGTCGGCGTGGCCGCAGATGACGGTATGGGTGTGCGTGTTGCCGCGGTACCACTGGGTGTCCTGCTGCGTCGCGCAGCCCGAGAGTTGGGCGGTCAGGCACAGGCCGACCAGAACTGAGGTGAGCTTCATCGGGTTCCTTCAAAAGTGGTTCGTGAACGTGAGAACTATTTCCTCGGCGGCTTTGCCTCTGCGGGCTTGGCGAACCAGCCGGTGGCGTCGTAGGTGGGGATGATCTTGCCGACGTCCTTGAACCCGAGCTTGAGTGTCCCGGTTACGCGGGGGCCTTCGGTTTTGGTTTTCTCGGTCAATGCGACACTCTCGCGCGGCTTGTTGGTCTTGCCGCGGTGGGGGTGGTCACCGATGTGCCCGCCGCTGTATTCGACGTCGAACTCGACGAGTTCAAGCGTGAGCTCGCCGCGTTTGCCATCGCTTCCCGGCGTGTATCTGCCGCGCATGTAGTTGAGATCGGTCTGCGTGCCCCAGAGCGCGCCGTGGACCACCTGCCAGACACCCTGGTGGTAGTGCACGGTGATGCGGTGGTGCTCGCCGCAGAGGTACACATCAACGCCGTAGTTCACCATCAGCTTCCACAGCTTGTTATTCGTTCCGCCCTTCATCATCGACGCGCTGGAGTTCTTGCTCTTGACCGGGCCGACGATCGGCAGGTGCCCCTGAACAATGACAAACTCAGCGTCCTTGTTGTCGTTGAGCACCTTCTCCATCCAAGCGAGCTGCTCGTCGCCCACGGTGTAGGCGAAGCGTTTACCCGCGTCTTCAAACGTATCGAGCGTGATGACCAGCAGGTTGCCCTCGCGGACCCAGAACGCCCGGCCGAGGTGGTTCTTCGGCCCGTTGCGGGGCATACCCATGATCTCGGTGAACTGCTCGCCGAAGACGCGGGAGATGTCGCCCATGGTCAGGCCCTTGTCGTCGCCGTACTCGTGGTCGCCGGGCGCGATGTAGGCGGTCAGGTCGTAGTCCTTGAAGCGTTTGACGTAGCCGCCCCAGTACTGCTCGGTTTTCTGTTTGATGAGCTCGGGCTCGTACCAGCGGGCATCCATGATGTCGCCGGCGACGAGGGTGAAGTCCGGGCCTTCTATCTTCAGGCGCTTGAAGAACCAGTCGAGCGTGTTCTCCCAGCCGGGCGTGGGGTTGTCGATGTTCCAGTTGAAGATGTCCGGCACGGAGGTGAAGCGGACTTCCTTTGCATCCTTGGCCGCGTGCGCAGGCGTGGCGGCAAACCCAGCGAGGCAGGCGAACAGGAGGGCAAGCAGGAGCGGGGTGGCATGTCGTGTCGTCATAGGGCGGCTTACAGTTGATGAAAGGGGGATGACTGATTGTAAGCGTGTCTGGAGGTCCTGTTGGCCTTCGTGTCTATGAATAATGCACCGCCAGCCAAATCGTCTCGGTGTCGGGCTTCGTCCAGGTCACGCGGTGCTTTTGATGGGCCGGGATTTGGAGGTGGCTGCCCGGCACGAGGTGCTGTTCGCCTTCATCTTGAATCTCGATCTTCGCCTCGCCCTTTAGCACGATGACCCACTCGTGCTGCCCCTGGTCGTACCAGCCCGAGGCCGGCGAAGTGTGGCCCAGTGAGACGATCCGCTCGATCTTGACCGAGTCGCTCTCGATGATGCGGTCGAAGACTTCTTCGCTGAGGTCTGCGGGGATAGCTTCGAAGAAGTTGGGTGTCATGGTCGAGCTCGGTTTCGTTCAGCTTGGATCGCCCTTGATCTCTTCGATCAGCCACTTGGTGAAGCCCAGCACCGAGTGCGGGTCGGACTCGGGGCCAACCGGTCGGCCGCGGCCGGTGTGGTGCGGGAACGTGTTCAGGTAGTAGTGCATCTTCGGGTGGTGCTTGGGCAGGCCGGCGTCCCAGAAGGCTTGGAGCCACTTGCGTTCGATGAACGGCTCGTAGTGCTCTGACGGCTTCCAGATCACCGGGCCGTAGTAGAAGATGTATTCTAAGCCCTGCTTAAGCGTCCATTTCGCGCCCTCGATGACGGGCTCAGGCTTGGACCAGCCGGTCTCCAGCGGCCAGTGCCGGTTGAACTGGTGCGCTTCGTACGCGACGCCGCCGGTCAGCTTGATGACCTCCTGCGCCTCTTTGTCCGTCGCGAAAAACGACGGCTCCTCGACCATCATGATCAGGTTGTAGTCGTCGTGCTGCGTCAGCTTGAGTTCGTGCGCATCTTTGAAGAGCTTGCGGATATCCGCGACGTCCTTGGCTGAGAGGATCCGGCCGTCCTCTTTGAAGGGCCCGAGTTCCGCGTCCGGCCAACCACGGTCGACCGCTAGCCGCGCCTCCCGGCAGATCAGGATGTGCACGACCTCCCCGCCTTGCTTCTCCCAATTGCGGATCGTCTTGATGAGGTTGTTCTTCTTCGGGTCTTGCGCGTCGCGCTTATTGCTTAGTCCCCAGTAGTACTCGAAGAAAACTTTTTTCGTCTTGAAGTCGCCGTCCAGCCAGCCCTTGACGATATCGGTATGCTCGGCGACGTAGGGGTACTTGCCTTTCTGCTCGGCAAACGTCGGCATGCCCTCCCACGATCCGCCGTGGTTGTGCTTGTGGTCGGCGGTATCGCGCGGCAGCGGCCGCAGCCCGACCAGCCCGTGGGTGGGTTGGGGGTCGGCTTCGCCCGCAAGCGCGGCGGGGCAAACGAGCGCGACTAGAAGTACGAGTAGGGCGGTGAGGGGGTTACGCATGTGAACACGACGTTCGGAACTGACGACGGTATACATCCGCCCAGTCAGCCCCACTTTTCGAGGTGTGCTTGAATCCTCGGGTTTGATTTTAATTCGGGGAACATGGCGACGTATATTCTTGGAATGAACTTGGTTGCCATCAATCGGGCCAGGTAGGCGAGTGCTGGAAACAGGCTCACGATGAGATAGAGAAGGATGGTTGAGATGAGGCTGGGCTTGCCATCCGAAATGGCCAGAAATTTACCCGTTGAGATCATTTCCTTGGTCATCATACAGTAGAAGATGCAGGCAAGTGCAAGATTGAACACGAGCACGATGGTGGTTACGACCCTGAAAAATGGGATAATGAAAAAATAGAAATCGATGAGATTTTTCATGCGGCTCCAGCTTCAGTCGTCCCAAACCCCGGCCGCCCGTGGGATCAGGCTGTCAGTCGTTAGGGGTATCTTAGCTGAAGGCATCGCAAGCTTCGGAGAGGCATCAGGCGAGATTTATAGTTGCTAAAATGCCTCGCCCATGAATACCCCCGCCGCTTACCAGCAAGCCATCGATCCCACCGCCCCGCACACCTATGGTGTGGACGAGGTGCATGTGACCTGCCCGCAAGCAGCAGAAGCCGGCCGGGCGACCCTGCTGGACGTGATGTACGACTGGGACAAGCTGCCGGTGCCCAAGAGCCTTGGCTTCTTCGAGCACCGCTGGATGACCAAGGGCGAGGGCGGGGCGGGGGCGCTGGACTTCTCCGGCGTCTGGCGTTTCCGCGAACTCTTGCCCTTCTTCCGCTCGGACAACGACATCGTCTCCGTCGGCGAGGGCCGGACGAACCTGCAGGATGCACGCCTGCTCGCGCAGGAGATCGGCATCAAGCCCGGCAACCTGTTTCTGCAATACGAAGGCCTCAACCCGTCGGGCTCGTTCAAAGACAACGGCATGACCGCCGCGTTCACCCACGCCAACATTGTCGGTGCCCAGCGCGTCGCGTGCGCCTCGACCGGCAACACGTCGGCGTCGCTCGCGCTCTTCGCGGCGCTCTCGCAACGCACTGGCATCGTTTTCATCGGTAGCGGCAAGATCGCCTACGGCAAGCTTTCCCAGGCGCTCGACTACGGCGCGAAGACGTTGCAGATCCAGGGCGACTTCGACGCCTGCCTCCGGTCCTTGCGCACGATCGTGACGCAACGCCAGGAGTTAGGCATCTACCTGATGAACTCGTTCAACCCTTTCCGTCTGGAGGGCCAGAAGACGATCATGTATCGCGTGCTCGAGGCGCTGAACTGGGAAGTGCCCGATTGGATCGTCGTGCCCGGCGGCAACCTCGGCAACTGCTCGGCCTTCGGCAAGGCGTTCGCGGAGCTCAAGTACCTCGGGCTGATCGACAAGATCCCACGCCTGGCGATCATCCAGGCCCAGGGCGCCAACCCGCTGCAAGAGCTGGTCAACGACCACGGCGTGACCTGGAACGACGGCAACTACGACCGCGAGAAGGTCGGGGCCTATTTCGCCCAGCTGGACGCCTCGGACAGCCACGCGCACACGATCGCCAGCGCGATCGAGATCGGCCGACCCGTCAACCTGCCCAAGGCGCTACGTGCGCTGGACGTGATGAACGGCGTGGTGCGACAGGTCGACGACGCGACGATCCTCGAGCACAAGGCGATGGTGGGGCGGTTCGGCTTCGGCTGCGAGCCGGCGAGCGCGGCGAGTGTCGCGGGCGCCCGCATGCTCCGCGAAGAGGGCCTGATCGATCCCGGCGAGCGCGTGGTGTGCATCCTCACCGGGCACCTCTTGAAAGACCCCGACGCGACGGTGAAGTATCACACGGGCATCGACATGAAGGCCGCCCAGTCCGACGCGCCGCGGGCCGACCCCTACGGCAGGCTCAGCAACCGCCCGATCCCCGTCGCCGACGACATCGAAGCGATCATCGCGGCGATCACCGGCGACAAGTCGAAGACCGATGCGCTGGTCGAGGCGGCGCAATCACAGATCGACCCGGGCGAGGGCTCGGTCGGGGATCTACCCGTATCGGAGTACTGATTATTTTGCATGCGACGCATTAACGCCGACTACGCTGCGTGCAGGTTCGGGTCGTAGTCGGTGGGTATCTCACCTTGTTTCATCGGGCAGCCAATGAATTTCGCTCCGATGCGGTGAACACCACCCTCCAGAACCATCACATTGCAGACCACAATAATGACGCGGAAGAATCCGCCGCTGACCGGTTTCTCGAAGAGGACTTCGCAGTCCTTGTAGATGTATTGCGGGCAGAGAAAGCTGATGCCTCCGCGTGACAGGTCGCCCGTCTCGACGTCGAGTACGTGCAGATTGTGGTCTTCACGAATATAGACTTTGCCCATTCCTGGCCAAGGGTTTCTCTGGTGCTGGCGCTGAGAATCTTGGTGTGCTTCGGCTTCGGTCTCTACCGATGTTTCGCCTTCCGCCGACTTAACTTCTTTTTCATCAGCACTGTCTGCGTCGATGTATGAAACTTTGTTGTCGGCTTTGTTGTTGACGCCGATTCTGCTGGTTCGGCGGGCCTTGACCTGCTGCACTTCCTGTGTGATTCGTGCGAGCTGACTGACCAGTCCTGCTCCTTCGGCGTCGGCCATCAAGCCATAACGGAACCGCCCATCGTCTTGACGGAACACGCCGCGCACCTGCATCCTGCCGAGGTACTCATCGCAGTCATACTGCAGCGAGACGTTTAACCATTGATCGACTTGGTATTCGTCGGTGTCGAGCATTACCGCGACCCCGCCGTTGCTTACATTGATCACCTCGCCCTTGTCTTCGGTGTTGACGATGGCGGCGACCATCCCATCATTGATACTGACGCGAAATGAACCACGGTTTTCAGCTACCTGGGGCTCGCTTGTGAGAACCAGCGCTCCGGTTGGGTACTGACCGCGAGAGAACATGCGTTGCAACTGGCAGGAAACTTTGGTGAAGGCGTTTTGCTGATTGTGGAACAGCATCTGCATCTCGACACCCTGCTGCAGCGAGATCGGCTGCAGGAACCGCACGACGATTTTTTCTCCGAGTGTTTCGTTAACAACCCCTGGGATCAGGTTGTCTTCCCGTTCGGGGTCACGGACGTAGATTCGAGTGGTCGCTTCAATCATCTGCATGTCCGGAATCTATTTCCGCCCATTCCCCTGATCTTGCGGTTCGAGTCCGCGCAATCCCTCCAAGCGGGCGACCCCGCCGTGATACATACCGATATTGCTACATCGGCCAAATCTCAGTTCCCATTTATGACTGATTTTTGACATCTATGCCCCATACCCTCCATTTCCTATAACCCGCCTGCGGACGCTGCGCCAGGCCTGTCTTTGTGCCATAATCTGCCCCCTATGGCAAAGCAGAAAACCGCGATCGTCCCGACCCGAGAAGAGAACTACCCCGAGTGGTACCAGCAGGTGGTCCGCGCCGCCGACTTGGCCGAGAACTCGGACGTGCGCGGCTGCATGGTCATCAAGCCCTGGGGCTACGCCCTGTGGGAGAATATGCAGGCCGTCCTTGACGCCGAATTCAAGAAGACCGGCCACAAGAACGCCTACTTCCCGCTGTTCATCCCCAAGAGTTTCCTGGAGAAAGAAGCCGAGCATGTCGAGGGTTTCGCCAAGGAGTGCGCGGTTGTCACGCACCATCGCCTGGAAGACGACGGCGAAGGCGGACTCAAACCCGCTGGCGAGTTGGAAGAACCTTTAGTCGTTCGTCCGACATCGGAGACCATCATCGGCGCCGCGTTTGCGCGCTGGGTCGAGAGCTACCGCGACCTGCCCTTGCTGATCAATCAGTGGGCCAACGTCGTCCGCTGGGAACTTCGCACGCGCCTGTTCTTGCGCACCGCCGAGTTCCTCTGGCAGGAGGGCCACACCGCCCACGCGACCGCCGACGAAGCGAAAGAAGAGACCGCGCTGATCCACGATGTCTACGCCGATTTCGCCGAGAACGTGATGGCAATGCCCGTTATCAAGGGCGAAAAAACCGAAGGCGAGCGCTTCCCCGGCGCGGTCGAGACCTTCACGATCGAATCGATGATGCAGGACCGCAAAGCGCTGCAGGCCGGCACGTCGCACTTCCTGGGGCAGAACTTCGCCAAGGCTCAGGACATTACCTACCTCTCCGACGCGGGCAAGCTCGAGCACTGCTGGACCACGAGTTGGGGCGTGTCCACGCGCCTGGTCGGCGGGCTGATCATGAGCCACGCCGACGATGACGGGTTGGTCGTTCCACCTCGCCTCGCGCCCGCGCACGTCGTGATCCTGCCCATCACATTCAAGGCCGACGACCCCGACGCGGTGCTGGCGTACTGCAAGAAGCTCGCGGAAGACCTTCGTGGTCAAACGTTCCACGGCAGACCCATCGAGGTCGAACTCGACACGCGCGACATGCGTGGCGGCGACAAGACCTGGCAATGGGTCAAGAAGGGCGTGCCTATCCGCGCCGAGATCGGGCAGCGCGACATGGCCGAGGACAGCGTCTTCATGGCCCGTCGTGACCTGAGTCCCAAGGACAAGAAGGGCGTCAAGCGCGAGCTGTTCATCAACAACATCGCCAGCACGCTGCAAGCGATCCAGGACGGCCTGCTGGAGAAGGCCAAGGCCCACCGCGCCGAGCACACCCGCGTCGTCAACGCCAAAGACAAGTTCTACAAGTACTTCACGCCCAAGAACGCCGAGCAGCCCGAGATCCACGGCGGCTTCGCGCTCTCGCACTGGAACGGCGACGAAACAATCGCCGACCAGATCCAGAAAGATCTGGGTGTCACCATCCGCTGCATCCCTCTGGAAGGCGAGCTGGAGCGGTGCGGCTTCGGCGAGGCGGCGGGCGAAGGCAAGTGCATCTTCACCGGCGAGCCGAGCAAGACCCGCGTCGTCTGGGCGAAGTCGTATTAAAAAATCCTCTGAACGCTGTGTGCACTGTCGTCAACAGTAAGCACTTTGTTTGTTGCATTACCGAACAGTTGAAGTGCGGTAAGTGATATACGAGATTAGCGAGTCTTGTCTTCGGCCTGTCTTAAAGGTTTGTCGCTCATCGATAAGAAAAACTTTGCTAGCGCTTTGAATGCACTTCTTCGTTTGAATGGCATCGCCCGGCGAGTGGTTTAGGTCGATCAGGCCTTGGTCGTCGGGGTAGCTGCACCCGTTTATTACGGAGACGACGATGAAACGATTTGCGAAAACTGCCTTCTCGACGATGACTCTGATCGCTGCCATGGCTGCGTACAACACGCAGGCCCAGTTCGCGATTACCGTTCTGCACAACAACGACGGTGAATCCGAGCTGTTCGCGGACGTTTCGGGTGTCGGCGGGGTCGCGAAGTTTAAGACCCTCTTCGATACCACCAAGTCCTTTTATCAGGGCCAAGGCCACGGTGTCGTCTCGGTCTACGCCGGTGACACCTTCCTGGCCGGCCCCGAGTTCGAGGCGAGCCTGCAGTCCGGCTCGCCGGGCAGCCGCACCTTCTACGACGCCCTCGCGATCAGTCGCATCGGTTATGACGCCTCGATCATCGGCAACCACGAGTTCGACTTCGGACCCGGCGTCCTAGCCGAGTTCATCGGCGACGCCCAGACGACCAACCCGACCACCTACCTTTCAGCCAACCTTGATTTCTCCGGTGAGGCGGCGCTGAACTCACTCGTCGGGGCAGGTACCATCGCCCCTTCCAAGCTGGTGACCGTCAGCACCTCGGCGGGCAACAAGAAGGTCGGCATCATTGGCGCGACCACGGACAACCTGCCGTTCATCTCCTCGCCCGGCGCGGTGACCGTCAACGCCGTTGCCGCCGCCGTCGACGCCCAGGTCACTTCGCTGCAGACGCAGGGTGCCGACGTCATCATCCTTGGCAGCCACCTGCAAGGCATCACCGAGGACCAGGCCCTGGTCTCGGCCCTGAACACGAACTCGCAGTCCGCCATCAAGCTCGTCATCGCGGGCGGGGGTGACGAGTTGCTTGCGAGCACCGGCGCCAGCAGCCCGACGACCGCGTACGGCCCTACGGCACCCGTTAGCATCGTGGACACCGGCGTCAACGGCGGCACCGTCGAGGGCGACTACCCCGATTCGACCAGCAGCATCCCGATCGTTACCACGGCCGACCAGTACAGCTTCCTCGGCCGCGTCACGCTCAACTTTGATGCCGGCGGGAACTTTACCGGCATCGACGCAACGTCCAACCCCCAGCTCAATGACAACGCCATCTCCGCCGACGCAAACGTCGCCGCCGACATCGCCGCGGTTCAGACCTTTGTCGATGGCCTTGCGACCTCGATCATCGGCACCAACTCGGTCCAGCTCCTGCACGGCGGGTCCAACACCATCCGCTCGCAGGAAACAAACCTTGGCAACCTGGTCGCCGACGCCCAACGCGCCGCCGCGCTCACTAACGCCGCGAGCTTTGGCATCACCCTCGACCCCAACCGGACCATCGGCATCGCCAACGGCGGAGGGATCCGTGAAGACATCGAGATCACCGATGGCACCGACATCTCGATCCTCAATACCTTCGAGGTCTCTCCCTTCGGCAACTTCGTATCGATCACCGAAGACATCACCGTCGCCGACCTGGTCCAGACCCTCGAGAACGCCGTCTCGCGCGTGGTAGACAATGACCCCGGGCCAGGCGTTGATCCCGCACGCAGCGGCGATGGCACCGGACGCTTCGCGCAGATCTCTGGCTTCAGCTTCGTATACGACCTCAGCGAAAACCCGTTGCTCGTGGACGACGACGGCAATGTCCTGCAGCCCGGCAGCCGCATCGTCGAGCTCATACTCGACGACGGCACGTCGCTGGTCGAAGGCGGCCAGATCGTCGCGGCAAACTCGGGCCTGTTGCTGGACCTTGTCCTGCCAGACTTCAGCGCCAAGGGCGGAGACCAGTTCCTCGACCCGGACTACCTCAGCCAGACCTACGCCTTCACCACGGTCGGTATCACCGACCAGCAGGCGCTACAGGCCTACATCGA
>Ga0213866_10001560_pt1 | contig 16826 bp, 13 predicted proteins | sample PICome_11_FD_160079 | JGI IMG/M metagenome (GOLD analysis project Ga0213866, IMG submission 160079) | Coastal seawater microbial communities near Pivers Island, North Carolina, United States - PICO284 | ecosystem: Environmental > Aquatic > Marine > Coastal | place: USA: North Carolina...
AGTGAAGACCAATTGCGTTGGAAGAAGGGACAACAGCACCAGAGATGATGTTGTTTCCGTACATGAGTGAACCAGCGACGGGTTCACGGATGCCATCGATGTCCACAGGAGGAGCAGCGATGAAGGCGACGATGAAGCAGATGGTTGCTGCCAACAGAGTTGGGATCATCAACACGCCGAACCAACCGACATAGAGGCGGTTATTGGTGGAAGTTACCCACTCGCAAAAAGATTCCCAAGTGGAGGTTTGTTGCCTTGAAAGAGTTGAAATTGACATTGTTTGAACTAAAAAGTAAGACCATCAGGGAAATGGTGGAGTTACTATTTCCTCGCACCCTTAGCGAGGATATTAAAGACGTGTTTATACTCCCTGGAGGTCTTGGTTTACGGGGAGTTTACAACGGTTAACAGATTGTTATATCTCTTAACGTATTGATTTATTTAGTGTACTACGGTTTTCACCACTCGTCAAGCCCCTTAAGAGTTTTGTGTGATGACTCCCGAAGACCTGTGAATTATACACGAACGCCCAGAAAAGGTCAAGGGGCAGAATTTTTATATAGATGACTGACTGGAAGAAGGGATGTCATTCCCCATTTGTGTGCAAGATATCCTTCTGCTTTGATTGCAACTGATTGATCATTACTACTGAAGAGCATGATTTCACAGAACTGACCATCAAGTTCACGATTCTGTCCTCTATTCACATGAAGCAGGAGTGATGTATTATTCATATCAACCGCTGTCAAATATTCATTAGAAATTGAAATTCGTTGCTCTCCATTCATACGACCGTAAATATCATTTCCTGTAAAGTCACAGATGGTTGCATGAATTGTATTTCCTGAGTAAGGACCACCACTAAATGCTCTTGTGTTACCGCCACTTAAGTTTCCACTAGCAGCACCTAGACCGGCAGTTTCAAATGCACCATTGAATTGTGATGCATTGTTTGCTCTTAAATGAATATCATTTACAGTAGCATCATCATCACGAATACTCCAAATAGAATCTCTTTCGTGACCAACACCATCAATATTTAGAGCACCAACCACAATGATATTTCCCGTAGAAAAGTTGGCATTAGTATTATTCCAATTTATATTAGATGCTGTTGTGAGTTTATCACTACCACCAGCAGAAGATCCAGTAATATCAATTGCTTGAATAGTATTAACAGTTGTAAGAGATCCTCCAATGACAGTAAGATTGTTGTTAGCATACTTATCGTTCAAGGCAGTGGGAGGATCCCCAACTACAGTTGTTCCATCAGATGCATCCCACCAACCAAACAATGATTGCTCATCATTTGGTGACCATGGTTGCGATTCTGTAGCAGAAAATGCACCCGCTCTTCTACCAGAAGCGAATGAATGGGAAAAAGTACTAAAGAAAGGCATTATACTCCTCCGAAGGATACACTCTGACCAAGAACAACAAATGTTCCTCCGTCATTCAATATACTAAATGTAACATTATCAATTCCGCTTGCAGTTCCCGTTGGTGTGTTGTTGCCCTGCCACTTGATTGATACCGGAGAACCACCAATCTCCAAACTTGTAACCATGTATGCAGTAGCACCTTGATTAATTACGATGCTGATCGTAGTTGCATGTTCTGCACTGAGAGTAAGATTGATAAGATTAACTGAGAAATCACTACTGGGTGTAGTGTGATAAAAGATATGTCCCGCTGAACAATCATGGTTTACGGTTCCAGTAGAACTCGTAAGAGTTGCAAATTCTTCATTTGTTCCATGAACAGTAGTAATCCCACTGATAGATACGTTAGTTAAAAATGTCTGCCCAGAAGTATCAAAACCTACAACAGGTTCAGGACTAATGTTCTGAAGAAACTGACCATCTCCGTAGAAGAAACCTGCAGTTATGCTATTCCCCGCGAAGATATCTCCTGTACCACCATTAATTGTTACCCCAGTTCCTACAGATCCAACAACAATCTGATTTGTAACTGCTATTCCAGTAGCAGTGGTTTCAAATTTCAGAGAGTTGTCGTAGTAAAGTTGTACTGAACCATTTTGATTTACAATTATACCATTCTCACCCACATTAGGGAGTAATTTGATTGTAGTTGCTTGAATATCAATTGGATTTGTTGCTGCAGAAATTAATCCTCTATTAGTTGCTGTATTATATTGAAGTGCAAATTCTTGACTATTTCCTAATTCAATACGATTAGAAACTCCAGTTCCTCCGGGAACTTGAAGTCCACTAGCAAATGTAGAAACACCAGTTACATCTAGATGATTAAAATATGATGTTCCGAGAGTATCAATACCTGCAATAACATCTCCTGGAGCAGGTCCACTGACAGTAAGAATTCCAGATTGTACAGTAGCAGTAACAAATAGATTATCTCCAAAGTTAATCTGGGTTACAATTCCAATAACACCATCATCATCAAGGATATTAATTCCACCTTCAAGGAAGTTGCTCAGATCTGGTGGAGTATAATCAAAGTTACCATTAGTGTCATTGTAGGTAAGAGAAGAAATACCTGGAAGAGTATTGGTTACACTGAAGTCACTGTATCCAAGTCCAGCACCACCAGGATCTCCGGTTTGAGAAATACCAATGATTACATCACCATCTGGTTGGTTGATCGTTAGACCAGCACCAACACTAATGCTATTGACAGCACCAGTAAGACCGATTCCAGTTGTAGAAACAGTAACAACTCCTGTACCCCGATCAATTGCAATTCCAGTTCCAGCAGCGATTGATGTTACTCCAGTATTTGATAAGGTAACAAGATCAGTAAATCCAAGCTGCTCAAGACCATCACCTTGTACTTCAATTCTTCTTACAATACCACTACCTTCAGTGGCAAGACCTACAAGATCTCCCTCTGTCGTAAATCCTACAAGATCACCGGCAGTTGTAAATCCTACAAGGTCTCCTTCTGTCGTAAAACCTACAAGATCTCCAGCAGTTACAACTCCTGCAATCTGACCAGAGGTAACAATGCCAAGAACATCTCCAGTAGTAGTAAATCCTACTAGATCTGGAGGAGTAAATTCAAAAATTCCTGTCAGGTCATCATAGGTCAGTGATGAAATACCAGCAGGAGTTACAATGACTGATAGATCTGTTAGTTGAATTCCACCAGTTCCTACTCCAGCACCACCAGATACTGTTTCAAAAACAAACTTCCCTAGTGAGTGGTCATACTTAAGGAACTTACCATCATAAGCAGATGGATTAGTTGCAACCCCAACAACATCATCAAGATATCTCAGGTTAACTTCACCACCTCCACCTGATCCCATTGCAAGATTCTCTTGCAACTTACCAATCATTGTCTGGTAATGTTGCTTCAACTGATTTACAGTTACACCCGTCTCTTCATTCAGTTGCTGTTCTCTTGCAGCATTAGAAGCTCTAGAAACTCTTTCGGAGAGAATCTGATATCCTTTATCAAGTTTATCTAAACGCTCCTCAAGATTCTTAAGATCTTTAGGTCTCTTCTGAAGTTCTACGATAACATCTTCACGAAGATCCTTGATCTCAGAAGCATACCTACCGATGTATGTTTCAACAACACCATGAACCTGATCACCATAAAGATCGGCAAAGATTTCATTTGCTTCTGTTAACTTTGTCTCCACAAGAGAGTGTTGAACGGAAGCAAGTTTCTTATTTTTTTCTTTTACTTCTTCAATAATTATATCTACTTCTTCCCTTATTTCCTCTGCTTCACCAAACTCTTGTCGCCAATTAAAAAGCTCACTAGACATATCGACATCTTTTTTCGATGCCGACATACCTGTTTTTACCATCTCCTCATTCAAATTCTGAATCTTTTGATCCAAATCTTTTGAAGTTTTAGAAAATTTTTGCGCCCTTTTGAATGTGCTCATCAATATAAAGATTCTTTTATGTTAGTATTTATTCTAAGTATTATCCTCAAGTTTTAAAAAAAAGTCAACCCTGAGATTCATTAAATCTAATACTGCTTGCAACATTACAAGATTGCTGTCCAAGATTTTTTGCGGTAACAACAAGAACATCTGGTCCGTCAGGATAAACATTAGGTCCACCAAGAATACTGTTACCAAGATCTCTAATCCCAGAAAGATCAAAATAAGTTGCAGTCAATCTATTAGATCCTTCATCAGTAAAGAACTGCGCTACAATATCACCACTGGAAATACTAAAGTTGCTAGCATCTTGTGTATGGTCAGCGTATTGAGAAATACTTCCATTACCCACACCATTCCAGTTACTTTCGGTCTGATAATATTCACATTCAGGATTAATCTTCAGTGTAATCTGAACTTGACCATCAGTAACAACACCCAAACTTCTTAGAGCGATTGAAGATCTATTAATAAGATTTCTGATACCAAAGAATGATGGAATTCCATAATCAACACTAGGTGCTAACCTGATAGAAATAAGAGGAACTTCCGTACCTGCAGCAATACTATCAGTTCCATCAGTAGATGCTGTAAATAGATAAGATTTGTCTTCATCAAAACCACCATCCATAATAACAGATACACCCCAGTGACTTAGAACTGGAGAACAATTTTGATTGTACGAAATCCAACCATCATTAATAGATGCTGAAGTATTACCAGCACCAAGAAATCCAATATTTCTATTATCCAAACTTAAAGTTGTAATTCCAGCAACACTATCTTGAGAGGATTTTGTATACTCCATGTACTCATTGTTGACAATAATAGTTCCTTTATTAGGAATCATAACACCGTCATCATATGTGATTTGCAATTCGGTATCACTAGTAGATAACTCTGACTGGATTTTGCCATTAAGAGAATCAGTATTAATTTCAAATCGACCTGGAAGGTTACCAGATCTCATATAAGCTTCAGTATTTACGTTATTGTTCAGGTATTCATGGAAATAAAATACGTTTCCATCAAGTCCTCTCATGCCATATCTAATCTTACCAGCACCATACCAAGAATAATCAATATAAATCATCTGCATTTTAGATGCATCAAAGGTATACCCTGAAGGTCCAATCCCATCCAACTTATCAATATTAAACTCAGAACTTTTTGTTCTAAGGTCAGTAACTTTTACAAACTTTTGATTTGTAATTGAAGGTCCTTTATAATCTGGAGATATTGTTAGAGAAGTATCTGAAGTTATATTAGATACAACATAAGTAGTCCCTTTAAAAACAACTTTATCCCCTTCAGAAAGTTGGGTTTTGAACTTTGTATTAGTTCCAGTAACACTTGTTTCGTTAGCAGTAACAGAAACTAGTCCTCCTATTTGTTGTGTAGAAGTTCTCCGAACAGCATATAAATCTTGTCCATCATATTCCATAAACAATCCATTCTGATCATCAAATAATCCAGCACGTACTTTTGCATCGTTCCAAGATTCCACTTCTACTTTACCAAGTCCCCCTGGAGTAAGGTCTGTTGGTATTTCAGTTAGAGTCCCTACACCAACATTAACTTCAAATATTTTAGGTGTTGGTACAGCAGATACTGATGTAGAAATATTATAATTATTTGCACCAGAAGAAACTGTTAGTCCAGATATTTTAATGTCTGCACCTGGTCGGTATGTTCCTGGTTGAGCAAATCCATGATACTGCTCTGTTTCAATGGTTAGTTTATAAAACTGATTGTTAGTTTCAACATAATTTTCAGAACTAACTCCAATAGATGCGATATCATAAGTAGGTTTGAACAGCACACCACTACTATATTGAATACCTTTACCTGATTGATATCTAAAGTAAGGTCTAGTTTGTCTTACGATTTTACTATTTGGAACATAAGATTCGGGCGAAATCTGAACACCTCCATCATAATATCTATGTTGTGCTGCACCAGTATTTCTAGCATATATTTTTGTACTAGCTCCAGATAAAGTTGCTGTTGTTGCATAGTTGGTATCTTTTAGTGCAAGATATTCAAACTCAGTAGAACTAATAACTTTATTAATCCTAAAAGATCCAATCCAATCAATAGTACTGGCAGAAGAATCTACAACGTAAATAGTAGAACCTAAAAACAACGAAGGTGGTGATGAAAAAGTAATTCTAACTTGCTTAGATGAAGCAATAGATTCTACTTTAGTGTACGGAATCTCAGCAGTATAATAAAATCCTCCAGTGTAAATAATAGTATAATCTGTTTTTTGGTCTTCTGTATACGGTTCTGGAGCAAGTAATGGAAGATAAAATTCCGTTATACCAGCACCAACATCAGTACCTACTTGAACAATAATCTGGGAACTATCAAGATAAACAGTATCTTTAGTTTCTTTCAGGGTGATAGGTTGTCCTATAGCGAACGGTGGTGTTGCAGCTCCAGTTGTTGTAACTTTAACCAGATTTCTTGTTACCGTATCAAGTGTAAGAAGATAACTATCCCTAACAATATAACCAGTATTAAAATCAGCACTAACAGTATTTTGGTCTGGATTCCAAGTAAGTTGAATAGCACTACCATCACTAAGATGATTCACACCATCAGATCTACTCTTAAAGTAATGAACTAGTATATCATTACTTCCTTCATTGAACTCAATAAATGCGGTATGACTTAAATCAGTATTACCTCTTGCAGATGCATCAGCTGTAGCATCTTGCGCTTCATACTTAATAATAAATTCTCTATTTGGAGAAGTTCCTCTAGTAAAACTTCCAACTTTTGCTAACTGCATTGCTTGAGCAAAGAACTTTAAATGAGGACCATTAACGTAGTTTGCATTCGCTAGAGTTCCTGTCGTAGTTCCTTGTGCAGTATTAAAGAACAAAACACCATCTTGATTTAGTTCAACTTGGTTTGTTGTCTGACCTAAAACAGTAACTGAAAATGGTAGTGTAATATTTGGAGTTAGTTGCGAACTGTCCAAAAATCCAAATTCAGATGGATTGATTGATCCAGCAGTTGATTGAACATAATAAGAAAAACCAAGTGCAGAACCTCCATTGTTATTTCCTGGAGGATTTCCTGTTGGAGCAGCATTATTTTCGGCAGCAACCAAAGTAAAGTTCATTGGAGCAACAATGTCCAATCCAAATCTATCATCATCAATAGCAGCAAGAGCTAAGATCAAGCAACCATTTTCAAGAGTGGTAATATTAGGAGGATCTGGAACATTACTAGTATTTGCAGTAGCAGAAGTTTCAAAAACATCAGAAGTATCTATTCCACGAAATACAACTACAGAATGTGCTATATCTGCTCCAGAATCAAGTCCAGTGATTGTAGTATCTGGAGTTGCACCCATCACTTTATAGGCAACTTTAGAATCTACAGAAGCGTTGCTACTAATAATTTGAGTGTAAGTGGATGGAGTACCAGGTGTACCAGCATCTGAAGTGGCAAAATAAACAACGACATCATTTTCTTGCAATCCACCAGGAAGAGAAAAACTACTAGTTCCACCCTGAGCAGTTGCAGAACCCACTACAGTAACACTACCAGTAAGAGTATTTAATGCAACTGTATGTGCTGTATAGGAATCAGTTGGATTTCCATCAGCAATAATTACAGTATCATAATACAAACTTTCTAAAGTACTATCATAAGTAGTAGAGGATGCTGTTGGATTACTTATGAGAGTTGAAGATGCAATACTTACAATTTGATTGGTGGTAAAAGCAGGTTCATTTGAGTTTTGATATACAGAAGGAATCTCATTTTGTGTTTGTATAGTTTCCCATTTTGTTGGTTGTAATGAATATTCAAAGTCAGTATCAATAATAGACGTTGGATTTGCTATTCTTAACCTATCAACAGGATCTTTAAATGGTCCTGAAGGTTCTATCTGAACTTCATTCTTGTCAATATAAATTTGCAAAACATCGTCGTCTGACATTGATGTAGTATCATAAGTCAGAGTGATTGTCGTTACGTTTGATGATGAGTTATAATTTACACTAGCTCCTTTAGTAGACGCAGTAAAATTATAAATTATAATGTTATCAGTAACATTAGTGATTAAAAGAAGATGCATTAAATCAACATAACCAGGTATTGCTACTGTTTGTGCAGATGCGTCAAATGTATAAGTATCAACTAGTCGTTTTGCCATTTCTTAAAAATGATAAAGAATGAAATATTTTTGTGATCTATCAAGACCAGTTTACCAGAAAGCAATACTATAAGCAAGTGCTTCTTCTTCAGTTACACCTCCTTCAGCGACCTGATTATTTGCAACTTCTATAATTTCTGATCCGTCTCTGACATATATCTTTTTATCTGCACTATTCACTGCCAACTCTCCATCGGCAAGATTGCTAGTTGTTGGTACAGAAGATGCTACGCTAGATCTTTTTGGTTTTAGTATATTTGCCATTATTAAAAAATATATTTTATCAGTTATAATCGATTACAGCATCAGTTTTTGATTCTGCTTTTTTAGTTCTTGCTGTTTTTGTTGGAGTGGAAAGTTTAGCATTCTCTGCTTCCAACTCCATAATTCTTTCTTGCAATTTCATAATAAAACCAGCAGAGGCATTGAGTTTTGCCTCTGCTGTAATTAACTGATTAATAAAATCTGTAGTTCTCACCTGATATGCTTTGATGATATCAGTGTACTCAACTTCATAGTTCATTAGCTATAAGTTCCTCCATCAAAAATAAGGTTCACTGCCTCTTTGGAACTATTTATGACCTCATCTCCAGCGGTGATTCCACCAATATAGAGTCCATTAGATGCCAATGGAGCAAATGTTGTGATAGAAATTTGAGGATCAGCAGTTCCAGTATCTGAAGATTCAGAAATCTCAGAAGCAGCAACCATGAACTGATTGTTCAACCATACAAGTGCGGACTTCTTAGCGGTAGTTGCATGATAGTTGAATGCAATACCAGTATCCCATGAGGTAGCAGCAGTTGGTTCTGCACCATTAACAAGACCAAGTTCAATTAATCTATCTTCGATTCTTGTGGTTTCTGCACTGAATGTTACTGCAGTACCAACAACCTGAAGATTACCAGAAACAGTCAGATTGTTTGTGATAGTTACATCATCGGGAAGACCAACGGTTACAGTTCCATTTGATCTAGATACTTCTACTTCGTTTGTAGTTCCACTGATTGCAAGTACAGCACCATTAGCACTGTCTGCAAGAGTTACGTTACCGGAAGAAACAGAGAAGTCACCAGAATCGAATGAAGCAACACCCTTGTTGCTGTCACTAGCATCTTCACCAGCAACTGTAATAGTTGTTCCAGTATGAGTAACATTCATACCTTCTCCACCAAGGATGCTAAGTCCATGGGAAGAAGGAGTCAGAGCACCACTATCAGTGGTTACGGTCTTGACAACTGCATCTACAAGTGTTACTGCACCAGAAGTTACACCAAAGTCACCAGAATCGAATGATGCAATACCTTTATTTGCATCAGTAGCGTCTTCACCAGCTACAGTAATGGTTGTTCCAGTATGGGTAACATCCATACCCTCGCCACCCAGAACACTGAATCCATGTGAAGAAGGAGTCAGAGCACCACTGTCAGTGGTTACGGTCTTGACAACTGTATCTGCAAGAGATACATCACCTGAAGATACACTGAAGTCAGTAGTATCGGAGAATGACGCAACACCCTTATTAGAATCAGATGCATCCTCACCAGCAATAGTAATAGTGTTATCAGTTACTGTGGTGTCAATACCTTCACCACCAGTAAATGTCAGAACATCTGACAGAAGAGAAACTGAATCATTAGTTCCACTATCTGCACCGACCGTCAAAGATGCGACAGCATCAATGAATGAAAGATTACCTGATCCATCTGTTGCCAGAACCTGAGATGGATCTCCATCAGTTGCTGGAAGTGTGAGATCCAGATCAGATCCCATTGTAGCAGGAGCAATCAGACGGACTCTGTTAGTTCCGTTGTCTGCATCCTCATAAAGATTGAGAGCACCTGGACCAGCAGTCGTTGCTCTAGAAAGAATTTGAAGTGATGCTAAATATGTCTCTGCATTAGCAATTGAAGTACCAGCACCAGTTCCGGTGCCACCCGAATTGCCAACGTAAAGCGCACTTGCAGTCAAATCTACAATTGGTTCTCCCTCATAAAAAATATTACCGGGAGCACCAGTTCCTCTTTTAAGTTGTAGCCTGTTTGCCATGATACTAGTACTTACGTAATTTTATTTATACTTAATTATATGTTCCGTAATCAACAATATTTGGATCTGGATTAGCATCAGCATTGATGCCAAAGTATGTTTGGGGATCAACAAAAACAAACTTTGCAGAATTAGAATCATATACCATTAAAGATCCATCTTGAAGATTTGTAATGTCAGTATCAAACAATCCTGTCAGAGTTCCAGTGAAATCTCCTGACTCACCAATGGCATCTGCAAATACAAACTTATTAATAGATCCATCATATTTTAAATACTTTCCATCGTAAATAGATGGATTTGTTGTTATTCCAGCAGTAACAACATCATTTAATCCAGTCAATGTAGTGATTTCATTACCACCACCAACAGTAGATAACTGTGTTTGAATTCTTCTAATGAACAACTGGTAGTGATCTCTAAGTTGTTTGAAGGTAACAAACTCTTGCTTCAAAGGTGTGAGTGGATCCTCCGTTTTATTTTCAGGAGGTTCATCAGTAATCTCTTCTTTGATCTTCTGAGTTTCTTCCTCAATGAGTTCTCTTTCAAGTCGCTCTTGCTGAACATTATAAACATCAAGAAGAACAGATTCAAGATGCTCTAACTTAGAATCAATAACACTATTTCTTTCGTTGAACTCATCATAAAAGTTAGATAGTTTCTTTTGATGAGGTTTTATATCTGGAATTTTTATTGCAGATAACTTTTTAAATAATAAAGATACGTCTTTTTCCAGAATCTCAACTTCTTCGTCGTAGTATTTAATCTCGGGGATGTCTGGCATCTCCGGTATACTTTCTTTAACAGATTCAATGGTTTCATAAATTGACTTTACCTCAGTATCATAATACTTTGGAGCAGGTAGACGTTTGATTGTCCCTTTGATTGTTTTGATTTGCTTATATAGATCATCTACATCATTATCATAATACTTGACTTCAGGAAGTTCAGGAAGATTTTCAATCATCTCTTTCAGTGCAGAGCACTTACTTTCCAGATCTTCAACCTGATCATCATAGTACTTAACTTCAGGAACAGTAGGAATAGATTCCCTAACTGCTTCTAATTTTTCCTGAAGCATTTCAATATCACTGTCATAATACTTGACTTCAGGAAGTTCAGTAATAGAAGTTCTGATCTCAACTAATCTTTCTTCAATTGAATTAACTTCTTCATCATAATATTTGATCTCAGGAAAATTATCAATCTGATCTTTAATACCGTTGATTGACTCTAGAAGATTATCAATGTCTTCATCATAATATTTAATCTCTGGAACCGTAGGAATCTCAGATCTTACCTTATCAATTGACTCAGTAAGATCATTAAACTCTTTGTCATAACTAATAGGTTCTGGGATAGTTGGAATCTCAGATCTAACCTTTTGAATGTCTTGCCTAATCCTTGTAAGACCTTCGTAGATATTTGAAGGATCGAACTGATTGTCGTTAGAAATGTCTTTTTCTAACTGCTTTACATACCGTTTAATAAAATTGATTTCGGTATTATATTTTTTTGTTTCTATAACCGACTCTTTTAGAATTGCTACATCTACTGAAAGATCAGCAATCATATCTTCAACAGGAGATTGTTCTGGGATCAGATGCACTTCCTCTACAGGAGCAACTTTTTCTTCCCTGAAGAAAATTTTAGGACTCTTGACTACTTTAGATTCCTCTTTGATTTCTGAACGCGAAGAACTATCAAGATCTTCTGCGATCTTCTTCTTGAAAACTTCTTTTGGAGATCTGATATTACTCATCTAACGAATTTAATTTACGATCTAAACTCGTCAAGCTTGTCTAGAATCTTATTTAAGTATTTATGGGCAACACCTTTTGGCGATTCCCATTCTCCAATTGTATCATAATCCAAATCTCTTTTCAACTTCAGTATCTCACAAACAATAAGATCCTTAGTTACACTTCCTCTTGACATACCAATAAAAAAACTCCCCACCATATTTAGATGAAGAGTTAAAAGCATTATTTAATTGTATGCTGGTATCATCACCAGATGCCTGGAATGATTTGACCAGTGGTTGCATAAGATCCAATTGCTGCAATGACACCAATCATTGCTGCCCAACCGTTAATACGTTCTGCTCTTTCTGTCATTGTTCTGTCCTCTATAGTTGTGGTCAGATGCCAAAGGCACCAAAGAAAAAGGCACTACCAGTGGTAACATAAGAAACCACTGCTGCAGCAAATCCTAACATAGCGACACGACCATTGAGTTTTTCGGCACGCTCCGCATAGGTTTCGATACCATAACGATCCAAGGTTTCCTTAGACATATACATGGTGGGTTCCTTTGCGAAAAGATTAGTTCTTCCGCCGTCTTCGATAGTGACTGTCATGTGTAATGTAAAGATTTACAACATAACTATATAGGAATCGTATCCTTTTGTCAAGTTATGTTACAAATCTCTGACTAAAACAGTCCGATTGGCAGGTTTGATAGTCCTGAACCACCTCCGCCAGGTCTCTGTGGTCTTCTAAGTGCTTCTGCTGCCTGCTTCTCCTTCTGCGCTGCCTTCAGTTCAAGTTCATAAATTCTCTCTTCCATAACCTCAATAGAAGCATGAAGGTTCGTCAGATAGTCAATCAGATCTTCTTTGTTCTCTACGACTTCTCTAATGTCTGCTCGTAGTTCTTCTTCTTTTTTCTCAACCTCAAGTTGATCAGGATCAACCTGACCACTCTTTGCCATGTAATAGTCAGCAAGCTGCTTAGGATCATTAAGATCTACACCTTCCAACTCATTAGAAGATTCCTCAGCAACCTCTTCTTCCACAGGTTCCTCAGCATACTTAATGCTATGAATAACTTCCTGGTATCTTGGTTCTTGTTCTTCTGGCATCAGATTTCTGGGTAATCAAATAACATTTCTCTGATGTATTTAGTTGCCATCTCCTCACCGAAGATACTTCTTAGGACACCAAAGGTCTTCGTATTCTGCCTTTGCTTCTCGCAATAATACTTGTGTCCTGCATAATTTTCAGCAACCTTATCTGGATTTGCTTTCGTGTTATATGAAATGGCACAATGATAATTCAGATATGTGAATGCCGTGTTGACAAACTTATCATATTCATCTTCAGTAGGACGAACAAATACACAATACTCAGAGAATACATCTCCCCAGTCAGGCATCTTTTTGTCTTCTTCAAAATCAGTTTCCATAATATTCAAAATCTGATACTGATCTGGAAGAGATCTGTCTTCACGAATAGAACTAATATCAACAATCGCTGCTCCAACTGCTTTAGTAGATGCAACGATATCTGCACCAAAAATAGGAATATCATATTCATACCTTGGATACATGTTGGTGTGAAGAATATCAAGACCACTCTTCATCTGTGCTACTTCCAAATGAATCTTTCGGAACTTCTCAGATTCCCAAACATAGTTCTCAATATAAACAGAATCTTCATCACCATTGTCGATGTCAATCAATGCAAACTCTTCGGGAATTTCAACTTCAGTTAGTTCAAGGTTTTCATTCCAACTGTCCTGAATGTGATTGGACAGATTCTCAATCATTGGATGTAGATCTCTCATTTGTTCTCCTGTAGACGATAATACTTACTGTACGGGGTGGTCAAAACATATGTATGTCTTTTCTTGTTGTCATCTTTGTCAAGGACTAATCCATTGTCCCAGACATATCCTTTCATATACATCACGTAATTTATATCATAACCATACTTCAGATCAAGTTCCTCAGTATTAACAGATCCCCAAACACATTCATCATGATACTCGTTGACCTTAACTGATATGACTTCTCTCAAACAATTTCTAAGATAATATTGTAACTTATTTTTTGCTTGTATTCCATACTCATACTCACCAGAATTATTATCTACAGATGGAGATATAATTCCGCTAAGTATGATTTTTTTCTTAAGATATACACCCATTCCTAAATCGATAACGCCTTCAAAAGACATACCATCAAATACCTCAAGAACTCTGCTTATCTGGTATTTGTACATTACCTCTACTCTTTAAACATATACTTAACAACATTCACAGGTTCATCACTAACACACTTCATCTCTTCAACAACTTCTGGATCAATCAGATCTGGATGATACCACCAGTCCTCAAATGGACTCAGATCATTTGGAGATACATTGGCAACCAACAATTCATAACCCATCATCTTCAGATACTTTCTTGACTTGTCTCTGTAAGATCCAGTCATGTCAACATAGTGATCATGCTCATATGTGATCAATGCAAACCTAAACTTCTCAAAAGGAATAGCAAGTAGACATTCAAAGGTTGTCCTAGATGGCTCCACGTCAAGTTGTAGATAATCAAAGTCAGTTCCTACATCAAGTTTAGTCAGAAGATTCTCATAGTTAATTATTGTTGCATCATGACAAATGATTTGATTACCTCTCTCCCGCGCAAATTGATCACACAGTTCCTGAAGAATCTCAATAGAAACACCCTTCCAGTCATAGTGTGTTTCAAGTAGTGCAGTATTGTTTTGATAGAAAGGTTGCTGAGCACCGATCTCCAGATACAAACCATTCCTTTTACCCTTGGTTGCAGCAAGAATAAACATGTCCTGGAATGCCTGAGAATGATTTCTATCAATCTCATCAGAACCTGGGAACTTAAACCTCAAACTATCATGCTTTCTCTTCTGATACTTGATGACCTCATCAGGGATATGTCCTGATCCCAATCTCATCAGATTGTTTTCGACCATGCCATAATGACGATCATCAAGATCATAGTTGTCCTTCATATCCTGAAGGAGACCTCTTGACTCATCACCTTTACCCCACCACCAAGCAGCAAGTTGCTTCTCAAAGAGAAGACCATACTTACCAGGATACTCAACATCAGTATGAAGAGGTTCGCAATCAAAATCACAGAAGTCGATTGCCCATTGTGCAAAGATGTAGCAGTCCTGCCACCACTGTTTCTTCTCTGCAAATCTTGCTAGGAGATAGTATGCCTCAGGTCTCTTTGGCATGATACAAAGTGCCTGTTGCAAGAGACCTTTTGCCGTCTGATCTCTAGTTCCCTGCCTCTCATAAGCATTTGAAGCATGAATCAATGACTCATATGCAAGATTTAGATCATCTGTTCTCTCCGCTGCTCTGAGAAAGTAGGACAGTGCTGGAGCATTATGCCTGTAGTGCTCATACCACATTCCCAGATTGAAGTTCTTCACTGGGTTCTCGGTATCCATAGCATACTCAAAGAGTAGATCATTCAATCTGACCTTGGTGATATCTTTTACTAGACCTCTATCCTTTACCTCTGTACTTTTCTTTACTTGAATATCTGGTTGGGGTGGTTTGTAAGTACCAGCTTTCTTTTGAAGAAGACTAGTTTGTGTTTCTACAGTACCCAGATCAATATAATCAGAAGGGGATACCTCAACCTTCTCTGCAACTGAATTTGTTCCCATAAGATCCTCAATAGTTGTCACATCACCGTTGGTTTTCCACCAGTTGATAATGTAGTCGTGTGTGTAGTAATGATTCCTCTTTTGCCCATCTTTTACATCTCCATCATCACCCTCAAAGGTTGAGGTAAATCCGATGTTCTCAACAAACATAGGAATCGTATAAACTTTTCCTGCACTTGTGTATAGAATATTTTCGATCAGAGGCATGACCTCACAATCTTTCAGTTCCAGATGGTAAGTATCGTCAATTATATAGTTATCTATAATGTATTTTGCATACTCCCTTTTCATGATGTATGCAGTTACTGACCAATCATCCCAGTACCTATCTCTTATCTTGATGCCATCAAAATTACCACGAATGGGTAGCATCTGAATACAACCCCAATCATCAGGAAGACCATTCACGAACTCCCCAAATGAAAAATTCCAATACTCAAGTGTATCAAAACTCAGATCATCTTCACAGAAGAATCCATACTCTTCATCAGTAGTATCATACCAATCCTTGATTGCTTTCAGATGAGAAACACAGCATCCCTTTGTCCCATCATTTAGTTGATGAAGATACTTTCCAGTTACCTTATCATCTGCCTCAGAAAATCTCTTTGAGATGATTGACTTTACATTCTTTGCACCATGCTTTTCAAAACCTTCTTCTAGTTTTTTACGACGGTCAGTGCTCTCTTCTAAACTAACAAAGTATACAGTATTGGCATCAGATAACTTTTTCATTTTCTCTTTCCTAGTAGCGACATAGTTCTGTCCATCAATATTAGTAACATTCCAATCATAGATGCGTTCAATGTAAGGATCCTCAAGATCTGAGAACAGTTCTTTATTGAACTCGACATTCATTTTTGCTAAAAGGTATTCAAGATTCCAGCGATCAGAATCGGAAGTTGTTGGATCAGCAATCCTCCTCTTTACATTTTCAATATTTGTTTCTGCCTCTTCACCATACCCTTCAAAATTCTCATATCTTTTACTATCTGGATGTGGTATATGAATAATATTATAGTTGTGAACTAATTTTTTACATTCAAGACCCAACATAGTGAGTCTCTTTGTCATTTGATCATCTTCATAAGCATAATACTTACCCATTCTCTCATCATATCCACCAACTTTCCAAAAGTTTTCTCTGCTAACAAAGCAAAGACCAGTAAGATATTTAAATAAAGGACTATATGTATGAGAGTATCTCATCAACTCACCAACATCCATGCCATGGAGGTTAACAACATATCCCTTTAGATCTTCGTTCCAGTGCTCATGATT
>Ga0213866_10001561_pt1 | contig 16820 bp, 12 predicted proteins | sample PICome_11_FD_160079 | JGI IMG/M metagenome (GOLD analysis project Ga0213866, IMG submission 160079) | Coastal seawater microbial communities near Pivers Island, North Carolina, United States - PICO284 | ecosystem: Environmental > Aquatic > Marine > Coastal | place: USA: North Carolina...
GTTCGTCAATGCGCTGGTCATAAGAAATCATCTTTTGTATGTCTTCATCGCTTGCTACGGGTATAATAGCTTCACCTTGTTCATTTACTTCAGATTGCTGGTAGCAAGCTTGTAAGTTGCTAATTAATTGTTCGTGCGCAGGGCTGTATGTTGGAGTTTGCTCTGCTTTTTTTTCTAATTCAGTAGTTTCAAATTCTAGTTTAGGTAATTCATAACTATTAGAATCAGAGTCCGATTCGTATATTTTAAATAGTTCAATATCATCTAAGTCACTTAATGAACCTAAATTATCTAGTGATAAACAGCTTATGTCAGTTGATACAGAGTTATCTGTTGATGGAGTATCATAGTTTGGTTCTCTTCTTTTTGCTGCTGGTCTTAATTCTTCTTTCATGTTGAATTCGCATTGTCAATTGTTAGTTTTATATATCTATATTTTTGGAATATAGATAGTATTGGAAGGTAATTCCACTAAAATATTTTTAATTATGTTCAATAACGTTTGTTTTTTGTTTTTGTGATATCTATATTCGCAGGCATGAAAGTAAATACGTATTATTTTGATATAGTTATAGTAGGTGCTGGTGGTGCAGGGCTTATGGCCTCATTCAACAGTGTCAAAAAAGGTTTGAAAACTGCTTGCATTACAAAAGTAGAACCAACACGTAGTCATACGGTTGCTGCCAAGGGAGGAATAAATGCTGCTTTGGGTAATATAACTAAAGATGATTGGCGATGGCATATGTATGATACTATCCGTGGTGGTGATTGGATAGGGGATGCTGATGCAATTGAATATATGTGTAAAAATGCAGCTTCGACCATATTTGAACTTGAACAGATGGGAGTTCCTTTTTCAAGGTTGGATAATGGGAAATTGTACCAAAGGATATATGGAGGGCAATCATCTGATTACGGCAACGGTGAACCACCACATCGAGCGTGTGCTGTAGCAGATAGGACAGGCCATGCGATATTACATTCGTTATATCAGCAATCATTAAAGAATGGAGTTCAGTTCTTTGTTGATAATTTTGCTATGGATCTCATCCTAGATGAAGGTAAGTGCGTTGGTGTTGTAACTTGGGATATGGAAAATGGTGATATAAATGTCTTTAGAAGCCATATTACGGTCTTAGCTACAGGTGGTTACGGTCAGGCATATGATGTAAATACTTCATCAAGCATTTGTACAGGTGATGGTAATGCGCTTGCAATGCGGGCAGGATTGCCATTGCAGGATATGGAGTTCATACAATTTCATCCTACAGGTCTTGCAGGCTCCGGGTTCTTAATTACGGAAGCTGCAAGAGGAGAGGGAGCGTATCTTGTAAATTCACAAGGTGAGCGCTTCATGGAAAGATATGCGCCAAAATATAAAGACCTTGCAGCAAGGGATGTTATTGCCAGAGCTATGGCCAAGGAAATATATGAAGGCAGAGGAGTAGGCAATAATAATGACAGTATTTATTTGTGTTTGCAGCATCTAGGTGAGAACGTTATTAAGAAAAAATTGCCTACGGTTTATGAAAACGCAAAAGTGTTTGCTAAGGTGGATGCGTCTAAGCAGCCTATCCCGGTTGCACCTTCAGTGCATTATACTATGGGTGGTGTGCCTACCAATATGTATGGTCAGGTGATAAACCATAAAGATAAAATAGTTGAAGGCCTTATGGCAATAGGTGAAACGGCCTGTATGTCGATACATGGCGCGAATAGGTTGGGATGTAATTCGTTGTTGGATATTGTTGTTTTTGGCAAGCTTGCAATAGAAAAGGCATCGCAATTAATTGAAACATCAGCTTCGCATAAGAAGATAGATAATGTTGGGGGTGATAGTTTAGATAGAATCAATAAATTAAAAGATAATAGTAATAAACCTGTTGAGGGAAGTAGTATAAGCTATTTACAAACAAAGCTTAAAAAGACTATGTCTGAATTTGTGGGTGTGTTTAGAACCAGAGAGCTATTAGAAAAGGCTGTTGAGAACTTATATAGCATAGCTGATGAATATAGTAGTTTATTTATATCAGATAAATCATTGATATGGAATATATCATTGCTTGAAGCTTTGGAGCTTGAGAACCTTATTTTGCAATCTAAAGCTACAATAGTTTCCGCTTTAAAACGTGAGGAAAGCAGAGGGAGTCATTTTAGGGAGGATTTTCCTGATAGGAATGATAAAAAATGGCTAAAGCATAGTATTGTATGGCTAAAAGATGGAGACATGGATTATTCTACAAGAAAGGTTAGGAATAAGGTTCTAGATGATAAGTTGCCTGAATTATTGCCAAACAAAAGGCAATATTAGTTTTTATATATTTAAATTACGGTTAAGTTATGACATACACAAATGCACAATCTTATGACGTTATTATTATAGGAGGAGGGCCAGCCGGAAGTCAGTGCGGACTTTGGCTTAAAATGCTTGGGTATAATCCTGTTATTTTGGAAAAAAATGAAAAGCTTGGCGGACTGCAACTGCAAAATCCATATGAAAACCATTGGATAGCATGTGTTCCCGGGCATATTGGAAAAGATATTGCCGGTGCTATTGAGTTTAATATAAAAAGGCATGGGGTAGCGCATATTTTGGGGGTATCTAATCTGGATATTTCTGATTCTGAAACAGGCTTTCATGTAAAATGTGAAGGTGGATTGGGAGAATATCAGCTTACTGCTCCTAAGCTTGTTATCGCAACGGGTGTTGTTCATGAAACAGGAGGTTTTAAGCCATCAGAAAATATTATTATTGCATCAGGCGAGGTAATAAATAATCGAAATTTTAGTGGCCTTGATGTGGCTATCTTAGGCGGTGGTGATACTGCTGCTGAGAATTATTTTTTTATAAAAGAAAAAGGGGCGAACTCTGTAAAAGTTTTTGCAAGGACATTAAGGGCGAGGAAAGAATTTACAAGCCGTATACCACAGGAAGATCTTATAGTTGGAAGTTATGATGTTGATGAAAAAGAGGTGGCGGTTAACAACGATAAATTTGACATTATGTGTATAATGTATGGCTGGAAACCGATTAACCCACTTTCAAGTTCAGTAAATATTGAGTTAAATGAAAAAGGTTTCTTTAAAACTGATGATAATTATAGAACGTCATATAAGGACATTTATGCAATAGGGGAGTGTGTGCAAAAAATACATCCTTGTGTAATAACGGCTATGTCAGACGGGGTAGTCGCAGCTAAGGCTATTCAAAATGACATTGAGTATAAGTAAGACGTAGTTTCTATCTTGAAATAGAACGGTCTTGTTTTTCTGTTTCTCTTTGTGTGAATGATCTTGATTGTTCAGGTAGTATTTTGTCAGCCTCTTCACTTAATCTCATAATCAATAAGCCGCTATTTGCAGTCATGAATCCGTGCAGGAGTCTTGGTTGTACTCCTCTGAAGAAAGCTTTTAAGCCTTGTTCTTGAAATAGCTTTTTGGCAGTTGCAATAGTTGACAGGCCATCGGCAAAGCCTCCTGATTGTTTGTGCGTCTTTACTACATCAATGGGGTTTGTAAGGCCGACTTTTACAACTGATGTGGCTGCCGCTGCAACAGGTACCGTCCAATATGGCGGTGTGGAGTCATTACCGCTATAATGTTCGCTAATGTCCTTTGCCATCTTATTCATACCAAATAAAGCGCTATAGCCAATACCGCTTTTTACATACATGGGGGTTATCCCTTTCATATATGTTTGGCAAAATGCTTTTGGTGTAGATCCTTGTTGTTTAAAATTCTCGTACAGAGAACTATATGAGCCTTTTGTTTGCTTAGTTATTTTTGCAACCTCAAGCCCGCTTGATAGTAGTGTATCCACAGGGCCTGTGAACAAAAAGGCTGTTGCTACATTAGCGGAATTAGTTGGGTTACCTTTTTCATCCTTCATATTAAAGGCTTCGGCAAAAATTTTAGTGCCATAAGAGGTTAAGGGGACTCTCCATGTAGTATTTATTATCTGACGAGTTAGGTTTGGTTCAAGTCCGTCATAAGAGTGTTTTATTCCCCTGAGCAGACCTTTCGTTCCATAAACTTTTTTTGCAGCTTGGACGAAGTCAATATTTTCCTTTTGTGAAATTGTCTTAATGGTATCAAAGGGGTGACCGACAACTACGTTAAACGTTGACATACCTGCGCCTGCTGCGGTTAGTCGACATGTTTTTTCAAAAATTGTTTCTTTTTTTTGCGGTTGTTTTTCTTTCTCAGTCATTGGTTCAGGTACTTGTGTTAAAAAATGTTAATATTTCGTTCAAATTAATTTTTGTATAACACAAAAATTAACTTTTTATAATAAATTTGTAATTGTAATATAAGGCGCTTTAGCTATTATACCCAAGGTTGTAATTGTGTCGCAATTATGCTATCGAAATGTTAATTTGAGTTAGAAAGATGCCAGCAGCGAAAAAGCCAAAGAATGAATTGCAAAGAATAAAAGAGCTGGAAAGTTTTGATATTTTGGATACCGAGCCTGAGGAAGACTATGATGAAATAGTGGAGCTTGCTTCTTACATATGTAAAACCCCTATTTCTCTTATTAGTTTAGTCGATAATGATAGACAGTGGTTTAAGGCTAAAAAAGGTGTAGAGGCGCAGCAGACTTCTAGAGATCTCGCATTTTGTTCCTATGCGATATTGTCGCCTGATGAACCGCTTATTGTAGAAGATGCAACTAAAGATAAACGTTTTGATGATAATAATCTTGTTCTAAAAAACCCTAAGATACGTTTTTATGCTGGGATTCCTCTTAAGACTAAGAGTGGTCATGCCTTAGGTACGTTATGCGTTATTGATGGAAAGAGTAATAAAATTTCACAAGAACAGGTTAGGGCGCTTGAAATACTTTCAAAAAGTGTAGTTAATTTACTTGAATTGAGGAAGGACAGAGATAAGGAACGGGAGGGCAGTAATAATAAAAGTATATATATGGCTAACTTAAGTCATGAAATCAGGACCCCTCTAAATTCAGTCATAGGTATGACTGAATTGTTGTTATATTCAGATATAACAAAGACTCAGCAAAGGAAGCTAAAGACGATTCTATATTCGGGTGAAACATTGCTTCACTTAATAAATGATATCTTAGATTATAGTAAAATAGAATCAGGAAAGATGGAGCTTGAAGAAGTTGAGTTTGATCTGTTGACTTTAATAGAAAATGTTTCTGATGTTCTATCAATAAAAACCAATACAAAGGGAATTGATTTTTTAGTCAATTATAATCCAAAAACTCCAGTTAACGTTGTAGGAGACCCAACAAGGATAAAGCAAATATTGTTTAATTTAATAGGTAATGCAATAAAGTTCACAGAAGAAGGTTCGATTGAATTAAATGTAAGTGCCAAGAAGAAGTCTGGAAGTGACTATGAGTTTGAAATAATAATTAAGGATACTGGTATTGGTATTCCTGAAAATAGATTGAATAATATTTTTGACGAATATACTCAAGCTGAAACATCAACTACCAGACAATTTGGTGGAACAGGCTTGGGACTTCCTATATGCAAAAGTCTTTCAAAGATGATGTCAGGTGATGTTAAGCTAGAAAGCGAAGTCGGTAAAGGTAGTTGTTTTATTGTTAATTTAAAGTTGTCTATAAAAGAAGAAACTAGTTTAGAATCAAGTGTTAGTAAACTAAGTGGCCTTAAGGTGTTGGTTGTAGATGATAGCAAAGTTATATGTGAGCATGTCACTGACATATTGCAAGGTCTTGGTGCGAATGTAACTACTGTGTTATCTGCAAAGGAGGCCGTTAGTAAGCTTGGTAATGCTGTGGATGAGGATGCCTATGATGTTGTGATCGTAGATTACCTTATGCCTGACATAGATGGTGTTGAGTTCTCTAAAATCATAAAAGGGATGGCAAAGCTAAAAGATGTACCATTAGTTCTTATGACTTCTTACCGTAAGAAGGGGTTGGAAGACGAGTTACAAAAACTTGGTTTTGTAGGGTATTTGACCAAGCCGATTCACGTAAATGCTTTATCCACGGTGCTTTCTGCCGTTATTGGAAGATGTGAAGATAAAAGTAAAGATGACAACCTTAAGCTTACCAAAGAGAATCCATTTAGAGGAGGGGTTGCGTGTTTTAAAGATACTAGCGTGCTAATCGCGGAGGATAATAGGACAAATATGGAAATTGCTAAACAGATGTTCAGTAACCTGGGGTGTAATGTTAGGGCGGTTGTAAATGGCGAAGAGTCAATTAGCGTAGTTAAAGATGAAAAGTTCGATATAATATTCATGGATTGTCATATGCCTAAAATGGATGGTTATGAGGCTTCCAGAGAAATAAAAAAAATGATGAAGGGCAATAAAATAGCAGTATGTCCTATAATAGCTTTTACGGCTAATTCGGGTGAAAGTGATAAAGATAAATGTACTTCTGCCGGAATGGATGATTTTTTATCGAAGCCCGTACAGATGGGGGATATAAAAGAGATGCTTTCGAAGTGGCTGGTATAGTTTGTTTGTAAGTTGAAGTCCTCTATCTAGGGTAGAGGACTTCATTTAAATAATCGTTATATTAGTATGTTCGTTTTACAGTAACCGTGTCGGTTTTGGTGTTATTTGCTGCCAAAGTGCCTGTTTCATGTGCCAATGGTGTGGCGGAGCAAGTAATTGTATAAGGCGAATTTACGTTTGTTCCTGCCATGTGACTTTCGGCGTTAAATTCATAATATTTACCAAGATGTGGTGCGTTAACACCTGTTCCCACCGGCTTGCCGGATGACTTGGGAGGGATGTTGTTAACGGTCTTAGCCATTTCACGTTTGAATTTATATGGTACATTGAGGCCGTAATCTAAGTGAACTTTTAAAGTAACGGGGCCTGAGTCTTTCATGCCAATATTTTCAAAGTGACAATGTGTTCTTACGGTTTTGTTATCGTTTGGGCTGTTAAGTTCAAGGTTTTTTGGAGTAACTGTAATCGTTTTTACATTAATATCCGCCATTCTAGATAAGATATGAGCTTTTACAGGTGTTTTCACTTGTAATTTGTTTTTAACAGAATTTGAAGTGGCTGGAGCTGTAAATCGTGGTTGGGCTATGGGTGCTTTTATAGCATCTGCCGCATTTGCAGATACGGAAAATAAGATTGCTATTTTTAGTATTATTGAGTTGCGGAAAGATTTCATGAATGTTTCTCCTAATTATTAGATTTTTTTACTAGTTACCATTTAACCGTATGTTTATCAAAACAATTTTTAATTTCAAATGATTATATGAAGATGTATTAATTAATGACGGTGGTGGATTTATTTTGGTTGGGGTGTAATTTTAAATGCTGAGTTTCTTGAAAACTGTACATTTTAGCCTGATTGATGTAAGATATAAATGTAAATAAAGTTAGAATATAACGAGAGAAACAGGTTCTTTAAATGGGTAATATATATAAAATATTAGGTGTATTATTATTTGTTTTTTTATTGAAAGTACCACAATTGTCGTACGGTCAAGAGCAAGCTGCTGTAAGAATATTACTTTTTGGCGATAGTATAGTTGCAGGTTATAGGCATGCAGCGCATGATAAACTGGATCGTCAGCTTGAATCTATGCTTAGACAGCGAGGTCATTTGGTAAATGTAATTAACGCAGGTATATCGGGAGATACTACAGGCGGAGGTGTAAACAGAATAAAATCGACAATAGAAAGGTATAAGCCGCATATTACTTTAATTGCATTAGGTGGGAACGACTTGCTGCGTAGAGTTGATCCAAAAATAGTTAGAAGAAATGTTGATTCTATGCTCCGAATATCCAGAGAAACTGGGGCGTATGTTATATTATCAGCAGTAGTGGCTCCAGCTAGTAATGGAGTCCAGTATCAGAGGGGTTTTAATGCAATATATCCTGAATTGGCCTCAAAATACAGCGTTCCACTATACCCTTTTCTAATACAAAGTACATATGGAAGAGGGGACCTTATGCAATCTGACGGGGTGCATCCATCCGCAAAAGGAACTAAATTAATAGCTCAAGAGCTTGCGGCATATTTTAGTGCAGGTTTGAAGAAGTAGATGTTATGTTTCTTCCCATCTATTAATCAACGGACTTTTATTCCAAATACATGGTTTTAATAAAGGTTTATTAGATTAAGCGCTGGATTTCTTTGTGATATTCTAAATCTTACACCTAATCAGCATTTAAAGATTATAAATGTGTGATTAGGTATATATGATTTAAAAAATGGTGGAGCCAAGCGGGGTCGAACCGCTGACCTCCTGCGTGCAAAGCAGGCGCTCTACCAACTGAGCTATGGCCCCTTGTATTTTTCAGTTGAGGTGAGGCTTTTACTATATTATAAATGCGTGGTCAACATACTTTTTTATGTTTTTTGAAAAAACTTAAATATACAATAAAAAAATGTACTAAAAATAATTATACATTTTTGTTGAGTATTAATATGTATCGTGTTATTAACGCAGGCGAAATTACTTAAGAGGTTATTTATATGTCGAATGAAGTTAAGCTTTCGAAGGTTGAAGGAATTAAAACAGATAGTGTTTACTTGCATGGCGGTCTTGATGAAGAGATGGCGTCAGAAGGTGGCGCAGTATCTGATGCGGCATATGAATTGCTTAAGTTTCATGGTAGCTATTTTGGCTTTGACCGTGATACGGCAACTGAAAGAAAAAAAGCAGGTCTTGAAAAAGAGTGGGAGTTTATGGTGCGTATGAAAGCACCTGGTGGTAGATTAAATGCTAAACAATATCTGGGATTGGATGATGTTTGTGAAAATTATGCCAACGGAACTTTGCGTATAACTACGCGTGAAACATTCCAGTTTCATTGCATAGTAAAACAAGATATGAAAAAGCACATAGTGGCTATTAATGAGTTGTTGTTAACGACTTTGGGTGGTTGTGGTGATGTAGTGCGTAATGTTATGACGTCTCCTGCACCGAAAAAAGATAAGGTGCATATGAAATTGTTGGAAGATACAAACGCAATTTCAGAATTTACATTGCCTAAAACTACAGCTTACCATGAAATCTGGTTAAATGGTGAGAATGTAGCAAGAGAACCTGACAATGAAGATTATGAGCCTTTATACGGCAAGGTATATCTTCCAAGGAAGTTTAAGATATCTGTTTCAGTGCCTGAAGATAATTCAATGGATGCACTTACACATGACTTGGCTATTATCCAGATTTGGGAAAGTGGTGAGTTATTGGGCTATAACCTATGTTTAGGTGGTGGACTTGGCATGACGCATAACAAGCCTGAAACATTTCCAAGGTTGGCAACTCCTATTGCTTTTATTGAGCCTGACAGGTTGTTGGACGGCGTGGCGGCTGTTGTCAAATTACACAGGGATTATGGTGACAGAGGTAATCGTAAACGTGCAAGACTTAAATATGTTGTAGAAGATAATGGCATAGAATGGACAAGGAAAAAGCTGGAAGAGCTTTATGGTGAGAAAATGGCTGACCCGAGACCAATGGGTGAGTTTAAGGTTGTTGACCATATGGGCTGGCATGAACAAGGTGATGGTAAGTTATATCTGGGAGTTCCTGTTTCAAGTGGGCGTATAGTAGACAGGGGAGAAGAGAAAATCCGTACCGGGTTGCGTGAAGTTGTAGCTAAATATGGCATGGATATAGTGCTTACTGCCGATCAGAATATTATTCTTTGCGATATAGTCGAAGGAGACAAGGAAGAAGTTGCTAAAGACTTAAGAGGCTATGGAATTAAGTTAGCTGAAGACATTACTCCTGTTTACAGGAATATGCTTGCATGTGTTGCATTGCCTACATGTGGTAAGTCATTAGCTGAAGCTGAGAGGATTAAGTTGCCTTTATTGGAAGAAATAGAGCAGATCATGGATAAGCATGGTATTTTGGATGAAGAAATAGCTATCAGAATTGCAGGTTGCCCTAACGGATGTTCAAGACCTTATGTAGGCGACATTGGAATAGTAGGCCGTATGCCTGGGCATTATGCCTTGTTCATCGGAGGTGATTTTGAAGGAACCAGACTTAATACTAAAATATTAGATCGTGTACCTTATGACAATGTTAAGGATGTTCTTGATATTTTATTCCACAAATATAAAGAAGAACGTGAAGAAGGTGAGGGGTTTGGAGATTATGCCAATAGAGTGCAAGCTGCAAAGTTGGCAAAATTGATAGAGAGTGATTTAGGCGAAAAATATAAATGGGCAAAGGCGGTTTAACAAAAATTTTCTAGGTTATTAACTTTGATTAATAGCAAGGAGTTATAAATATGTTCCCGATAATACTGAATTTGGCAAGTATGAATATTGCTTTGGTTGGTGGTGGTGAAGTTGCTTTGCATAGGTTGAAAGAGCTTGATGCTGCCGGAGCTAGATATGTTAAAGCTTTTGCTGATAATTTTGGCAAAGATTTTTGGGATAAGGCAGGGGATAGGTTAATCACAAGGATGCCAAATGAAGAGGATTTGCAAAAATTCCATGCGGTTGTGATAGTTGATGTGCCGTTTGACGTTGCAAGTGATATTGCCAAAAAGGCAAAGAATGTGGGTGTGATGGTAAATGTTGAGGGAAGTAAGGATCTTAGTGACTTCTTTTATCCAAGTGTGCTTAAAAGAGGCGATTTGGTAGTTACTGTCAGTACGACTGGTCAATGCCCTGTACTTGCAAGAAGGATAAAGACCATTATAGCTAAAATATTCCATAAAGGATGGAAGGATAGGATAGAGCAGATAGCTCTAAAAAGGGCGCAGTGGAAGGACATAGGTCTGAACAGGCAGGAAATCACTGAAATGAGTGATAAATATATAGAAGAAAAAGGCTGGCTTGAATATGAAGAGCTAGTCGGAACGAAAGAGGAAGTTGAATGAGTGCCTCATTAGGGAGATTGCAGACCTTTTACGGTCATATGGAAGCGCATGAGCTTTTGCATATGATGATAGGAGTGGATTTTAAAGATAGTATCGCGCTTGTATCGTCATTTGGTGCAGGTTCTGCTTTATTATTATCTTTGGTTGCTGAGGTTGATAAAAATACGCCTGTCCTTTTTTTGGAAACAGGAAAGCATTTTGATGAAACTTTGGACTATGTAAAAGAATTGGAAGGGGTTTTAGGGCTGACTAATGTTCAAATGTTACGCCCTAGAGAGGATTTGCTAAATAATACTGACCCTGAAGGAAAATTGTGGGAAAGCCAGCCAAACAGATGTTGTTGGCTAAGGAAAGTTGAGCCGTTACAGCGAGCTTTGGATGAAGGTGGTTATAAAGCGCTGATAACAGGGCGTAAAAGATACCAGACCCCCGAGCGTGCGGATATGGAAACTATTGAAATGCATGAGGATGGAAGGTTTAGGATAAATCCTCTTGCAAATTGGTCAAAGGATAAAGTTAAGGAGGAATTTTCTAAAAGAAATTTACCTGAGCACCCTTTGGTAAATAAGGGATATTTATCAATAGGGTGTGCCCCGTGTACTAAGCCTGTAAAAGCAGGTGAGGATGAAAGGGCAGGAAGGTGGGCGCATACTGCCGAACTTCCCGGAGGTGAGCAAAAGGTCGAGTGTGGAATACACTTGGAAGGTATGCCTGCAAGACCTGATTGGAATATTTAAGGAATATAATTTCATATACAGAAGCAAGTATCTTTTAAAAGATTATGTATTTTTTATACGTTTAATTTTAAAAGATATTTTGGTGAAAAAATTAATAGATTAGAAGTTTGTTTAAAAAATAACTAATAAATAAAGAAGGATAGATTAATGTCAGCAGAAAAACAAATGAGCCATTTGGATAAGCTCGAAGCACAGAGTATATATATATTCAGGGAAGCTTTTAATAAAATAGATAAACTAGGAATGTTCTGGTCATTCGGTAAAGATAGTACCGTTATGATCCATTTGGCCAGAAAAGCGTTCTTTGGGAATGTGCCCTTTCCACTTATTCACTGTGATACCGAGCTTGAGATGAAAGAGGTATATGATTATCGTGATAAGTACGTTAAAGAATGGAACATTGACCTTATTTCAGAAATTTGCCCTGGAATTGAAACTACGGATCCTACATTGCCTGAAGCGGCTCGTTTGGGTGCAAGAAAAACAGGTGGTATCAAGCAGGTAATGGCGAAGCATAAATTTGACGGTTTGTTCGCAGGAATAAGACGTGATGAAGAAGGAACTCGTGCAAAAGAGCGTTATTTCTCTCCTCGTGATGCTGAAAGCCAATGGGACGTAAAAGATCAGCCACCTGAGTTTTGGGATCAATATACTACGGATTTCCCTCCTGGAACGCATGTTCGTATCCACCCACTTCTTCACTGGACTGAGTTGGATGTTTGGGAATATATCAAGCAAGAGGATATACCGATGGTTCCTTTATATTATGCCAAGCCTTATTATGAATTTGAAGGTCGTGATTTTGGTGGTTTGATGATGAGATTCCGTTCTTTGGGTGAGCGCGGTATTACATGGCCTCTTGAAAGTGATGCAACAAATATCGATGAGATAATTGAAGAGCTTAGGGTTACAAAAATTTCTGAGCGCTCAGGACGTCCAATGGGTGCAGATGAAGATGAAGCCAGCTTTGAGAAGCTTCGTGCTGATGGTTATATGTAATTTAAATTAATTACATAAGAATGATTTTATTATTTTTACAGTAGAAAAACACTGTAATTAAGAAGAAGGAATAAAAAATGAAAGCAATTAATGAGGTTCCGGCTATGGAAAATGCGGACACTAAAGAACAAATGAAAATAGTTATCGTGGGACATGTGGATCATGGTAAGTCAACATTGGTAGGGCGCTTGTTCCACGATACCGACTCTTTACCAGATGGTAAAATGGAGCAGATTCAGCAAATGTGTAAAAAACGTGGTATGCAGTTTGAATGGTCATTTTTGATGGATGCATTGCAGTCTGAACGTGATCAGGAAATAACTATCGATACTACGCAAATCTGGTTTAAAACCCAAAAGCGTAATTATGTTATAATTGATGCACCCGGTCATAAAGAATTCTTGAAAAATATGATATCAGGCGCAGCCATGAGTGAAGCTGCACTTCTTATTATTGATGCAAATGAAGGTGTTCAGGAGCAGTCAAAGCGTCACGGTTATTTATTGCATTTGTTGGGTGTTAGACAAATTACCGTTGCAGTTAACAAAATGGACTTGGTTGGTTATTCTGAAGATAAGTTCAAGAAGATAGAAAAAGAGTATCGTGCATACTTAAATAGCATTGGCGTTGAGCCAACTGATATTGTTCCTATTTCTGCAAGGGAAGGGGATAATATAGCTAAGCGTAGTGAGGATATGCCTTGGTATGAAGGGCCAACGGTTGTTGAAGCATTGGATAACTTTAAGCGTAAGCCTGAGCTTTATGATTTGCCGCTTCGTTTCCCGATCCAGGATGTTTATCGCTTTGATGAGCATAAACGTATTTTTGCAGGGCGTATTGAAACAGGAACGCTAAGAGTTGGTGACCAGCTTTTATTTTCGCCATCTAACAAGACTTCAAAAATTGCTTCAATTGAATTTTGGGGCAAAGAAGGAAAAGAGCAGGCAAGTGCTGGCGAGTGTATCGGTGTTACTTTAGAAGAGCAGATATTTGTTGAGCGTGGAGAAATTGCAAGTTTGACTGAAAATGCTCCTGTGCTTTCAAACCTTTTCAGAGCCAAATTATTCTGGCTTGGTAGGGAAGACTTAGAAGTTGGCAAGCTTTACACAATGAAAATCAACACTAGTGAATATAGGGTTGAGGTGCGTGAGATAGAAAAAGTTATCAGCACAGACGACCTTTCGCACTCTGAGGTGTTAAATGTTGCTAAAAATGATGTGGCTGAAGTTGTGCTGCGGGTCCGTGGTTTGGCAGCCCTAGATGAGTTTGAAGAAAACCAGAAAATGGGACGCTTCATGCTTATGGATGGCTATGATGTTGCAGGTGGCGGTATCATTTCAATGGATGGTTTTGCTGACCAGCGTGTTTCTAAGCAAATTAAGTCTGAAAATCTTTATGAAGTTGTAGGCAGTGTTAGCCAAAATGACCGTTCTTTAGATAATGGGCATTTAGGCGGAATGCTTTGGTTCAGTGGCCTATCGGGTGCTGGTAAATCTACTGTTGCCATAGAGCTTGAAAGAAGACTATTTGCAAAAGGCTATCAGGTTTATGTGCTAGATGGTGATAATATTCGTAACGGCTTATGTTCTGATTTGGATTTTACACCTGAAGGGCGTTCAGAGAACTTGCGTCGTGTAGCTGAAGTTGCGGCATTATTTGCCAAAGCTGGCGTTATTGTGATAACTGCATTTATCTCTCCTTATTCAGAGGACAGAAGGCGTGCAAGAAGTGCGTTGCCAAAGAACTTCCACAGTATTTATATTGATGCTGATCTAAAAACTTGTGAGAGCCGTGACCCTAAAGGCTTATACAAAAAAGCTCGTGCAGGTGAAATCGAGAACTTCACAGGAATTTCTGACAAGTTTGAAGAGCCTGACAATGCTGATTTAATTGTTAATAACGGAAGCCAAACTGTTGAGCAGTCCGTTGATCAATTAGAAGAATATGTTGAGCATCACTTTGTTGCACCACTGCGTAACTTAGGTAAGAGTAAAGACAAAGCGCAAGGTGAGGGGATCTAGTTTTTTGTTACTCGTCATTGCGAGGAGTGATAACGACGAAGCAATCTGTTGATTTTGTGGATTGCTTCGCCTACGGCTCGCAATGACGTAAATATACTATTATGTCTCGTAATGACAAAATGAGGTGGGGGGTATGCAAGGTAAGATTCCAGCAGTGTATATAATGTCCAATAGAAAAAACGGCACTATATATACAGGTGTAACCTCGAACTTACTCAATAGATATTCCGAACATAAAAACGGTATAAAATCAGGCTTTTGTTCTAAATATGGTTGTAAAAGCTTAGTTTACTATGAATTTCACGAAGAAATGGAAAGCGCGATATTGCGTGAAAAGCAACTAAAAGGCGGTTCCCGTAAGAAGAAAATAGAGCTAATTGAAACGAATAACCCTAATTGGTTAGATTTGATAAACAAGTTAGTTTAAGTTTTTTAACGTCATTGCGAGGAGCGTAGCGACGCGGCAATCTGGTTGGGATATGTGTGGATTGCTTCGCTATCGCTCGCAATGACGAGTGGCATGGTGGTGAATAAATTCATTGGTGACAAGGGGAAGAAAATGTAATATATTCCCGCCAGTATTTTTAAAAGAGATTTGTTAATTAAGCGTCATTGCGAACCGAAGGTGAAGCAATCTGTTGCTAGAGATTGGATTACTTCGTCGCTTTGCTCCTCGCAATGACGTTAAATATTAAGAGTAAGAAAATGAAGCTAAATTTTGATATAACATTTGAGGATTTATATAGCCGTGATGGTTTGGCGAAGCTTGATAAGGCTTTTGTTGCGGAGCTGGCTGAGGCTAATGCTGATGTGCATAACCGCTTTGTGGCGGCGAGGGCGGATAAGTCGCAAATGGAAGAAAAGGAAGTTTCAAACCTGCTTATTGATGTAGCTCCATATTTGGAAGATTTTACGGCAAAGCTTTTTAAAATACAAAAAGAAACCAAAGCTTTAGCAGCTAAACATGATGAGTTAGCTAATATATATACGTGTAAACGTCTTTTTGTTCAGCGTTTGATAAATAAAATGTATAAAGCTGCTGATGTTCAGGATGTTAACGGTGATGATTTGCGTAAAACATTAGAAAAAGCACTGGGCGGTGAATTATCGGAAAAACTATATGCCGATACGGTAAACCAGTGGCTAGAAGACAAGGATAATAACGAAAAAAATATCGATATAGCTGCAAAATATGCCGCATGGGCTTTGCATACTGAGGAAGGCGCTGTATATCACAAAAAAGGCGTGTTGTTCAAAAAGCCTAATAAATTGGACTTCTTCAATCTTGTTCCTGTCGAAACTGAGGAAGTAAACGGCATCACGGTGCAAAAATTACCTGATGAAGATTTGCATTATCGTGATGGGTTTGGGCTGACTGACAAGGGAATTACTCTAAAACAAGCTTTAGATGATGCTAATTATTGTATCTATTGTCATAATCAGGGTAAAGATTCATGCTCTAAGGGCTTAAAAGATAAGGAGGGCAACTTCAAAAGCACTGTTCACAGAGTAAAACAGGCAGGTTGCCCGTTAGAAGAGAAAATATCTGAAATGAACGCTTTGAAAGCAAGAGGTGTTTCAGTTGGTGCTTTGGCGGTTGTGACTATTGATAACCCTATGTGTGCTGGCACAGGCCATAGAATATGTAACGACTGCATGAAGGGTTGTATATACCAAAAGCAAGACCCTGTGAATATTCCACGTAATGAAACTCGTGTGTTGCAGGACGTTTTAGATTTGCCATATGGTTTTGAGATATATTCATTATTTACCAGATGGAACCCGCTTAACCTAGATAGACCATTGCCTGCCGAAGATACGGGCTATAAGGTATTGGTTGCAGGGCTTGGGCCTGCGGGCTTTACACTTGCCCACCATTTGTTAAATGACGGACATACGGTTGTGGCGGTTGATGGCCTTAAAATTGAACCTTTGCCTGAAAATATTTCAGGTGTTAATCAAAAAGGTGAGAGAGTTGCTTTTGAGCCGATTAAAGATATAAATGAGATATTCGAAGATTTGGGCGAGCGTGTTTTGGCCGGATTTGGCGGAGTTGCTGAATATGGTATCACAGTTCGTTGGAATAAGAACTATTTGAAGGTTATCAGGCTGTTATTAGAGCGTAGACGTACATTTGCAATGTATGGCGGTGTGCGTTTTGGTAGCACTATCACTTATGATGATGCGTTCAAGCGTTATGGATTTGACCATGTTGCCCTTTGCATGGGTGCGGGCAAGCC
>Ga0213866_10001562_pt1 | contig 16802 bp, 24 predicted proteins | sample PICome_11_FD_160079 | JGI IMG/M metagenome (GOLD analysis project Ga0213866, IMG submission 160079) | Coastal seawater microbial communities near Pivers Island, North Carolina, United States - PICO284 | ecosystem: Environmental > Aquatic > Marine > Coastal | place: USA: North Carolina...
ATTAACATCAACAACAGTATAAGACAATGTCAGCAATAGATAACGCAAAGAAACATTTTGCAGAGCAAGATGTAAAAGTAATCGAAGTGCCTGAATGGGGTGATGAGAATAAACCTCTTAAAATATACAGTAAGCCATTAACGCTAGCTGAAACTTCTAAGCTCTATAAAATGAGTAAAGAAGATGATTTAACGATGATGGCTTATGTTCTTATTTACAAAGCATTAGATGAAAATGGAGATAAACTATTTGATTTAGCAGATAAAAATGCTTTATTGAATCATGTTGATAGAGAGATATTAGTTAGCATAGCGACTCAGATTATGGGTCAAGAATCTATTGAGGACACGAAAAAAAACTAATAGAGGATACTAATTTATATGTGCAATATGCACTAGCTGAAAAACTAGGTAAAACTTTACAAGAGATTCAACAAATTAGTGTCCAAGAATATCAAGGATGGATAGCTTACTTAGAGTTAGCTGAAGAGAAACGAAACAATGGCAAATAAAAAAGTAAAGTTTGAATTAACAGCAGTAGATAAAACTAAAGCAGCTTTTGATAAAGTTACTAAAGGATTAAAAACTGTTGGTGGAGCTGCTGCTACAGCATCTAAAGGTGTAGCAGGTGTTGGTTTAGCTGCAACAGCTACAGCAGGTGCTTTAAGTATACTTGTTAAAAAATCTTTTGATTTTATTGATGCTATTGGTAAGACAGCAACAAGAACTGGTATTGCAACTTCAACAATACAAGCATTTCATTTAGCTGCTAGAGAATCAGGAACAAATATAGAGGGTGCTAATAAAGCATTAGAAAAATTTGCAAGAAGTGTTGGTGATGCTCAAAGAGGATTAAAGACACAACAAGATATATTTAGAGCTATTAATGTTGAATTAGTAGATGCTGCTGGTAATTATAAAACTACAGACCAAATATTAGCTGAAACAGCAGATGGTATTTCAAAGCTAGGCTCACAAACTGAAAAGGCTACAGCTTTAGCAAATTTATTTGGTAGACAGGGTATATTACTTACTAGTGCTATAGAAGATTTATCTGAAAGAGGTTTAGATGGATTTATACAAAGAGCAGAAGATTTAGGGATTATATTATCAACAAAAGTTATTAGAAGAACTGAAGCATTTAATGATGCTATTGGTGTACTTGGTATGCAAGTAAAAGCTGTTAGAGATAATATTACAACTGCTTTTTTACCAGCATTAGAAAAAATGCAAAAAATGATAGCTGAAAGATTTGAAGAGATACAAAAATCTGCTGGTGGTTTTGATAAATTGGGTATGAATATTGCTAATGCAGTTATAGAAGGAGTTGCTTCTGCAATAAAAGCATTAGGAGAATTTCAATTATCATTAGCAACCTTATCAGTAAATTTAGACACTTTATTGCCTAACATGACTTTAAAGTTTGCTAATTTTGCACAAAAAATAATAGACCTTTTACCTGCAACAAAAGCTGTAGCAACAGCAATGGAAATAGGTTTGATTCAAGCACAAGCAAAACTTGCTATAAAAACAAATGAATTAATTGAGGGTAATACTGAATTTAGAGATAAGGCTTATGCATTAGCCAATGGATTGCTTGATTTAAAAATTACAGAAGATGATTTAATTGATTCTACTAATAAACTAACTAATGGAACTAAAGCATCTGCTGATGCTATGTTTGATACTATGAATCCTTTAACTGCATATAAAAATTCTTTAGATGAAGTTGGGAAATCCTTAGATTCAATAGCAGTTAATTCAATGAAAAAATTTGAGGATTCAATAGTTGAGGGATTAAAAACTGGTAAATTAGCATTTAAAGATTTTGCAGATTATGTTGTAGAGCAATTAATAAGAGTAGCTATACAGCAATTAGTTATAGCTCAAATTGTAGACCCATTTAGAAAATTTTTAGGTGGTTTTGATTTATTCGGTGGCAAAAAAACAAAATCATCATTAGATGTAACTGAGGGTAAGTTTTTTGGCTATGAAGGTGGTGGTTATACAGGTATGGGAGCAAGAGCTGGTGGTATAGATGGTAGAGGTGGATTCCCTGCTATATTACATCCTAATGAAACTGTTATTGACCATACTAAAGGTCAAAGTATGGGTGCTACAGTCAACTTTAATATATCAACAGTAGATGCTGCTGGATTTGACCAGTTATTAGCATCAAGAAAAGGATTGATAACATCAATCATAAACAATGCCATGAATAATCAAGGCAAAATGGGAGTAGTATAATGTCAGGACAATTTCCAACATCTCCTAATTTTAGAAGTATAAATTTTAAAGATAATAGACCTACTTTATTAAATCAGACTTTATCAGGCAAAAAACAAGTCAGACAAATCGGTAGTCAATATTTTTCTTTTACAGTGCAAATGCCACCTTTACAACAAGAAAAGGCTCAAGAAGTATTTGCATTTTTACAAAAACAAAAAGGTTCTTTTGAGGACTTTACTATAGTTGCACCATTAGATAATTTAGGTGCAAGTAAATCAGAAACAGATATTTTGGTTAATGGCTCACATACAGCAGGTGATAATACTATTGCTTTAGATGGGTTTTCACAAACAACAGGAGCTTTAAAAGCTGGAGATTTAATTAAATTTGCAAATCATTCTAAAGTTTATATGGTATCTGAAGATGCTAATGCATCAGGTGGTGCTGCAACAGTAACCATATCACCAAATCTAGTAGCATCTCTAGCAAATAATGAAGCTGTTACTGTAAACAAACCTAGCTTTACTGTTTATCTTGAATCTAATGAAATAATGTATTCAACAGATGCTAGTGGATTTTACAGTATTTCATTTGATGTTAGAGAGGTTATAACCTAATGCCTAGAAGTTTATCATCTGCTTTACAAACCCAAGTATCATCAACAGCAACTAAGACAGCTTTTTTAGTTGAGCTTAATTTATCATCTACTATCAGATTAACTGATTGGTATTCTAATGTTACTTATGATTCTAATAGCTATGAAGCTGGTGGTTCTTTTTTAACAGTTGATTCAACAACTGAAACAGGTCAATTACAAGTAGATGAAATAAATCTAGGATTTTCAAATATTACTGACCAAGTTAGGTCTTTAGTACAAGATGGTGCATTTACAGATAAGACAGTAGAAATTTATATAGCTTACTTTAATACAGATGAAACTATTGTAGGTGCGATAAACTTTTTTACAGGTCAAATAAGAAATGTATCAATAAATGAAAATGTTGATAGTTCTGATTTAACTATGACTGTAGCTTCGCATTGGTCTAATTGGAATTTAACTAAAGGCAGACATTTTTCTGACGAATCACAACAATCATTTAGTTCAGGTGATAAGGGATTTGAATTTGCAACTCAAGTTAAGGCAGATGTTAGGTGGGGTGTGTAAATGGGTAATTTTTTTGCTGCAATAGGTACTGCAATATGGAATTTTATAACAAGTAAAGGATTTCAAATAGCACTACGAGTTCTTACTGTTGCAGTAGGTGTTAAAGGTTATAGACAAGCTCAAGATATGCTTGCTCAATCGCAAGCTATATTAGCTAACAAAGTAGCTGCTGGTGGCAAAATGCCTGTTGTTTATGGAACAAGAAGAGTTGGAGCACAGATTGTTTACATGGATGTATCTAATAATGATTCAAGACATTTATTTGTAGTTTATGCTTTATCAGTTGGTGAATGTGATGAGATTCTTTATAGAACTATTGAATTAGATGGCAATCCTTTAACTGACCCAAAAAGATTCAAGTATGGGTGTTATGTTGGTTCAGATAGAAATAATCAAACTGGTTACAATGGGCATCAGCCTTTAAATACAGTGTCTCAGGTTGGTTCTACTGTTAGTGCTGGAGCAGGACAGTTTGGTACTAATCAAAACGCAAGATATAGAATTACTTTAAATTTACATCATGGTACTGCATCGCAAACAGCAGACCCAATGCTTGTTGCATCTATGCCTAACTGGACTTCATCACATAGACTAGATGGTGTTTGTTATATAGCAGCACATTATAAATACGATAAAGAAGGTATGTTTTCAGGAATACCTCAATTAACAGTTCAAGTTAAAGGTAAAAGAATTTATGACCCAAGAGACACAAATCAACAGTTTGGTACTCCAACTACTTATAAACATTCTGATAATCCAGCTTTAGTTTTTTTAGATTACATTACTAATAATGAATATGGTAAAGGTTTAACTTCATCACAAATTAATATGTCTACCTTTAGCTCTGCTGCTAATGTTTGCGATACTTTAGTTGACCAGCCTTATTTTAATGGAACAGCACAATCTTTAACTTGGTCTGCTACTAGTGGTAATGATTTTTTTACTATTGCAGGTACTAATCCTAATCTTGATTGGTGGCAAAATAAAATTGGAGAAGTATTAAGTTTATTTGATGCAAATGGCAATGGTGTATTAGATGAAATTGAAATAAAAGAAATACAAAGAAGTGAATATTTTGATTCAACTAAAGAATTTACTATTTTTATTAATGCATATTTTAATAGCACTTATTCTTCACAAAATGGTACTTCATTATTAAAAGTTAAACGATTTACAACAAATGGTTATTTAGATGCTAATAAAAATGTAATGGAAAATGCTAAAGAGCTTCTTGCTAATATGAGAGGTATTTTTCTTTATATTGATGGTCAATATGAATTACAAATAGAAGATACAGGCACTTCTACCTTTAGCATAACTGATGACCACATAATTGCTGATGCTGGCATATCAGTTGACTATGGAAACAAAGATAAAAAAGCAAACAAGGTTATTGTTGAATTCTTTAATGCTAATAAAAAATACGAACTAGATACAGCTACAGTTTTACATGATGCTAGTCCTGAATATTATTCAGATGATAATGATGAAATATTAGAAATAAAAGCTGAATTTCCTTATGTAACTGACCCATATATTGCTTATAACATGGGTAAAGCAATATTGACTAGAAGTAGAAAACAAAGAACCATACAGTTTTTAGGAACTCCTGAAATGTATAAGTTAAATGTAGGAGATATAGTAGATTTAACTTATGCAGGTTTGGGTATTAGTTCTTCTAATAATAATCATATACATAGAGTTGAAGCATTAGAATTACAACCCAATGGTTTAGTTGCAGTTAGCTTAATAGAATACTTTGATGTTTACACATGGGAAGTGCCTGAACAAGAGCCTGAAGAAGAATTAGCTAACTTACCTTCTGCTTATGCAGTTAAAGCTCCGACTAATATTACTTTTACTGATTCAGGTTCTAGCTCAACAGGTAGACCTTTTTTATCTTGGGATGAGCCAACAGATTTTCCTGATTATCAATATAGAATTAATGTTGTAGATAGTTCTAGCAATCAAGTTTTAAATAAAATAGTAGATGTAACTAACGTAGATTTAAACTTTTTACCAGTTGGCACTGATTATGTTGCAAGTGTAAGCTCACTTAATACATTAAATTCTGAATCTGACCCTGAAACTTTAACTTTTACTGTAGCAGATGCTCCTGTTGATGGTGGTGTTGATATAAAAGCAAACACAATTACAGGTACACAAATTAATGTTGATGTTTTAAATGTAAAACACTTTGATGATGTATCTGCTGATATTAAAAGTCATTTAGCAACTGAAACTTTTGTACCTCTATCAAGAGAAGGTCAAGCGTATGTGCAAAGAACAGGAACTTATACAGGAAGTAATGCTTCTTTTATACCAGTCACTATAACTGAAGTTAGAAACAATGCTACTTATGTTGCTATCTTCTCAGGAGTGCTTGGTGATGTAAGTGGTGGTAGGGTTCAATATTCTTTAAATAATTCTACTTGGGTTAATGCAAATGGTAATACAAATATATCATGGAGTGCTGGAACTTATAGAGGTTATACTTATGTTTATACAGGACAAATAACTACTTTATCAGATACACAATCAACAGTTTACTGGAGAGTATATTTTTCAGGAAGTTATAATCATACACAGCTTTCACTTAATGTAATGATGGATAATACGCAATAATGAATATTTTTACTATATACAATTTAGAAACTGGTGAAATAGAACATTCAACAACTACAGTTGCAGAAATTAATCAAGTAGGTTTATTAGAAACGCAAGGAATTATAGAAGGTGATTATCAACCTAATGAATATAAAATAATTGATGGTGAAGCAGTTATAAGAACTGATAATGTATTAGAAATATTAAGAAACAAAAGAAATGAATTATTAAATCAATCAGATTGGACTCAAGTAAACGACAGTCCTTTATCTGATTCTAAAAAACAAGAATGGGCAACCTATAGGCAAGCATTAAGAGATTTACCATCTTTATATCAGTCAGCTAATAATATTGCTGATGTAATATTTCCAAGTATGCCTGAATGATTTAAGATATATGAAATAGGATTTTATTATGGCACAACACGATTACAACATAGCGAACCAATCAGGTGCAGACTTTAGAGCAGATTTAAACAATGCTTTATCTGCTATTGCAACAGTCAATAGTGGAGCAACTGAACCATCAACTACATTTGCTCATCAATTATGGGTAGATACATCTAGTAATGTATTAAAAATAAGAAATGGTGTTAATAATGCTTGGATTACTACAGGTGTTAGTATTACTGCATCTAATACATTTACAGGTGACTTAACAGGAGATGTTACAGGTAACTTAACAGGTAATGTTACTGGTAATGTCACTGGAGACTTAACAGGAAATGCTGATACAGCTACTACACTTGCAACTGCAAGAACTATATCTTTATCAGGAGATGTTGCAGGTTCAGCTTCTTTTGATGGTAGTGGTGATATTACTATTACAACTACAGCACAAATTGATTCTATTGCTTTAGGTACAGACACAACTGGTGATTATGTTGAATCTATGTCAGGTGGAACTGGTGTAACAGTAACAGGTGGAACTGGTGAGGGTTCTACTCCAAGTATTGCTATAGGACAAGCTGTAGCTACAACTGATGATGTTACTTTTAATATTATTACAGCAAGTGAAGAATTTATTGGTGATTTAGAAGGTGGTATTAGATTTAATGCTAAAGCAGATGGTGCTTTAAGCAAGGGTGATGTGGTTTATATATCAGGCGTATCAGGTGATGTGCCAACAGTAGGTCAAGCTAAAGCTGATGATGCTTCTAAAATGCCTGCATTTGGATTAGCTTTATCTGATGCTAATGATAATGCTGCATTACAAGTGGTTACCTTTGGTACTATTGAAGAATTAGATACTTCAGGTGTATCTGAAGGGCAAATACTTTATGTATCTACAACAGCAGGTGCTTATACAACTACAGCTCCAACAGGTGAATCTAGTCAAATACAAAACATAGGTAAAGTTATTAGAAGTCATGCAAGTGCTGGTTCAATTAAAGTGGGTGGTGCTGGTAGAAGTAATGCAACGCCTAACTTAGATGATGGCAAGATATTTATTGGAAATGCATCTAATCAATCATCAACTGCAACATTAGATACTTCTATAGTTGTTGAAAATACTAATCTTTATTATACGCAAGCTAGATTTGATTCAGCATTTGGTAATAAAGATACCGATGATTTGGGTGAAGGTACTACAAATTTATATTACACAACTTCAAGATTTGATTCTGCATTTAGTGGAAAGACAACTGCTGATTTAACTGAAAATACAAATTTATACTATACAGATACAAGAGCAAATTCAGCTATTGATGCAAGGGTTACCAAATCATTTGTTGATGCTCTAGGCATACAAGCATCAAGCGTAGATACAAATTCAGTAGCACTTGGAACTGATACAACAGGTAATTATGTTGCAACTATTACAGGTACAGCTAATAAGGTTACAGTGTCAGGAAGTGGTAGTGAGTCTGCAGATATAACACTATCACTACCTGATGATGTGCAGATTGCAGATAGCTTAACAGTAGCAGGTAATTTGACAGTTAATGGAACTCTTACATCACTTGATACTACCAACCTAGATATAGAAGATAACTTATTCCAGCTTAATGCAGGATTAACAGGTAGTCCTGTAAATGACTCAGGTATGCTTATTAATAGAGGTAATCAAGATAATGGTATCTTTATGTGGGATGAGTCTGCTGATAAGTTTACTTTAGGACTAACTACAGCAGATGGTACTTCTACAGGCAACATAACACTTAATTCACTTGGTACTTTAGTTGCTAATATAGAAGGCGATGTTACAGGCACAGTTTCTAGCATATCCAATCACGATACCGATAATTTAACAGAGGGGTCAACTAATTTATATTACACAGATGCAAGGTCAAGAAGTGCTATATCTGCAAGTGGTGATATTTCATACAATAGTTCAACTGGTGTCATTAGCTTTACTGCTGGCTCATCTCCAGTAACAAGTGTCAACACACAAACTGGAGCAGTTGTTTTAGATAGTGATGATATATCAGAAGGTTCAACCAATTTATATTTTACAAATACAAGATTTAATTCTAGTTTTGATACTAGATTAGCCACAAAAGATACTGATGATGTCTCAGAAGGAACAACAAACCAGTATTTTACAACTGCTAGAGCTAGAAGTTCTATATCAGCAACTGGTGATATTTCATATAACAGCACAACTGGTGTTATAAGTTTTACTGCTGGTAGTTCACCAGTAACTAGTGTTAATACACAAACAGGAGCAGTTGTACTTGATTCTGATGATATCTCTGAAGGGTCAACTAATTTATATTTTACAAACGCTAGAGCAGATGCAAGAGTTAATCTACAAACTGGTGCTAATTTAGATTTAAGTTCTAAATCTACCTCAGATTTATCAGAAGGAACTAATCTTTATTATACTGATGCAAGATTTGATACAAGGCTTGCCACAAAAGATACTGATGATGTATCTGAAGGTGCAACAAATCTTTATTATACTTCAGCAAGATTTGATTCTGCATTTAGTGGAAAATCTACCTCAGATTTATCAGAGGGTACAAACCTTTATTATACTGATAATAGAGCAGATGCAAGAGTTAATGCACAAACGGGAGATAACTTAGACTTAAGTTTTAAATCTACTTCAGATTTATCAGAAGGTACAAATTTATATCATACGACTGAGAGAGTACAAGATGTTGTAGCTGGTCAATTTGTAACTAATGGCTCACATACTGGTATTTCATTTGTTTATGATGATGCTGGTGATGGTGCTATAGATGCGACAGTATCTTTATCATCTTTTTCAACATCAGATTTATCTGAAGGAACTAACCTTTATTACACTGATGCTAGATTTGATACTAGACTAGGAACTAAATCTACATCAGACCTTAGTGAAGGCACTAACCTTTATTATACTGATGCTAGAGCAAGAGCTGCTATCAGTGAAGATTCAACACAATTATCCTATAACTCAACAACAGGTGTTTTATCTTATACTCAAGGCGATACTGATACAGTCAGCGAAGGTAGTACAAATCTTTATTATACTGATGCTAGAGCTAATAGTGCTATTGATACTAGAGTTACAAAAACATTCGTTGATGCTTTAAATGTGGTTGCAGCTTCAGCTACAGGTAATGCAGGAACAGCAACAGCTTTACAAACAGCAAGAGATTTCAGCATTTCAGGAGATATTACAGCTTCAGCAGTTTCTTTTGATGGAACAGGTAATGTAGCTTTATCAGCTTCTATAGATGCAAATACAGTTGGTATTACAGAAATAAATGTGACTGATGGCACAAATGGTCAGGTTCTAACAACTGATGGTGCTGGTAATTTATCATTTACAACTGCATCAGGTGGCACTTCAACAACCATTAACAACAACGCTAACAACAGAGTAATTACTGGTAGTGATACTGCTGATACATTAGAAGCTGAAGCAAATTTTGTATTCGATGGTACTAATGCTGGAATTGGATTATCAAATCCAAGTCAACTTTTACACTTAAAATCAACAGGTGATGCAGTTTTAAGACTTGAAGCTGACAGCGATAATATCAGTGAATATGACAATGCATATATTGAATTTTCGCAAGATGGTGATGCTGTTACTGCATATGTTGGTTTTGATTATGGTGAAAACGAATTCACTATAAATCAAAAATATACTGATGACATAACCTTCAAAACCAATAACCAAGAAAGATTAAGAATTCAAGATGGTGGCATATCTTTTAATGGAGATACAGCATCAGCAAATCAGCTTGACGATTATGAAGAAGGTACTTGGACTCCTGAATTAAGAATATCAAATTCTTCAAATGGTATTGTTCACAATATTCAAGCTGGTAAGTATGTAAAAATAGGACGATTAGTCTATATACATTGCCATTGTAGTTTGACAGATAAATCAGATAGAGGTGGTTCTGTTAATATATATGGAATTCCTTTCAACACCAACTTTGCAACTGCTTCAGCAGGGATACCCTTAACCCCAAGAGGAAAAATTAATGTAAGTGGTGATGAAGTTTTTGCATACCCAGCAAGTACAGTATTTAATTTATATAAAAATGGTACAGATGGTGGTACTAATGATAATCTTCAAGCACATAATATATATGATGATACAGATATAGATTTTAACTTTGTGTACTACACAGATTCATAATAACTAATGTACCTAGTGGATTTTAGGTATGGATATAGGAGAAAAAAATGGCAATAACAAAAGAACTAATAGAAGATAAAATAGAAGTTGTAGGAGACTACAAAACTATACAAGTAAGAACAGCTACAGTCATCAAAGAAGATGGCGTAGAGCTATCAAGGTCTTATCATAGACACGCATTAGAATGTGTAAGTTCTGTTCAAGATGCAGATGGCAACTGGACTCATACAGACACAGATGTTTCTGAAGAATCTACAGAGGTTCAAGGCATAGCTACAACTGTTTGGACTGATTCTGTAAAAGCTGCTAAAAGAACAGCTAACGAAAACGCAACACCATAATAGGAGAATAATATGGATTTTATAACAGGACTAATAACAAAAATAACTTATATAGTAACAATAGCTTCAATTGTAGCTGCTTGTACCCCTAATAAAATTGATGATGGTTGGATGCATAAAATATACAGCTATATTGATATATTAGCTTTAAATTTTAAGGTTAATATTATTAAAAGAGATTAATAATTTAATTTGTTAGTATATAATTTAATTAAAATAAACTTATAGGAGAGTTAAATGAGTAAAGAAGAGAATAAAATGGAAAATAAAGAACCAGTAGTAATTACATTTAATGGCAAAGAGTATAGAGCTTCTGATTTAAACGAAGAGCAAATGGCACTTGCTGGTAAATTAAATATTGTTGGTAAAAAGTTATCTAGGCTTCAAGAAGCATACGATGATTATGTTATTACTAATGAATACAAAAACTTAGTAATCCAATCATTTGATAGAGCTATCAACCCTGAAGAAGTCGAGGTAGTAGAGGAAGAATAATGCCTAGAGTCACTGTACAATCACTTCAATCAGAACTCGATAAACATGAAGTGCAGTGCAGTGAGCGTTGGACTCAAAACTGGAATAGACTAAAAAAGATAGAAGAATCAGTAAAAGAATTAGATTCAAATACTGATGCTAAACTTAACAAAATTGATTGGTCTATAAAAGGTGGTTTGGGTGCAGTGATATTAATACTATTAAGTGGCATTATCACCTTGATTATTAAACTATGATAGACAAACTTATCAAGCCTATCAGCGAAATCTTAGATAAATTCATTCCTGATGCTGATGTCAAACAAAAGATTGCACACGAACTTGCAACCATGTCTGAAAAGCATATTCACGAAATTGCAAAAGCACAAATAGAAGTAAATAAAGAAGAAGCTAAAGGTAATTGGTTTCAATCATCTTGGAGACCAGCAACAGCTTGGGTATGTGTTGCAGGTTTTGCAGTCAACTTTCTCATTAGTCCTTTATTAGCACCATTTGGCATTGATGTACCTCAAGCTGATACTTCTACTATGTTGCCTGTATTAATGGGTATGTTAGGATTAGGTGGAATGAGAAGCTATGAAAAAACTAAAGGATTAACAAAATAATGTACGACAACATCAAAGAAATGCTAATCAAGAATGAAGGGTTGGCTCTTAATGTTTATAAATGCAAAAATAACTTTTTAAGTTTGGGCGTAGGTCGTAATCTTGAAGCTAATGGTATATCAGAAGAAGAAGCTATGTTCATGCTTGAGAATGATATACAAAGAGTTGTAGATAATTTAGATAAGGTATGGGAAGTATGGAGAAGTTTTCCACCACTTGCTCAAGAAGTATGTATAGATTGTGCTTTTCAAATGGGTATAACTGGATGGATGAATTTTAGAAGAACAAGAGCCTTAATGGAGATGGGAGCATGGCTTGAAGCATCTGAAGAAATTTTACGTTCAAAATACGCAACAATAGATACACCAAATAGAGCAGCTAGGAATTCAAGAAAACTAGCTTTGTGTAAAAGTGCCAAGAAAAACATCAGACCAACATCAAGCTAATTCTAGACTTGGTGCATTAGGAGAATCATTAGTTCAAACCTTCTTGCTTGAGTACGCTGACTTTTGTTACCCAACCCAAGAAAAACATCCTGCTGATTTAATGGTTGAATTTGGCAACGCTAAATATACAGTGCAAGTTAAAAGTAGAAGAGCTACTAAAGAAAAGAAGTTTGTCTTTGCATCTGAAAACTCAAGGTCAATGTCTGAAACTTATAAACACTATACTTGCGATATTCTAGCTTTTGTATTCTTTGATGGAGATGAAAAGCGAATCATGTTTAAAGCAAATACATCATCGCAAAACTATTTTACTTTTGATAAGAAAACTATCACTGAATCTATGGAGTTAGATTCTTTAAAAGAAACACTGGATAATCTAAGTTCAGTACCAGTTCTGAATCCTTTAATTTAATACTTGCTCTTTATATATTTATATATATAATCTTACTTATGTTTTTAAAAGTAAGGAGTTAAATAACATGAAATGGGATAAAGCATATAAATACAAAGGCTACAAGATAGAGAAGGACTTTGATTGGAATGGCAGGATGACACTATGGACTGCTAAACCTCAAGAGGATTTTCTTAAGAAAAGAGGTGAGCTAGAGAAGCAGAAAATAGTAAAAGCATGGCATGGTAATGAGTGCTTCTGTTCTGAGTGTACTTACACTGAGCAAGAGGGTGAACACAATAGCAAGATTGATGAGCAGGTTAAAAGTCTTATTCAATCAATGAAGTTCAACAGCATCACTTGCAACACTATGAAAGAGTGTAAAGCTGAGATAGATAAGCTAGAAAAATAAATTAAAATATTTTTAAATAAATGTTTACATTAATATATATTTATATATAATGGGTAGTATGTTAATTAAAAATAAGGAGTTAAATAACATGGATAAATTAATAAAAAAATATGAGAACTGGTTAGCTGTTGCTGAAGAGCATAAAGCTAATGGTGTTCAGTTTAGAGACTCAGACATTGATGAGACTATTGCTCATTACAAGCAGTTTCTAAAAGCTCTTAGATGTCCTCAATTCCAGCAAGCACTTGCTGGAATTTGGAGTAAGTAACATGACAAAACAAGAAAAACACAAAACACTTCAAACTTTAGATGAAATATCTTTATTGTTAGATGAAGCAGTAGAGAAGTATATTAACGATTTACCAGTAGAAGCTAGAATCAAATATGCTGATGTCTTTTCACACATAGGTCGTGCAGAGGATGGTTTAATAAATGTTGCTTATGAATTACTACATAAGGAGCAAGTATTATGACTAGATACACACTACAAGTTCAACTACCCAGTATAGGCTGGGTGGTTGCTATCAAGACTAGCGACTTATTCTACATGGCTAGCAAGAGAGCTAGATTAATTGCACAAGGGCATAAGGTTAAATTAACTAAGGAGAAGAAGTAATGAAAAATAAAATTAAAGTAACTGGCACTATTAATTCTTGGGGTCATAACTCTATAGATAGTGCTGAAGTATTTTTTAACAAGCACATAGAGGACTGCTCATGTGGTGGTTCTTATTCTTTTAGTGCTATGTTGCAAATGGAGCAAATTAAAGAAGGTAATCTTGTTGATGATTGTGCAACCATTGAATGTGGTAATTGCTACAGTATGTTAGATGTTGATGATTATGATATTACTTTAGAAATACCAAACAATCTTGCAGATAAGTTTGCTAAAGAAAAAATTTGGTGTAAGTCAAAAGACTATGTAGAAATGTCTCAAGGGATTACTACTAAGGATTGGGAAGCACAAATGGGTAATAAGTCATTTGAAGAATTAGCAGAGCAAGAGCTAAAAGCTCAAGGAGTAATCTAATGAACCTAATGTGCAATACCAAACATGGTGCTATTGAATGGAGATGGAAAGACTCAGGTCAACCATCTCCTGAATACAAATCATTGAATCATCAATGGTGGATTCCTAAGAAGTCTGAGTTTGAATTAGTCACTAAAGTTGATGCTGATATCAAACAAGAAATCAAAGATGAGATTTGGGAAGATATGCAATCTGATTTTGAGTATCAGAAAAGCATTTATAAGATTCATAAATTAAATAAAAAGAATTTAAAATAATTGTATACATTTATATATTTTTATATAAAATGGGTAGTATGTTAATTAAAAATAAGGAGTTAAATAACATGGATTATAAAAACAAAAAATCTGAAAAGAAAAGACTTTTCAAACTATATAACGAAACTCTTGAAAAATATGATAGAAAAATAGATGCTCTTTGGGCTAAGAGAGACTATGAAGTTGATTATATTTGGAAAGAGATTTGTAAATTAGAAGGGGGTAAATAATGAGAAATAAACAAAAACAACTTTGGTGGGTTTATCTTGATGGATACAGAATCGTTGAGACTAAATCTATAGGATATAAATGGGTTAAATATAGAACTAGATATTGGGGTAATAATCCTAGTCGTTATACAAGGATTAAAAGGTCTAGTTGGGATAAGGCATTTATATCTTCATTAGAGACAATGCAACAAAGGAAGGTTGCATAATGAGAGATATACAAAGACAAAAAGTTTATGACTGGGAAGATTCCCAGTCATGGATGATTAAGGACAGTTATTTATCACAGAAACAATGTCAGGATGTCATTAAAAGACTAAACAAAATCTTTAAACGTAGAGTTCGTTTAAGATTTAGAAATGGGCATGGCAAGTGTTATGCATTTAATCAAAATGAAATAATGATTAGGAATGAATGGGGTAGGTCTTATTCAGTTCTACTTCACGAATATGCACATTGTATTACAAATGATTTGCATGGAGCTAGGTTTGTTGCTGAGTATTGTTTGCTCTTACATCACTTACATCCTGAACAACCTTCTATAAAAGATTTGGTTAAAAGTCTTAATGATGCAAATGTTGAGTTTGCAGATTTTGAAAGAACTATTAGTAAGAAAAGACTTAGTAAAAGACATAAACCATTTGAAGATGTTAGCTTGGTTATTATTCCTGAACCTAAGAGATATATCAAAAGAAGGATGTCAGCCAAGAAGAGGGTGCAAAAACTTTTAGATGAATGGGTTAATCCTGATGATATTTATAGTAATTTCTATGATGTTGCTTATTACGAACACGTTAGGCTTTACTATGTAAACATAAATGGTATTGAGCATGGTATTGAATTTACGTCTTGGAAAGAAGTTGAGGATTGTTTACTAGAAGCTATAGAACAAAAATTACATCTGCATAAAGATTACATTGAAGAGGAGTATGCATAATGGATATACAACTATTACTCGTATTAACTTTCATGGCAGTTTGCTTATATGCAACTGCCATAATAATCAACGATAGGAACAATAGAAAATGAATGTAACATTTAATTTAATGGGTGGTGGTGAATTAAATATTCCTGCTAGAGCAATCAGTGGTTTCTATAAAGATGAATTTACCAGTGAAGTCATAGTTGAAGTCAATGGTGATGAATACAAAGTTAGAGATTCACTAGATGAAGTTAGATACATTTTAGGATTAGCAAGATGAAAATAGAATCACTTAAAAACTTTGAATCTAAACAAAAGGGTCAGGCTCTTATTTATAAAGACCTACCCAATGAGGACTATCATGCAAGTGTAGGAATCAGCAGTAGTTATGTTAGAAGGTTTGGGCAATCCCAACTTCATGCAGTCAACTATACTTCTGAATCTACTCCAGCACTAAAGTTTGGAACAGCAGCTCATTCTTTATTGGTAGAAGGACAGGAAGCATTTGATAAAGAAGTCAGGGTGCTTACAGGTTCTCCATATACCAAAGCATATAAAGAAGAGAAGGCTGAATATGAAGAGCAAGGATTCATAGTATTAAAAGAAGATGAAGCTGAGATTATTACTGGCATGAAAGAGAACTTGATATATGAGGGTAATGCTTATCTAAATGCAAAAGGCAAGATACCTGAAGCAAGTATCTACTGGTATGAAGATGATGTGCTATGTAAATGCAGACCTGATGTTATGTGTCCACCTTTAGATGAACCTAACTCAGATAACAAGATAGTTATCATTGATTATAAAACTACACTATCTTGCGAACCTCATGCTTTTAATTATTCAGTTAAGAAGTATGGCTATGATATGCAAGCTGCTTATTATAGAAGAGGAGTTGAGATGGCTGGATATGAAGTTACTGATTTCTTATTCATAGCCCAAGAGAAAGTACAACCTTATGCATCTAAGGTATTTAGAATTACAAAAGAACAAATGGATTATGGCTGGACTATGATGGAAAGATACCTGAATGATTATAAAGAATATCAAAAAGGTAAACCTCTTAGTATTTACAATAGTCCTAATGTAGTGGA
>Ga0213866_10001565_pt1 | contig 16778 bp, 17 predicted proteins | sample PICome_11_FD_160079 | JGI IMG/M metagenome (GOLD analysis project Ga0213866, IMG submission 160079) | Coastal seawater microbial communities near Pivers Island, North Carolina, United States - PICO284 | ecosystem: Environmental > Aquatic > Marine > Coastal | place: USA: North Carolina...
GATAACGTCCACCAGGGAAGACCCTAGGGAAAGTGTTACAGAAAAAACCGCATACAAAGTGCGTGAAACAAGTGTATGTTGAAAAACATACATCTTTAACAAACCCTTGCTGAGCAAGAGATCGCTACAACAAAGGTGTATACCTTTGTACAGACAAATGAGCGTGTACACAGAACCCGGCTTATGTGCATTCTTTTCTCTGGACGGGTGCGGATATAGATTAATGGTAGATTATCTGCCTTCCAAGCAGAAGATATGGGTTCGATTCCCGTTATCCGCAGCGCTTACTTGGTGAAACTGGTATACACGACAGACTTAAAATCTGTTCCCGCTCGGGATATCGGTTCAAGTCCGATAGTAAGCATATGATACAAAAAAAAGAGGTTTGTATGGCTCGTTTTCATATTTTAAAAAATAAAAGTTGCAAACGCGTTGGTGCAAATCTTTCGCTCTTACGCGTACCACCAAAACCATTTTCTCAAAAACGTCTTTCTGCATATGGCACACGTTTACGTCTCTCACGTCTTGTGTCATTGATGTATGGAAATATTCATGCACGCACATATGAAGCAGTTCGTCGTTCAGCGTTCAAACATTCCGGAAAATTTGGTCCAAATGTTTTGTCACTTCTTGAAAAGCGTTTAGATGTTTCACTTTTTCGTCTTAATTTTTGTACAAGTATAAGCGAAGCTCGCCAACTCATCCGTCATAAACGTGTCTTTGTAAATACTCGATGTGCTGCTGTCTCTGGCTTTCAGCTTCGTCGTGGTGATGTTATTCGTGTTTGTTTGAACGAATCTGTGCGTGCACGTTTGCATGCTGCACGAAGTATGCCAGTCAAACCCCTTCATTTTGAGACGAGTTTTGCTCTTGGTGTAGCAATTTTTCTGTATGCGCCACAACAGCTTGCATTTGCAACGCATGTTGATGTTTCTCGCTTATAAAAGTGAACCAGGGTGTAGCGCAGTCTGGTAGCGCATCTGCTTTGGGAGCAGAGGGCCATAGGTTCAAATCCTGTCACCTTGACACGGTTAAGTAACATAATGGCAATGTATGGGATTGCAAATCCTATAATGGCGGTTCAATTCCGCCCTTAACTTGGTTGCAAAAAAAGCATCAGTGTATGAGTCATGTGCATTACCTTGCAGTTTCGCTTCTGCTCTTTCTTATCGGTATCTGGGGCATTTTCTTAAACCGAAAAAACATTATTATCATGCTTATGTCAATTGAGCTTATGCTGCTTGCTGTAAACATGAATTTTGTTGTGTTTTCTGTGTATCTTGATGATCTTGTTGGTCAAGTGTTTGCACTTTTCGTTCTTACAGTAGCTGCGGCCGAATCGGCAATTGGTCTTGCTTTACTCGTTGTATATTATCGAGTTCGTGGAACTATTGCGGTTGAATTCATCAATCTGCTCAAGGGCTAGGCGAATAACGGGAATCGAACCCGTATTTCCAGAGTCACAGTCTGACACTTTGACCGTTAAGTTATATCCGCCATATGGGAAAGGTAGGATTCGAACCTACGTCGACACTGTCAACAGATTTACAGTCTGTCGCCTTAAGCCACTCGGCCACTTTCCCGTGCGTACAAAAAAAAGTCTGATCTATGCCACAACTTGATACAGCCTCATTCTTCACCCAATATGTGTGGCTTATGGTTTGCTACATTGGGATGTACCTCACTTTAGTGAAATATTTTTTACCAAAACTTGCACGTATTTCAAAGCTGCGAGCTGCGAAAGTGCACGCATCACTTGGTACTGAAACAAGCGAAGTGCTTGATGTACAAACAGCCGGCGAAACATGTGTTGTGGCAAGCGTGAAGCATGCACGTTCAGTGTGTGCAGATCACTTTGCAACAACAAGCGCATGGGTTGATTCAGTTGTGTCTGAGCACGCTTCAACCAGCGTTTCATCTGCACACAACAGCGTACATGCACTAAGCACACTTCACTTCGCACGTCTCCAAGATAGTGCAGCAGTTCTTCACCCTCGTGCACACAGTCATGCAGATATGACACGTACAGAGCACACACTTCTGCTTCTCAAAATTGCCCTTCTCGTACAAGCGAAGAAAGCACAGCGTAGCAAGAAGTAAAAAAAAGAGTAGTGTATGGTTCGTCAAAGTATTCTCTTTGCTGTGCTTGCACTGATTGTGATCAGTTCAAAGCACATCCTTATCTTTAACGAAGAACTTCTTGTTTTAAGTTGCTTTGTTCTTTTTGTACTGTTCTGCTCAAAAACAATGAGCGAGTCTGTACAAAGTAGTTTTGAAGATCGCCAAAAGCAAATCTCACAGGAGCTTCAAGCACACTTAATGCTTCAAGAGCAGTATGCACAAGAACTTGTGCGTGAGCATACGCTGCAGCTTTCACTTGCATCTGTGGTTCGTGAGGTTGGGAATCTCAGTTGTTCTGAGCTACGATCATCTTCGTGTGATGTACACGCGTTTGTGTCTCTCCGTATCGCATCGGTTTTAAAGAAACTTCATGCTGAGCACGCTTCATTTCTTTCACGCTTTCAAATCCGTATTGCAAAAGGCCTTCGTGGACACGTGCTTTCAAACAAAAAGCGTCTTCAAGCGCTTGATGCAACGACAGCTGTGTAAAAGTGCGCGTACACAAGAAAAAAGTGTGACTCATGACTTACTTCGCACATCGTTGGCTCTTCTCAACAAACCACAAAGATATTGGAACACTGTACCTTATCTTTGGTGCATTTGCCGGTCTTCTTGGAACATGCTTTTCTATGCTTATTCGTATGGAACTTGCACATCCTGGAAATCAAATTCTAAACGGCAATCATCAGCTGTATAATGTGATCATTACGGCGCACGCCTTTCTTATGATCTTTTTCATGGTTATGCCTGCACTTATTGGAGGATTCGGAAATTGGATGGTACCAATGCTTATCGGTGCACCAGACATGAGTTTTCCACGCATGAATAACATTAGCTTCTGGCTGCTTCCACCTTCACTTATCCTTCTTCTCAGTTCAGCGCTTGTTGAAGTTGGTGCAGGAACAGGATGGACAGTCTATCCACCTCTTAGCAGCATCACAGCCCACTCAGGTGGTGCGGTTGACCTGGCTATCTTTAGTCTGCACGTATCGGGTGCAAGCAGTATTCTTGGCGCAATTAACTTTATCACAACAATCTTTAACATGCGTGGACCTGGAATGACACTTCATCGCCTTCCACTGTTTGTATGGTCTGTGCTTATTACTGCGTTCTTACTTCTGCTTTCACTTCCAGTCCTTGCTGGTGCGATTACAATGCTGCTTACAGACCGAAACTTTAATACATCATTCTTTGATCCAGCAGGAGGTGGAGATCCAATTCTTTTCCAACACCTTTTCTGGTTCTTTGGACACCCAGAAGTGTATATTCTTATCCTTCCAGGATTTGGAATTGTAAGTCATGTTGTTGCAACATTCTCTCGTAAACCTGTATTTGGGTATCTTGGAATGGTGTATGCGATGCTTAGCATTGGTGTTCTTGGCTTTATTGTATGGGCACACCACATGTATGTTGTTGGTCTTGACGTAGACACACGCGCATACTTTACAGCGGCAACAATGATTATTGCTGTTCCAACAGGAATTAAGATCTTTAGCTGGATTGCAACAATGTGGGGAGGAAGTATTGTTCTTCGCACACCAATGCTTTTTGCTATTGGCTTTATTCTTTTGTTTACACTTGGTGGCCTTACAGGAGTTATTCTTGCAAACTCAGGAATTGACATTGCACTGCATGACACATATTACGTAGTTGCACACTTTCACTATGTACTGTCTATGGGTGCTGTATTTGCACTTTTTGCAGGATTTTACTACTGGATTGGAAAGATCTCTGGTCTTCAATACAATGAGACACTTGGACAGATTCACTTTTGGTTATTCTTCCTTGGTGTAAACATTACATTCTTCCCAATGCACTTCTTAGGACTTGCAGGTATGCCACGTCGTATTCCTGACTATCCAGATGCATTTGCAGGATGGAATGCAATTTGTAGCTATGGATCATATCTTTCGATCCTTGCTTCTGTCTTTTTCTTCTACGTAGTGTACGATACACTTACATCGAATTCAGTGTGCGGAAAGAATCCATGGGTCTTTGATGATTCTGAGTATACATCTCCAACACTTGAGTGGATGGTCCCATCACCACCTGCTTTTCATACATTTGAAGAGCTTCCGGCGATTAAGGCGTAGAGATGTGCGTGCTTTTCTTGCTGCATATGCAGCAAGAGAGGCGTCTTTCAGACACCACACATATGCTGTATACGCTCTGCAGGCAAGAGAGAAGTTGTTCTTGCGAAAGACGAAAAGCAATCAAACTGTAATTTGAAAAGAACAAAGGCTGTGCAAGAGGCTCGAACAACTGTGTATATACTAGACTTAATACAATGGGTATGATCCTGGCCCAGAATGAACGCTTGCGGCAGGTTTAACACATGCAAGTCGAACGCCGCCAGTGGCGGAGTGGCGAACTGGTGAGGAACGCGTAGGAATCTACCATACAGTTGCGGCACATCCGCACTCAAAAGACACAGTCGCTGTATGATGAGCCTGCGCAGGATTAGGTAGTTGGTGTGACAAAAGCGCACCAAGCCAATGATCCTTAGCCGGTTTGAGAGAATGACCGGCCACATTGGGACTGAGACACAGCCCAAACTTCTTTGGAAGGCAGCAGTGGAGAATCTTGGACACTGGGCGCAAGCCTGATCCAGCCATGCCGCACGAATGATGAAGGCTGTTTTGGTCGTAAAGTTCTGTGTGTGAGCCAAGATAGTGCCATAGCTCGCATATATAGCCCCGGCAAATTCCGTGCCAGCAGCCGCGGTAAGACGGGAGGGGCGAGTGTTATTCGGAATGATTGGGCGTACAGCGCGCGTAGGTGGATGCGGCAGTTGGTGTGTGACAGCCTCAGCTTCTCTGAGAGGTGCACACAATACACCGCATCTTGAGTACACGAGAGGAATGTGGAATGCCGTGTGGAGAGGTTATATGCGTTGATATACGGTGGAACATCAAATGCGAAGGCAGCATTCTGGCGTGTGACTGACACTGAGGTGCGAAAGCATGGACACCGAAGGGGATTAGATACCCCCGTAGCCCATGCCGCAAACGATGCTCACTCTTGCTTGGGTCTCTGCTCCCCAACATACTGTATGTTGGGTACAGAAACTCAGACAAGTATGCAAACGCTTTAAGTGAGCCGCCTGAGGAGTACGGCCGCAAGGTTAAAACTCAAAGGAATTGACGGGGGCCAACACACGCAGTGGAGCATGTGGTTTAATTCGAAACAACGCGCAAAACCTTACCAGCTCTTGCATGCAGACAATGAATGTATACGCAAACAAAAATTCTGCACAGGTGCTGCATGGCTGTCGTCAGTTTGTGTCGTGAGATGCCTGGTTAAGTCCTAGAACAAACGCAACCCTTGTGCATACTTCTCTGTGTATGCAGACTGCCAGTGATAGACTGGAGGAAGGTGAGGATGACGTCAAGTCAGCATGGCCCTTATGAGCTGGGCTACACACGTGCTACAATGGGCCGGACAGCACGAAGCAAAAGCGAGAGCTTGCGCGAATCGCCAAACCGGCCCAAAGTTCGGATTGGTGTCTGCAACTCGACACCATGAAGCTGGAATTGCAAGTAATCGGTGATCAGCATGCACCGGTGAACATGTACCTTGGCCTTGTACACACCGCCTGTCAATTTGAGAAAGTGCGCTTGTGAAGACGTCACTGATACATACACACGCATGTGTGGGCTTCGCTGTACACTCATGTACAGTGCCACGTACCTGTCTGTGTGCACGGTGCCTACAGACGAGCACATGATTTCAAATAAGTCATAACAAGGTAGCTGTAGAGGAATCTGCAGCTGGATTGACTCCTTTCTTCTACAACAGATTCTTGACCCTGTATGATCAGCACGCACCACCCGAACCCATTCCGACCTCGACCTGTGAAAGGCTGATACACCTATATGTACTTGTGGGGAGACGTAGGAAGGGTCAGACGGCGATATAGTTCAGATGGGAGAACAGCGGAATCATACTCCGAAGGTCGTAGGTTCAACCCCTACTTTCGCCACAAGCAAAATAGACAAACACCGGTGGGAACATGCCTAGGAAAAGGACGAAAGGACGTGGACACATACGAAAAGCCATGGTGAGAGACACCTGTGACCCATGGATCTCCTACGGAAAACCGATCAACACTGAACGCAGCGAATTGAAACATCTTAGTAGCTGTAGGAACAAACATCAACCGAGAGTCCGTTCGTAGTGGCGAGCGAGCGCGGAACAAAGGTCGAAAACATCTGGAACGATGTGCAGTATATGGTGACAGCCCAGTACGACCTATGCAAAGACATACGTACCACGGGCCTCATCCTGTGGGACGAAAGGGGGACCACCCTCTTGTCAAACCAACGATCCTTTCACCGATAGCGAACAAGTACCGTAAGGGAAAGGTGAAAAGAACCCTGCACAAGGGAGTGAAAAAGATTCTTAAACCCGCCGTTTGACATGCAGTCTGAAACACAAGGCGTTCCTTTTGCATAATGAGTCAGCGAGTACATATGCACAGCAAGCCGAAGCACATAAGCACAGGCGAAGCGAACGCGAGTCTTAAAAGGGCGAAAGTTGTGTCTATGTGACCCGAAACCAGGTGATCTACGCATGCGCAGGTTGAACGCGTGGTACATCATGCCTGAGGACCGAACCTACGTATGTTGCAAAATACGAGGATGACGTGTGCGTAGGGGTGAAAGGCCAATCAAACCTGGAGATAGCTGGTTCTCCGCGAAAAGTATTGAGGTACTGCGTTTCAGTTTTTGCACGGGGGTAGAGCACTCAGTACGCAAGGGTGGCCCAAAGCCTTACCAAGCGTATGGAACCTCCGAATACCGTGCAACACACTGAAATAGACAGACTATGAGTGCAAAGGTTCATAGTCAAAAGGGAAACAGCCCAGATTGTCCGCTAAGGTCCCGAAGCATGATGTAAGTGGGCAAGGAAGTTGCGCAGCATTGACATCCAGGAGGTGGGCTTGGAAGCAGCCATCCTTTGAAGAACGCGTACGAGCGCACTGGGCGAGCTGCACAGCGCCAACAATGTACCGGGGCTCAACATCATCACCGAAGCGACAAGCACACACAGTGTGCGGTAGCGGAGCGTTCTCTGTATCGCCGATTGGACGGCGAAAGCTGAGCCATAGATCTGAGAAGTGACTATGCTGACATGAGTAACGAATCGTCATGTGAAAATCATGACCGCCGAATGTTCAAGGGGTTCTGCGATCCGGGTATCGACGCAGAAGAAATCGGTCCCTTACACAGTGTGCCAACGCACACGATGGATGGGCAGTGCACAGAGAGGACGAACACCGTCAAAGAGATGCACATATAGGATAGTGCTTCAACATGCCAGATGTTCCAGGAAAAACCTCTGTGCGATCAACCGTACCCGAATCCGACACTGGTGAACAGGTTGAACAAACTAAGGCGTTGAGAGAATCATTTTGAAGGAACTCGGCAAATTAACCCTGTATCTTCGGTAGAAAAGGGGCTTCTGATGAAGCTGCAAGAAAATGGGAGTGGCGACTGTTTCTTAAAAAGTGCGACAAGAAGGTGTACAAATAAATCCGGAAATCAATACCGGCCAGAATGATGCCATCTGCGTCCCTATCCACACATGCGTTTTGAGCAATCGAAGGGTATGAAGCTGTGGAAACAATGTACCTTTCCAGCCTGACCTGCTGAGACAAGGGCTAGGGAGATGATCTATGGTGAACGAAAGTGAACATACGCTGAGGCCTCGAGAAGACAGTCCCTGCGAAACAGAGGCAGCTGTGCAGGACATGGGAGAGAGGCAACGGTGCTTTTTATGCCGTTGCATGGCGTTTCACACGCTCCCCGGGGTAGAGTATGCACCTAAGGATCATGTATCGTTATTTGTACGAAACTTGGTAAGCCTATACAGTTCACCTTTCGCGAAGGAGCGGTGTGTTTGCAAAAGCACATATCGCTGTGTAGGTAGAAGAACGGCCCAAAAAGCGAATGCCAACAACGTAATATTGATGGATACAGGCTCGTTCCTGGACTCGAAAGAGTGCTGACTTGGTAGCCAATGCGAATAGAATTTGCACATACACTCGATAGTCTTTTCAACATTCGCAGGTACAAATGACAAAGAATATCCTTTGGAATGAAAGTACGAAGCTGGAAAAGAGAGTGACTGGAAGCGATGCGCACGAGACCTTGCCACGTTACAGAATCTACGTGCAATTGCGGGAAATGAGAAGAACGCACGACAGGGTGCGCACCTTCAAAACGCACCTCTCTCTTCGTTCGCGGAAAGAGCGGTGGCAGTTCGAAAAAGCACAGCTAAGGTCGCACACACCGGGCCTTGATACTGTCGTGTGGGCATCTTCAGAAGACAGGGGTCATAAACAAGCTGTCACCAGCAAGCTCTTCTTCAGTGGGACCAGAGCGGCTATGGTGAAAAACAATACATCCATAATCTTCTCACAGTACCCTTTCGTTTTTTCAAAGACTCTTTGAAGGTTCGGATCTATCGTATAAGCCGTATGAAGGGAAACTTTCACGTACGGTTTGAGAGGGGGGAAAGCCTGAGAGGGCCAACCTATCCAACTCACAGGGCTCTGCAAAATCGCAAGATGAAGTATAGGGCCTGATGCCTGCCCGGTGCCAAAAACTTGCAATAAGATGTTCACGCATCGAATGAAATGTTTGGTAAACGGCGGCTGTAACTCTAACAGTCCTAAGGTGAAACTCGTTGCCTTAGTAAAACCAAACCATATGCGGGAACAGCCTCAACAGCCGTATAGTACTCGTTTGATTCGAAAGAGTCAAGCAGTCAAAATCATGCGGACATGGGGCCAATCCGCAGGAAAGATGTAACAGAAACCTGGTACATATCCTCAGAGACTTTACGTTTGGAAATAGGTATGATATATGCAATTAGAAGCGCAGTGGGTTGTGGGGTTTGTAGATGGGCAAGGCTCGTTTCACATCACCATCAAAGCAGATGAAACAAACTCTCTGGGCTCTCAGATTCTTGTACGGTTCACTGTTGTCAAACACGAATGCGATGTAAAGATTCTCTATGCACTCAAAGCGTATTTTGGCTGCGGCACTGTGCGGAAGACCGATGAGAACACCTATGTTTATGTAGTAACAAAGCTTGATCATCTGGTGGATAGAATTTGCCCATTTTTTATGCGCCATACGTTCAAGACACACACGAATGTACACTTTCGCAAGTTTCGTACAGTGTGTTTATTGATGCACGACAAAAAGCATCTTACACAGGAAGGATTTGACAAAATTCGTGCCATTGCATTATCGATGCGTCGTATGCGCGCGCACACCACACCTATTTAAGAGAAAGTCCAGCTTGTTTGGAAACAGATAAGATACTATGAGCGAAATTCCTTGTCGGGTGAAAGAAACTTGCCCGAAACAGCGTGCGAACGCTGTTTAGCATACTGACTCATAACGGAGAAGCCTGAGATGGTAATTCCGTGGGAAGCTCTTTCAACTGTATTGTTCAGTTCACAGTGCCCCGTAACGACTGCGTAGAAATACAAGGAGTGTACATCACACTCAACACGTCAGCCCTTAGAAAATAAAAAACGCATATGGAACAATCCTGTTTCACTGAGCGCCCTGATTGGATCGCTGGATTTGTTGATGGTGAAGGATGCTTTACGCTTAAGATAGTTAGGTCAAACAAAGCCACATACAAGATTCAAGTTCAACTTGAATTTTTCGTTGCACAGCATGAGCGATCAAAACATGTTCTGCACGATCTACAGAAATACTTTGGATGTGGGTATGTTTGTCAGAACAAAAACTGCTTTGAGTACAGAGTACACAAAACAGAAGATCTTCGTCGTGTCATTCTTCCATTCTTCAAAAAATATCCATTGCTTACAAACAAAAAACATGATTTTGATACATTTTGTACGATCTTTGATCGCATGAGCAATGGTGAACATTTGAATGCTTCAGGCTTGATGAACATCGTACAGCTTGGCTATACTATGAATAGCCTTGGTGCGAGTAGAAAGCATACACTTGAAGCTCAGCTGAAGCGTATTGAACAAATGAATCAAAAGCGGTATTCCTAAGTGCGTTTCTAAGGTGAAGGTATAGTCTAGATCGTTTTGAAGAAGAAAAAACGTGCAAATGAAGTTCCGACGTGCATGAATGGCATAACGACTGCTCCGCTGTCTCCAAAATGAACTCAGTGAAATTGAATTCTCCGTGCAGATGCGGAGAGCTTCTAGGTAGACGGTAAGACCCTATGCACCTTTACTATAGCCTTGCATTGGAGAGAGGCTGCGCATATAAAGAAGAGGTGGGAGCGTAAGCACTCTTGGAATACCACTTATGCGCGCTGCGTCTCCTTACACTCGTGGACAGTGTATGGTGGGTAGTTTCGCTGGGGCGGCGGACTCTGAAAGAGTACCAGAGTCGCACAAAGATACACTCAAAACCGTCAGAAATGGTTTGTAGAGCGTAAAAGCATATGTGTGTTTGACTGTGAGACATACAGGTCGAGCAGGGACGAAAGTCGGTTTTAGTGATCCGGGGGTCCTAAGTGGATGGGCCCTCGCACAACGGATGAAAGGTACGCTAGGGATAAGTGCGACATGCGGGTATGTTCTGGAATGAGGGGGAGTTCCTCAAGGCTAGACTCACACCAGCCTTTCGAGACCGTCACGTGCATATCTTGTAAAAGATGTGTGTGAAGCATGACGGAGCCTCGAAAGCCTCCTATGGTGAACGAAAGTGAACGTTTGGCTAAAGCTTCGTAAGGCGTATCTAGGCAGGCGAATGTATGATCAACTGACACCTGCAGAGAAGCAACAATTTGATGGAAAGGAGCCTTTATCCTCTCCTTTTCGTGAGTCCATCGTTGCCGGAGTAGAGAACGCACCTAAGGGAGGCACAGATTGTCTAAGCATACAACATGGAAACCTTTGTATTTCCTTTTCTATACAAAAGCAAAACATATACATATCGAACCGTCTTGTGTGAAACCGTGTAAAAGCGGCGTATACACAAACCAAAACCTGTTTGAATCGTGTACAAAGTAGTGACCTATAGAACAAGAGGCAGCGCCGTGAGGAACTGTATCGAATGCAAAGAACAAGAAACGCAAAAAGCAAATGCCACTCTGTAATCGAGTTGGATACGTTCGCCAGTCGAACGAAGTCGTAAAGGCTGCCCACTTGCGTTGGCTCTACAAGACGTGAGAGTCTTGCAAAATTCTCAAATACATACTTTGCTTGGTCAACACTCATACGTGGGACGCAAGCATTGGAGAATCGAAGAGAGACGAATGCCGGAAGACTGATTGATTATGAAAAACTCTATCCGCTCAAGGGCCAAACGATCTTCTGAACTCACCGAGCAAGACATTCTCGGAAAGTCAGTCTACCGTACAGAGATTGAAGACTCTTGTGAGTCTTCAGACATCATCGCGCAAAAAAGACAACCAAGCGCTTATCATTCTATTCAGTGGCAAAAGGCGAATTCGGATCTCTTTCACTTGCAAGAACTCCTCGTTGAGGCGAAAAATGCAGAAACACAACACTCGAGTGCAGAAGACCAGCGGAAAATACGCATCCTTCAAAAACGAATTATGACGAGCTTTGCAGCTCGCGCACTTGCAGTTCGCGCTGTGACCTCAACCTCTGGAGGTAAGACTCCAGGGCTTGATGGTATGATTCTTGACAGTCCTAAGAAACGATGGGAAGCGATTCAGCAGTTAAAACACTGGGTTGAACGCCCTCAGGAGTACAAGGCAACACCAGTAAAGCGTATCTACATTCCGAAACCAGGTACTGATGAGCAACGCTTTCTTGGGATTCCTACCATTATGGATCGAGCTCTTCAACGCCTAACCGTATTTGCGACAGATCCCTTAGTGGAAACAGTGAGTGATCCAAGCAGCTATGGCTTTCGAAAAGGAAGAAATGCACATGACGCGGTTGCAAAACTGCGCCATTTGCTGGACAAAAATTGGAGCCCGGAATGGATTATTGATGCAGACATCGCAAAATGTTTTGATAGGATTGCACACCAGTATCTCCTTCAACACACTCCGGTCTTGTTTCATACTCATCTAGACCAATGGCTCACAGCAGGCAACTTTGACGGAAAGATATTCGAAGAACCAGAACAGGGCACTTTACAAAGATCCGGAATTTCTCCTCTTCTCTGTAATGTAGCTCTCAATGGAATTGAACCACATGTAAAACTCGTAGCAGAAAAAGTTCGGACTGGACCAAAGTCTGAACGCTCGAAAGTTCATTGTGTTCGATATGCGGATGACTTCATTGTTACAGCTGTCTCAGAGCAACTCGCATATACGCTGAAAGACCACCTTGGACCGTTTCTCGCGGAAAAAGGCCTTGAGCTAAGCGAGAAGAAAACACAAGTGCGCCGTACAACGGAAGGTTTCACCTTTCTGGGGTTTGAATTTCAGCGTGGACAGTTTAGGGCGGATACAAACAAACGAAACAAAAGCGAATCACGCATGATCATTCGACCTTCTGAAAAGAGCCGAACCCGTTACCGAGACATGATACGAACAGCAACAAAGGCCACAAACCGACCGATGGCGGCACTCATTCGTGAGTTAAACCCAAAGATTCGTGGCTGGGGCAATTACTTTCGAATCAGTTATCATTCAACCAGAGTGTTTTATTCGCTCGAGTATTACACATGGAAAAAGATATACAAATGGGCAAGGAAAAAGCACAAAGGTCGCACCAATGAGTGGATCGACAAGGCTTACCTAACCTCCTCTCCATGGCGTACAAAGAACTGGTCAGACAAAACGCACGGTGAACCCATGCTCCTTTATTCAATTGGAACTTGTACCCAGCTCAAAGTATTTCACATGAAGACGGATGTCAATCCATATGAATCGGACGGTCGAGCGTATCTTGAAGAAAGAGCGCGAAAAACGTATAATGAAAAAAATGATGCATCTTTACGTATGAAGGTGTGTCGATCGCAGCTTTTCCGCTGTGTACTGTGCAATGAATCTCTTCTTACGGGAGAGGAGAACCTTGAACTTTATCACATTGTGCCGTTGAAAGACGGTGGTACGTGGAAGTTTGAAAACCTTGCATTGCTGCACGAACAGTGCCATGAACAAGTTACTTACAACTTGGTATTTGCCGAGAAAGTAGCCCGCATACGTAAAGGACAAATGACGAAAAGCATGTCAACTTGATTTGAAGTGACACATAATTGAGTACTCGTGCCGCGGTTTCTCGTTGGTAGACTCTTTGAAGCATGCTGTCTTTCAAGATGTTTGTAGAGTTTGAGCCGTATGCATTGAAAGATGCACGTGCGGTTCTGCGGAGGGGAAAAGACGCGAGTCTCTACCTATTCCAATCAGGCTCGTACTACCCAAGAGCCCATATCGACGGTAGTGCTCGGCACCTCGATGTCGACTCATCATATCCTGGGGCTGAAGAAGGTCCCAAGGGTTCGGCTGTTCGCCGATGAAAATGGTACGTGAGTTGGGTTTAGAACGATGTGAATCAGTTCGGTTCCTATCTTCTAGAAGAGAAAAGAATTCAAAACACTCATCCTTAGTACGAGAGGACCAGGATGGAGTAACCTCTGGTGTGTCGGTTGTACTGCCCAGTGCATTGCCGAGAAGCTACGTTACGACAGGACAACTGCTGAAAGCATCTGAAGCAGGCACCTTTGTTTGAAGCAAATTCTTATGAAAGCGTAGAAGAACAGTACGTAAATAGGTACACTGTTGAAGCATATCAATATGTGCGCATGTGTATACTAAATCATTTATTTCACAACAGGCGTGATGCACTACACACGAAAAAGAAACCTTGCATGAGAAAAGTATCAATCCTCAAGCAACCATTGCTTTCGGTTGTGAATGACCACCTCGTGGATTATCCAACACCAAGCAATCTGAACTACATGTGGAGTTTTGGCTCTCTTGCTGGCATTTGCCTTCTCATCCAGATTCTTTCTGGTATTTTTCTTGCAATGCACTACACACCGCATGTTGATCTTGCGTTTGCAAGTGTAGAGCATATTATGCGTGACGTTGAGGGTGGCTGGTTCCTTCGCTACTTACACGCCAACGGTGCATCAATGTTCTTTATTGTTGTGTACCTACACATTCTTCGTGGCTTATATTACGGAAGTTATGCAAGCCCACGCGAGCTTGTATGGATCGTTGGTGTTGTGATTCTGCTTCTTATGATCATCACAGCATTTATTGGCTACGTGCTTCCATGGGGACAGATGAGCTTCTGGGGAGCTACTGTAATTACAAGTCTTGCAAGTGCAATTCCTGTTGTTGGTGATGATATTACACACTGGCTGTGGGGTGGATTCTCAGTTGACAATGCAACACTGAACCGTTTCTTTAGTCTGCATTATCTTCTTCCATTTATTATTGCCGGTGCAAGTATCGTGCACATTGCAGCACTGCACCAATACGGATCAAATAACCCACTTGGCTCATATGCAGCAATGGATAAGGTACCATTTTATCCATATTTTTATGTAAAAGATCTTATTGGATGGATGGTGTTTGCACTGTTCTTTTCAGCTTTTGTGTTCTTTGCACCGAATGATCTTGGGCACCCAGATAATTACATTCCAGCAAATCCAATGTCAACACCTGCGCATATTGTACCAGAATGGTACTTTCTTCCGGTGTATGCTATTCTTCGAAGCATTCCAAATAAGCTTGGTGGTGTAGCTGCAATTGGTCTTGTGTTTGTATGTCTGTTTGCACTGCCATTCTTACATACCTCACCGGTGCGTAGTTCAAGCTTCCGTCCATTGTTTAAAAAGTTTTACTGGCTGCTTGTTGCAGACTGTGTGCTTCTTGGATGGATTGGTATGCAACCAGTTGAGGATCCATATGTACTTGTTGGTCAAATTGCTTCTGTGTTCTTTTTTGTATTCTTCCTTGTTATTGTTCCAGGTCTTGGAAAAATGGAAGATGCACTTCTTCGCTATAAAGCCTAGCCTAGATGCGGTGTGTGCATGTGTGCGCACATGCCGCACGCACCACCAAACAAAAGACAAAAAATATGCCCACAGTCAATCAACTGTGCACCGGCACAACACGTCGTATGCACAAACGAAAGGCGCACAAGACGCCTGCACTTCTGCGCTGTCCACAAAAACGTGGTGTGTGTGTTCGTGTGTATACGCGAAAACCAAAAAAACCTAACTCTGCAGTACGAAAAGTTGCAAAAGTACGTCTTTCAAACGCACAGAGTGTGATTGCGTATATTCCTGGTGAATCACATACTTTACAAGAGCATTCTGTTGTGCTTGTACGCGGTGGTCGTGTCAAGGATCTTCCAGGTGTGAAATACAAGCTTGTTCGAGGTGTTTTAGACTTTCAAGGTGTGAAAAATCGAAAACAAGGCCGATCAAAGTACGGTACAAAGAAAGAAACATGATCATGAATCTCGCGCTTCAAAAGTTAACCAGTCTTTTAACAAAGGATGGAAAAAGAGAAAAGGCAAAAAGACTTGTGCATAATGCGCTTGTACGACTGCACAAAGCGCATGCAGGTGCACACGTGTTTGAAACGGCGGTACACAATGTAACCCCGCTTTTTGAACTCAAAAAAGTGCGTCTTGCTGGTACGACCCAACTTGTGCCATCTCTTGTACGTGCCGAGCGAGGAACGCATATTGCTCTTCGATGGATTGTTCTAAGCGCTCGTACATATAAACGAAAAAAGAAGCTTGCTCCTTTCGACGCGCATCTTGCACAAGCGCTTGTTGATGCATCTTTGAAAACAGGTGAGGCGCATGCCCGACGTCAAGAGGTACACAAGCTTGCAGAAGCCAACCGTGCCTTTGCGCACTACCGATGGTGGTAGCGCGCTACACAAGCATCAACTAGAGTATAGCCAAGTGGAAAGGCATCGGTTTTTGATACCGACATGCAAAGGTTCGAATCCTTTTACTCTAAACGCATTGCTTGAACAATCTTATCCAGCACTGTGTACATCCACTCTGTACTATCATCATTCGATGGAATTGGGTATGTAATATTTTCAAGCGATGTTGAAGAATCTACAAACGCAATAACAGGGAGTGAAAGAGCACGAGCTTCGCGAAGTGCAAGTACGTTGTCTGCTGGATTTAAAACAATAAGAGCATCTGGCATTTCTGGTGAAAAATACTCAAAACGACGTTTTGAACGAATATACTTCGGAAAACGTACGTTATTTTGTTCTACAAAAGAACCAAATTTTGTAAGAAATGAGTGAGTAAGTGATACATTTGTGTGCATTTGTTGCCAATTCGTTAATGTTCCACCGACCCATTTTGAAGTAAATGCACTCTGGCCAAGCGTTTGAGCAACAAAACGAACAAGGGGTGCGTACTTTGGTTTTGTCGAGACAAATAAAATCTTTCCTTTTGCACGAGAAAGTGCACGAAGAAACAAAAGAGCACGTGAAAGATATGTATATGTCCATTTTGTATCAAAAATATACATCTTTGAGCGTTGACCAATACATAATGATGAAAGATCAGGGTGCCACGATGTATGTCCAAGGTGAGGCGTTTGCATAAAAACAACTTTTTTTGTATATGTCTTGATAGCTCAGTTGGTAGAGCAAAGGATTGAAAATCCTTGTGTCGGTGGTTCAAATCCACCTCAGGACACCTTAGCTTTCGATAAAAAAACTCATATTAGTACACGCTG
>Ga0213866_10001566_pt1 | contig 16765 bp, 12 predicted proteins | sample PICome_11_FD_160079 | JGI IMG/M metagenome (GOLD analysis project Ga0213866, IMG submission 160079) | Coastal seawater microbial communities near Pivers Island, North Carolina, United States - PICO284 | ecosystem: Environmental > Aquatic > Marine > Coastal | place: USA: North Carolina...
CTGAAGCAGCAATTGATTTTGCATATAAATTTGCAAATGATTGTATCTTTACAGAAACAGTAAATGAAGGTTCTGTCAAACAAACAGTAGATCAAAATAACTATCATGCTGCAAGACAACTTGAGTTAAACAAAGACTTTCTTGTAGCAGAGGTACATTCTTATATTGATGATTTCTTTAGTGATGATGTATCAGCGATAGATGCTGCAACAGATGTTATAACAATTTCAGATACAGGATGGTTAAGTGATAACATGCCTCTAAGATTTTCAAATCCAGAGTCATCTGATACCGCTGTACAAAATGCAGGATTAGATCCAAGCGTAACATATTATGTAAGAAATGTTTTAACAGATACAACATTTACAATTTCACAAACGCTAAATGGTCCAACGTTTGATTGTGATTTGCATGATACAGGAACATTTATAGTAAGTGCAGAATACGATTATAGCGAAGCAACTTGTGCAAGAGATGTTGTAGCTTATATAGATGCAATTAAATGGGATCTAATATATCCAAGAGACTTTATTAGAGATTATACAGACGATATTAGAATCGTTATGCCAAGTAATTATAAAACAAAAATGGCTGCAAGATACTACAATAATAGTGTATTAGGATGTCAGGAAGAAGATTTCTACTACTTACGTAACGGTACAGGTCTAAGACTTCAAACAATGGAAGGTCTAGAAGGAGATCTAGGTCCGGCAAATGATTATGGCACAAGTCGTCCAACAGCAGGTGCATATGCATCACTTGATCCAGGTTGGGGTCCAAAAGATGAAAGAGCTTGGATTATTTCAAGATCGCCATATGTACAAAACTGTACAACATTCGGTACAGCAGCAACAGGTCAAAGAATTGATGGTGCATTGCATGATGGCGGTAATGATAGTATTGTGTCAAATGACTTTACACAAGTTATTAGTGACGGTATTGGCGCACACATTCTTAACAACGGTAGAGCAGAACTTGTTTCGGTCTTTACATACTATTCACACATAGGTTACCTTGCAGAAAGCGGCGGACGTATTCGTGCTACAAATGGTAACAACTCATATGGTGATTTTGGTAGTGTTGCTGAAGGTGTCGATGCAGACGAAACACCAATTAGTGCAGTAGTTGATAACAGACTACAGTATAACGCTGTTATTAACAATGTTGCAACTGACCAAAACAATCTTGTTGCAATGGAATTTAGTCATGCAGGTAACGAATATACTGAAGCTGTAATTGAAGTATTTGGTGCAGGTGATAACGAAGAAGTTATCTACGACGATACTGACTTTAGAGATAAAGCTATATTTGAAGCAAGATTAGTTGAAAACAATGCTGATAGTACAGGCGGCGAAGCAGGCGGCCAAGGTTATACACTAGCTCAAAACACTGCACAAACAGGTACTACAACAGGTATTACTATTGCTGCTACAGATGGTAGTATTTCAACAGCATACATTGGTATGAAAATTGTACTTACAGGTGGTACAGGTGCAGGACAGTATGGTATTATTGACACATACGATTCGGGTACTAAAGAAGCAACAGTTATGAAAGAAGTAAGAACTGTTGATGCAACTGCTACTGTAAATACTAGCAAGTATGTAATTGAATATGTAGGTACAACTGATTGGTCAGCTATCGGCGCACCTACTCCGAACTATGAAGGACAAATATTCACAGCTACAGGTGCTGGAACAGGCACAGGTAGAGCATGTTTGATTGAACCAGGTTGGGAAGTGTTTGCACTAGGTAGAGATCCTGTTGCACCTAACGCTTCTACAACATATCAAATTGAACCAAACGTGATATTTAGTTCTCCACCAAGATCAGCAGTAAGTGCAACATTCAATAGTTCAAACGACTGGGTAGATGCAAATTACTTTAGAACTGGTGCAGAATATCTTGCACAAACACAAAGTAGCACAAGTGGTTCAGGTAGTGGCGCACAGTTTGACATCCAGAAGCAAGGAAGCAAATATTTTGTTACAGCTACACTAGACGGCACAGGCCCTGCTACAATACAAGGTAGTGGATATGCAAGACTGGATACAATTACATTCAATGGTTCAACACTAGGTGGCCAGGATGTAACTAACGATCTTATACTAACAATTACAGCAATCGGTGATAACGGTGAAATAATAGCATTTGATCAATCAGGTGATGCACAAACTGGTGTATGGATTGCATTAAGTGCAGGTACAGCAGCTAATATTAGTGCTGATGGCACAACATGGTCAAGTATGACAATGCCAGCAGCAGGCGGCACTGGTTGGAATAGACTAGCTAGCGGATCAATTGATGACGGTTCTACACTTATTGAAGAAAAATATGTAGTTGCTGTTCCAAGTGGTTCAAACAACGGTGTATGGTCACAAGACGGTATTAACTGGAATGCAGTTACACTTCCAGGTGGTACAGGTGCTGCAAGTATTGCATTTGGTGCAAATAACTTTATTAAAATTGATACAGCATCAACAACAGTTGCTAGAAGCGGAGACGGCGGCCGTAACTGGACCAGTGTTGGTAATTTATCAAGTACAGGTTATAGTGAAATTGCATTTGGTGCTGGTAAGTTTGTAGCAATAGCAGGCGGATCAAATGACGTTAATGTGTCTGTAGATAATGGTGCTAATTGGAGCACTTATACACTTCCGGGTTCATTAGAAACTTGGGTAGATATTGCATACGGTGCAAACATGTTTATTGCAGTTGCATCAACTAATAATATAGGTGCTGTATCGTCAGACGGTGTTACATGGACACAAATTACATTACCATTAACTGCAAGAAAAATTGAGTTTGGTAACGGTGTATTTGTATTAACTTCAACTACTAACGAAACAGTAGGAATCACACAAAATGGTTATGATTGGGATACATATGCAGCAACAGATTTAACTGGCACACCAGATTTAGATATTGTTAGCTTTGGTAATCCGAACAAGACTGGTACTTTCCTTTGTATTCCTTCAGGTGCTACAAATGGAGCACACAAAATTACTGTAGGTGCAAGAGCAAAAGGTAGAGTAGGTGTTGCTAACCAACAAGCATTTGAAATTAGATTGATTGAACCAGGTGCAGCATATCCTACAAGTCCTGCAAGTGCATACTATCCAAGAGTTGGATTGCAAGATCCGGGTAATATTTACGATGCAGTATTTGAGAACAGAGTCGGCAATGGAGTACTAGCACAGCCTAGCTTCTACGCACGAGGAACACAGTTTGAACTTGCAAATGCAAGTATTAACGATCCAGGATCAAACGGTTTTGCAGACTTCTTCCAAAGCGGTGACTTTATTGCTGTTAGAAGACTTACAAGACGTCCAATTAATGGTTCAAACGTTGTGTTTAGCAGCTTACCTGACAGAATCTTTAAACTAGTTAATACTATTTCGTTTATTGGTGAAGATGACGGTTCGTTCCAAGCATTCTTACAACTATCACCGGAAATGCCACTAGCAGATAGTCCGGTTGATGGAGAAGATGTAGAAATACGTATTAGATTCTCACAAGTACGTCTAACAGGACACGACTTCTTAGATATTGGTACAGGCGGATTTACAGATACAAACTATCCTGGAACACCATTAATTGCACCAGATCAATCTAAAGAAACTGTTGATAGTGATGGCGGACGAGTGTTCTTCACAGCTACTGACCAAGATGGTAACTTTAGAGTTGGTCCTGTCTTTAGCGTTGAACAATCAACAGGTGTTGCAACATTGAATGCTGAAGCGTTTAACATTGCAGGTCTGCAAGAACTTTCACTAGGTGAAGTTACTCTAGGCGGTAACTCAGCAAGTATTTCAGAATTTAGTACAGACCCGTTCTTTACTGCGGATTCGGATACTGTTGTACCTACTCAACGTGCTATCAAAGCCTACATTGAAGCACAAATTGGTGGCGGTGGTGCGTCACTTAACGTTAATAGTGTTACAGCGGGTGATATTTTCATAAGCAGCAACGTTATTACAACAGTTGAGAATGAAGTGATAAATATAAACAGTAGAGTAAATTTCACAGGCGGTATTACAGGACTGCCACTAGCAATTAACTATATGTTAAGATAGGAGTAATATAAAATGGCAAACGGAAGACTAGGGGCACAAAACTTAGCAGCAGCATCTAATACAACTGTATATACATGTCCCGTTGATACTTTTGCAGTCGTGACAATTAACGTCACAAACAGAGCAACTACATCTAGAAATGTTAGAGTAGCTCTAAGTGCAACAACTTCGCCTGGTACAGCAGAATACTTAGAATATGATGTTGAATTACTAGGAAACGGTGTTCTTGAAAGAACAGGTATTGTACTAGCAGCTGGACAAAACATTGTATGCTTTAGCAATAGTACAGATTGTAACGCTGTGGTATATGGTATAGAAACATCAACAGCAGCATAATAAGGAAGTAAAATGGCAAGAAAGTTTAACCCAGGTAGAACAGGACAAATTGAAAGACTGCAAATTCAGGACAACCAAGTTAACTCCTTGATACCTAACGAAGATATCATGATTATGCCTGACGGTACAGGTAATGTAAATCTAGGTACTGATACTGTAAGAATAGGTGATCAGAATGGTAATGCACTATTAACTACTTGGGGTACAGGCGATCTTACTATTAACACAAACAATGGTACAAACTCAGGTACAATTAGTATTCCGGATGGTACTAACCAAGCAATTGCAATTACTCCAAACGGTAGTGGTGATGTACAATTAAATGCTGATACTGTTAGAGTCGGCGACCAAAACGGTAATGCAACAGTTACTACTTGGGGATCAGGTGATTTAACACTTAACACAAACAACGGAAGCAATTCGGGTTATATTCAAATTTTAGACGGCGCAGGCCAAGACATTAGAATTTATCCAAATGGTTCAGGTAACATTAGATTAGGTACTAACACAAACAGTGAAGTTAATCTAAGTGCAACTACAGATTCGTCAGCAACTAATAATGGTGCATTAGTAGTACCAGGTGGTATTGGTGTAGCAAAACAGTTACGTGTTGGCGGCGCAGCTACTTTTAGCAGCACAGTTACAGCTAACTTTAATCCTACATCAGATTCACATTTAACAAGAAAATCGTATGTTGATTTGCTTGGAGGCCAAGATTGGAACTATGTAACGGGTAATACTACTATGTCACCGAACCAAGGCTACTTAGTAGATACTGCGTCAGGTGCAAGAACAATGACATTACCTGCAAGCCCGGCTGCAGGTGTAAGAGTTAGAATAATAGATTACTCAAGAACGTTTGAAGATAACAACTGTACAGTAGCACGTAATGGTCAAAATATTATGGGTGTAGCTGAAAACTTAGTTCTCGACGTAAATGAAATTAACTTAGAATTGGTATTCGTCAGCGGCAGAGGCTGGTGGGTAACCCAATTAACATAGGACAAAATTAGGAAAAAAATATGGCATCAATACAAGACTTTTTTAGCAAATCTTTTGGAGCAGTTGAGAATCCTATTGACAGAATTACGCATGGTACAACATATCAAAGATGGACTTTTGGTTGTTGTGCAAGTTGCTGTCAGTGCATACCAACATCAACTGACTACTACGCATATGAGATGTGGGGTCAAGGCGCAAGCGGCGCATACGGAAGATGTTGTCAAGGCGGTATCGAAGGCGGTACTGGATCTGGTGCTGCCGGAGTAAGAATCAGCTACTTATCATGTAGTTCTAATAGACAGATGTGTTTCTGTGCATGTAGTTGCTATTGTTGTAGTGACGGTGCTGGATGTTGCGGACATTGCGGACAATTTACAAGATTATGCTTGTGCGGCTTAGGACACTGCTCTGTAAAAGGTGGAGGCTGTATAGGCGGAGCTTCAGAATGTTGGTATATTATTACTGACGGTACTTGCTTAGACTGTTGGATTCCTGAAAGAGACACTGAAAGAGTATCATTTGGTGGCGGCGGCGGCAGCGGCTCTATCTATACAAGTTGCTGTCAGTCAAACAACGTATGTATGTTTAACCCTGATCCAGATGTTTCAGACCTTGGAGATAACGGCGCAGCAGCTTCTGGAGCATCAGGTCAGCCTGTTTGCTACTATCACTGCTACTATCCTTGTTCATGTGGTCCATGGAACGGTATTGGACACTGTTCTTTTATGGTAGAATGTTATTGCGGTGGTGGCGTAGGCGGTTGGGCCTGCGGTGCAAGACAAAGTTGTTGTCTAGGTATAGGCGGCGGTGGCTATGCAGGCGGAGCACCGAACAGAAAATGGCAAGCTAGTGATTATAGATATAAAGCAGGTTGCCAAGGACACGCACCTGGCGGAGGCGGCTCTAGCGGAAGTGCGCAAGGCGGTCCGTGCTGTTGGGGCGGACGCGGCGGCCCAGGTTTAATAATTGTGTCAATAGATACATAAGGAAAAAATAGATGGAAAGAACTTTTACATACCAAAAACCTAGTAATTTATTTGACGAAACTAGTGAAATGGAAACAGTTACATGCAATTATGTTGGTCCAGAACAAATATTAGTTGTTGTTGATGAAAACGGAAAGTGGAGTATAGAACAAGTTCCACTAGCAACAGACGGTGTTTATGCTGGTTTAGATCTTACTGGTATTGAAGAAGATCTTTCAATACCAGAAACAACTGATAGATATGTAATTTTAGACGCTACAAATGACGATCATGTTCCATTGATGCAGTTTATTGCAGGTGAAGAACTTACCGAAGATACAACTTCAATAGAAGATATAGGCACATATACTCATACAGATGGAAGTACATTTGTATTAAGATATGAAGATCCTTTTGACTATCTTGATCCGATTGAAATATTAAATGATGACGCAACATTAATAGATTCTGATAACAATGTTGATTATGCATATAATTTTATAGAAATTACAGATGATATATTGTTAGAAAGTATTGAACAAGTTTTAGATACTTCACATCAGAAAAAAGAAGCAGCAGAAACTATAGCATTAAAAAAGCTTTGGGCAAAGCATATTGCAGTATTAAATTGGATTAAAGATGATATTGTAGGAACAGTGCCTTCATATAAAGTTTGTATTCCTAATATTATTGATACCGAATGTGGCGGCACATTTGACGACAGAGATATCTAACCGCTTTTATTATTCTTTAAATAGGCAATATATAAGTAACTGTGTAATATATTGTAAAGGAATAATATGCGCAGTTCAGTATTTTTTATTAATGGCGGAGCCGGTAGAGTAATTCAGTCTATACCGGCTCTAGAACTCTTTCACAAAGAAAATCCCGACGATGATTTTGTAATTATTTGTGAAGGCGGAATGGATATGTTCAAAAACCATCCGCTATTGCATCCTCGTGCATTTGATCCTAATCACAAAGGTATCTTTGAAGATAAAATAAAAGATAGAAACTGTATTAGTACTGAACCGTATAGAGTATGGGAGTATTATAATCAAAAATGTAGTTTGGCTCAAGCATTTGATATTCAGATTAATAACAAAGGTATAAGAGAGTTACCAAAACCTACATACAAGCTTAACACAGAAGAAGATGTCAAAGGTTTTTTAGCAGTCAAAGAAGTTAGAGAAAAAACTGGAAAAGAAAAAGTAGTTGTATTCCAGCCCTTCGGACGAAGTAGTGTAAATGCAAACGGTTTTGTATATGATGGCGGCGGCCGAAGCTTTGATACTATGGACAGCTTTGAACTTGTCAAAAGATTACAAGAAAAAGGTTATGCAATAATGCTTATGAGTGAATTTAGTGTTCCTTACTCAGATTTAGGAGCAAAAGAACCTGTAAGCCATCCACAAAATATTGGATTGAGAGAATGGGCTGGCATAATTAAAAATTGTGATCATTTTCTTGGATGCGATAGCGTAGGTCAGCATTTAGCAAATAGTTTAGAAGTGAATACAACAGTTGTATTAGGTTCTACCTTTGAAATTAATACTAGCCATCCTAATTCAAAAAATGTAGAAATAATAGACATTGATGTGGAAAATAAACGTTATTCTCCAATAAGAATTACATATGACGAAGTAATCGAGCGTAATAATGACAGTTGTATGAAGATAGGAGATAAAAAGAATATCTTTGACAAAATAGTTAATAGTATTACTAAAAGAACACCGGTAAGCAAAAAACCTGCATCAAATATACAAAGCTTGCCAAAGAATTTATCTTTTAATCCGGAAGTTAAACAACAAACACAATTACCTTTTTCGACAGGAGTAAAGAAAAATAATGGAAAAAAATAAAGACATATGGGTTGCTGGTATTACTAGAGGACATAATGGCGGAATATGTTTGTTAAAAAATGGCGAAATTGTCTTTTCTATTGAAGAAGAAAGACTTACAAGGTTAAAGTATGATGGAGGACCGTTAGCAGGTATTAAGAAAATATTAGAATATACTGATAAACTAGATTATGTTGCATTTGCTCATACACAATCTTTAGATGGCAGGAATGGTCCTACTGCACTTATCGAATGGACAAGTGAAAATTTTTACATTGGTATGATGAGAAAATGGGGTATGATTAGGAATGAAAAGTATAATTTTGCAAAACCTCAAGAACATCCTCAAGTATTTGATTTTTCCATGGATCATCATAAACTTCATGCTTGGTGTGGTTTAGTACGAAGTGGATGGCAAGACGCAACAGTTCTAGTTGTTGATGGCGCAGGCACCTTCTTTCAAATTCATCATGATGGTCTTCCTATTACTGCATATGAAGTAGAAAGTGTTTATTCAGCAGATTTAAATAGAGATGGTGTTTTAAATACAGTCTTTAAACATTTAGGTACTAGAGAACCTATTACAAGTAGTTGTGTTCAAATAACAAGTGATATTTTAGATCAATTAAAAGAATTTGAACCAAATGCAACATGGGAAAATTTACTTTCAGATAGAGCAGGAACTGTAAAAGCTTACGAAGCTGTAACAGGCTGGAGTGGGTTTGATTTTATCGAAGCAGGTAAAACAATGGGACTTTCTCCCTACGGAAAAGATGACATCGGAATCCCGGATTTTTATGATAACTTATACCATCGCTGGCCGATTACAAACAGAAACTGGATAGTTCCTAAATATCCTAATGGGGCAGAAATAAATGAAGCTATGTACTTAGATTTAAGCAGAATAGAATCTGAATGGGCAGAAGATAAGCCTAGATATGATTATTCTCTTACTCAAGATGTTGCATATAAATTGCAAAATGAAACCCAAGATGCAGTTGTAAAGATGATTAAAAAATCTGTCGAAATGACAGGAAATAAAAAAGTCATAATTACAGGCGGTTATGGGTTAAACTGTGTAGCAAATTATCATTATCTTGAAGAATTAAAAGATACGGGCATTGAAATTTATGTAGAACCTATATCAAATGATGCAGGCACTGCGCTTGGCGCAGCATACTGGGCACACTATTTAGGAACAGGAGAAACACTAAACATAGATCCTACTCTATACTTAGGCCCTACATATTGCTATACCAATGAAGAAATAGATAATTTAGCAGACAACTATAATGCTACTATTACGAATGATGTTACAAATGAAGATGTAATTGATTTAATTACAAACAAAAATATTGTCACTATATTCCAAGGAAGATGTGAAAACGGTCCTAGGGCACTTGGTAACAGAAGTATATTATATGATCCTACAGATCCAGATGGCAAGGATTTTGTTAATACTGTCAAGCGTAGAGAATATTTTCGTCCCTTTGCAGGATCTATACTAAAAGAACATGTACATGAATGGTTTGATTTAAGAGGAATGGATGCTACTCCACATATGATGTATGCTGTGAATTGTCAGCCAGGGATAGAAGAAAAAATACCTGCTATTATACACGTTGATGGAACTTGTAGAATTCAAACAGTCACTGAACAAGAAAATAAAAACTATTATGATTTGATTAAGGCGTTTTACAACAAAACAGGATGTCCGATTATCTTCAATACTAGTTTTAATTTAGGCGGAGAACCTCTTGTAGAAACTTTAGATGATGGTTTTAGAACATTAGCACATAGTGATATAGAATATATGTATTTGCCTGAATATAATAAACTTGTTTATATTAAAAATACGGAAGAATAAATGAGAATACTTGCTTTTTCTGTAGCACACGATTCTTCTGTTTGTTGTTTAAACAACGGAGAAATTGAATTTTTTTGCAAAGAAGAAAGAGTTAGTAGAAAGAAACGAGATCAAGTGCCTTTCAAATCTTTAGAATTATTTAAAGAAAATGTAAAAGGAAAAATTGATCATGTATTGTACTGCACACCTTCTAATTCTCAAAAAGATTCAGAAAATATATTTTCTATATATGTAAAAAAAATTTTTAATAAACATATGGAAAATTATTCTGAGTTACGACATCATGATTGTCATATGGCTCTTGCTTACTCTAACAGCGGATTTGACGAGGCACTTGTTTTTGTCATTGACAGGAATGGCTCTTCTTTTTTTATAGATGGGTTTGAAGTAGCACGAGAATGCGAAAGTGTTTATAAAGTTAATAGAGACAGTATAAAAGAAATTCAAAAAAACTTTTTTATAACAGGTCCTACAAATCAAAAACATATTATAAAAGAAAATATAAAAAATTATTATAATTGCGAAATAGTATGCGACAGTGAATTTTCGATAGTAAAGGTATATGAAGCAGCTACTTCATTAATAGGTCAGAAACCTCTCGAAAACGGAAAAACTATGGGGTTGTCGTCATACAGTGATAAAGATAATTTTCCTAAATTATTTTTAGATAATATACCTGTAAGTGAAAAATTTACTGGATCTGTTGCTCTAGGATTAGGAGGCACTTTCTTTGATAGTCTAGATAAACTTACAAATAATGTTTCTGAAAATAATTATCATTATTATGCAGATAAAGCAAAACATGTTCAAACAGAAACACAAAAAGAAGTATTAGATTTAATTAAAAAACATGTAGAAAAAACAGGTATAAAAAATGTTTGTATTGTAGGCGGATATGGATTAAATGTTGTAGCAAACAACTATTACATAAAAAATCTTCCTGAAGTAAATTTTTATTTTGAACCGACGGCAGACGATACTGGAATATCTATAGGAGCAACTTTTTTAAAAAATTTCGAAGAAACTAATAACTGGCCGCATATTTTACAAAACAATTTTTACCATTTTTATAAACCGGAAGAAAAACTGGAAGGGATTACTAAAGAATTAGATGACATTACTGATTTACTAATCAAAGGAAAATCTGTAGGAATATTTGAAGGTAACCCGGAAGCAGGACCTAGGGCACTAGGTCATAGAAGTATTTTATTCGATCCAAGAAATAAAGATGCAAAAAATTTAGTGAATAAAATAAAAAAAAGAGAATGGTATAGACCATTTGCAGGTATAATTTTAGAAGAATATTTTGAAGATTATTTTCATACCCTTGGGTATAAAAAGTCTGAGTACATGACAATAAATTTTGATGCAAAAACGCATACTAAAGATATTGTTCCTGGTATTATACATGTAGATAACACTTGTAGAATACAAACTGTCAATAGTGGAAGTTTGTATGAATTACTAAAAGACTTTTATAATAAAACCGGTTGTCCTATGTTATTAAATACTAGTCTTAATTTAGCAGGACAGCCACTTGTTCAAACAAAAAATGAATCTATTGAAATTTTAAAAACATCTAACTTAGATTATATATACTTTGTTGAAGATAAAATACTAGTAGAGGAGTTGCTATGAGATACATAAATCCAGAAGAAAAGATTGATCCAAAAACTAAACGTCTTAATGAATTAATGATGGATAAAGATCAACAACAAATAATAGATGATCTAGATAATATGACTGATGCAGAGTTTGCAAAAAAATATCCTGAAATGTGTGAAGAATATCTTACAGAAGAACAAATATTAGAAATGAAACCTGTATATATGTATTTTTTAGAGCAAGGCATAATGTATATAGAAGAAGGCGGATATATACCAAAAAGATTAGGTGGCGGCCTTGTACCTAGTGATTTAAGAATTAATCATCCTGAAAATACAGTTAGATCAGCAGTAATCACATTACGCGAAGATTATATAGGTAATTCAGATAACAATCCTAAGAATGATCCAGATGACGGTAAAGCTACATTATGGGTATTTGATGCGGATGATAGTGAATGGAATGAAATTAATTTAAGGAGGATACATCACGTGTTTAGTATGAATTTAAAAAAATGGTATCCAAATCAACACTGGCTATTATATAAATTTTCAAAATATCAAGCAGAAGTAGATTATTTTGTAGATTGGGAACATATGCCCGAAAAGTTTCCGAGCAAAGATAGTATAAAATTAGAAAACTATAAAATGAAGCAAAAGGTTAATTTAACTCTTAAACCTGATCTTATACCTGAAGAACCAGAACAGGATAAGATGCCAGAAGAACCTCAAAAAGCAAGATTTCATCCAGAAGCTGTAATTAGACTTTGGAATTTAGATGACGAAGAATGGGTAGATATTAAATTAGGACAGCTATACCATATTAAATGGGAGGAGGCAGAATCAGAATTGCCTGATCCCAAAGATGACCCTGAATATGATCCTTCTAGAAACGAAGTTAAGCCAAATAGAGGAAGGCCTACTAATTGGGAAGAGCTTAGAGATGGGTTAGAAAAAGAACCTAGATGGGATTAACAATACTGAAAATATCATCATTATCAATAGTTTCATAATCTTGATAATTTTTAAGATTTATAAATTCTTTTTCAAATCCGTAGTATAAATCTAATGGAATATTATTTGTAAAAGTTTGATATACTTTTTCAGCTAAAATTTCATGATTTTCATTAGACATATGTCCTGCTCTTCTGTCTAAACTGCCCCAATTTTTTTCGAATATCTTTTTAGCTATTTGAGGCGTCTCGTATTCGCTTGATCCGATCGGAAATAAATTTCCATCTACTTGATAATTGATTGATCTATGAAACCCGTTATCGAAAGCCGGTATAATTAAAGTCTTGGGGAAATGTGTTTCGACAAAATTAAGATATCCGTAATACCAGTTTAAATTTACGTTATGAATTCTATCACTTTCTAAATATCTTTCATAATACTCTATTGCTTTTACAGTATTTTTTCCATACTTTTTTTCAATAATTTTATTATTATGCATAGTATTTAGATTAGCAAGTTCTGGATGATCTTCAAAAAACCAGTGTCTGCCTTTCCATGTAATGATAAAAACAAGATAATCGTCTTGGTTTATGTTTGCACTATGATCTATAAAACCAGCAGAGATATATTCATTAGATGCTCCGTACTGACTCCAATTATGATAAGTTTCTACTCCTAGTTTTTTTGCAAGTTTAAATGTCCAAAAATCTTCTTGATTTGACTGACTATGTTTTGTATAACTGTCTCCAAATATCCATAAATTGCTCATTGCTGACTATCACCTTTTTCAATTCTATAATTATCTTCTACGCTATCAGGAGTACTAACTTCGATAATAGATCCTTCTTCTACACACATAAGCTGATGTGGTAGCATAGGAGGAATATGTTTAGTATCACCTTTGTTTAGTGTTTCGACATTTATATCTGCTGTAGTTGTATCAATTGTTTTAAGAATAAAACTACCACTTAGCACATGCCATGTTTCATCTTTTTCTTTGTGCATATGCATACTAAATTTTGCACCTGTATTAAAATTAAGTAACTTGCCACAATATAAATCGCCTGTAGCAAATATAGTTTCACTGCCCCAACCCTTTTTTACTTCACCTTCTAATCTAGTCATTGTGTTGCTCCAATATTTTTGTTGTACTATAACCTTCTACTGTAGGAACAATATGAACTGGCGCTAAGTCATGTCCTACAATTTCTTCTACAGTATAATCTCCGCCTTTTACTATCATATCTGGCTTTAGAGATTTAATTAGTTCATACGGCGTATCTTCTTCAAAAACTATTACTTCATCTACATAAGGTATAAGTTCTAATTGTTCTTGCCGTGTAGTTACATCGTTAAATGGTCTTTGGTTACCCTTCAAACGTTTTACACTTGCATCACTGTTTAGTCCTACAACAAGTTTATCACCTAATTCACGTGCTTGTTTAAGCAGCGTAAGATGTCCTTTATGTAGCACATCAAAACATCCATTTGTAAATATTATACGTTTTTGTAAATCTTTTTCTGTAAGAATGTATGTACCAACATGCTTTACACTTTCTGTTGATCCTCTTACAGCAAGTTCTAGGCATTTTTTATAGTCATAACCTCTAGTCAAACCATATACAAACGCTGCTAAAAAACAGTCGCCTGCTCCTGTAACATCTGATACTTGTAAAGTTTCTACAGGAATGTCATAACTTTCTTTATCAATAATAGCATGAACATTATTTCCAGCATGTGTAACAATAATATTATCTTGCCATAGATCAAAGTCTAATTCTGTAAATTCTTTTTCATTGGGCTTAACAAGCCAAGCACCTTCGTAAAGAGTATAATGGTCTTTTGGATCTACTATAACTTTACAACCAAATTTATTGATGTGTTCGATAATGTCATATGATTGAGATAATACACCTTTGGCATAGTCGCTTAGTACAACATACTCGTACTGTTGAAAATCTTTATTAAGTATATCATTTAATATTTCGTCGCCATCTGCGTGATAGTCATTATCTATACGTGTAACATAATGCCCGTCGCACATTACACGAGTTTTGATGCTTTTAGGTTGATTGTATTCATATAGTTCGACATCAACACCTAGGTTTTTTAAATTTTCATAAACTAGTCCAGCACCGCCTACAGTTTCCACTGTGCGTTCTTGTGATACAACTGGTACAGGTGCTTCAGGACTCAAGCGTGTGCTTGTTCCATAAATGTATCTATCAATTATTATGTCTCCTAGTACTAGGACTTCAGTCATTTTGATCAAACCATTCTTGTATAGTTTTAAATTTATAATCTATAATGGTATTTAAATTACTGTTGTTACTACAGGTGTAATACTGATAACCCTTTATTAAATCCTTAGGAAAATCTACATAATCAATTGTAGCATTGTATTTGTCTGCTATAATTTTAGCCCAGTCTTTAAAACTAGCAGTAGAACCTGTACCTAAATTTGATACAAAACTATCTGAGTGTTTGTGCTTTTGATACATCACTTCTACTACATCATCTACACTAATAAAATCTCTTAATATTTTATTGCTACCTTCGAATAGTGTAATTTTACCTTTTGTAATGGCTTGCTGTTTAAATGTAGTATATGGGCTTGCACTATTAGAATCTAATTTACTAGTTTCTCTTTTGCCATATACATTAAAAAATCTCCAACTTTGATACTGACAACCTTGATGTCTTAACCAATTATCACACATTAATTTACTAGTAGCATAGAGATTTTTTGGTGTTTCATTTACTGCTAGTTCTTGGTTGTTAGTACTGTCTCCATAAACACTAGCACTACTAGCAAAAACAAAGTTTCTATGGCGTATCATGTCAAATAGTTTTTTTGTAAAGACAATATTATTTTGATATATGTCTTGCCAATTTGATGCTCGTGTATTTGATATAGCACCTAGATGAAAAATAGTGTCAAATTCTTCATGATACAAAGTTTCAAAATCTGCTTTTGATATGAAGTCTGCATATTCTAAACCGTGTATATTCTGTAAGTTGTTCTGTGATATATCATCTACACAAACAATGTTTGTGTGACCGTTATCATTTAACTTTTTAATTAAATTGCTGCCTATGAATCCCGCAGCACCAGTGACTAAGTATTTCATAACATATTATATAATAATTTTTAGTATTGGTCAAGCATAAATAGTATATAATGGAGAAAAATGATGGCTGGAACTAATGCACCTATTGTAGATCGTATAAGGATTATTCCTAGAGCTAAAGAATTTTTAGATAGAGCTAGTGGATCAAGTGGAGAAGTTTTCTTTTCAAAAGAAACAAACACACTAAGAATATTCAGCGGCAGAACAATTAATCGCGGCGGCTTTGAAGTAATTACAGACAATAGTATAATTAGAAATGCAAGTGCAAATAATGTAGCAGCTATTACGTATCCTGTTACAGCAGGCGCACCACAAGGAACTGACACAGGAAATAAATTTTATTTAAATGCCGAATATAAACCCGAATTAGATTTTATTAAAGGATACACATATGTGTTCGATCAGTCAGATCCTACAAACGTTTTTTATCCAAATCCAACAGGCGGCGCAAACAATCAACACCCGTTATTTTTTAGCTCAGATGACCCCGACGGTGATACAGGCGCAGGCACAGAATACACAAATGGTGTAAAGTATATATTAGATGATATAGAAGTTACAAGAACAAAATACGAAGCAGACTTCCAACGTGCAACAGATCGTAGAGTAGTTATTACTGTTGATATTTCTACACCTGAAACACTTTATTACTATTGTTCAAATCACACCGGTATGGGCAATGAAATAACTGTAAGTATGCCAGGCACAGGAACGGGAAGTGCAAGTGTTTCAGCAAGTTCAACTGCTCCAGAAGAACCAGAAAACGGTAGTGTTTGGTTTAATGCAGACAATGGTAACTTGTATGTTTATCTAGTCGATGTTGATAGCGGACAATGGGTACAACCTAGTATTCCTATTGCCGATAGTCTTCTTGATTTAGGCATCGAAGATGGCGAAGCAGGAGAAGTATTAACTGCAAACGGTGACGGTACATTTTCATTTGCGGCACCAGAAACTGCAATAGTAGGAAACTTTACTTTTGCTAACAG
>Ga0213866_10001567_pt1 | contig 16763 bp, 11 predicted proteins | sample PICome_11_FD_160079 | JGI IMG/M metagenome (GOLD analysis project Ga0213866, IMG submission 160079) | Coastal seawater microbial communities near Pivers Island, North Carolina, United States - PICO284 | ecosystem: Environmental > Aquatic > Marine > Coastal | place: USA: North Carolina...
GCTCGACAATATCGCTCTCTACCGCGAGATCATCCCCGAAAAGGTTCTACTAGCCCGCTATCAACATCGTCCCACTCCACCACCCTCCGAACACATTCCAACTGATTCCGTCCTCGTCGAAATCTGCACCACAGGTATCCCCTCCGGGAAGGCCTGGCCCAAAAAAGATCCGCCCGCAACCGAATCCTTCACCCGGTCGCACTTCGCCTTCCCCGCCATCCCATTTCACTACGTTGGCACCGGGGTGCGTGGGGACCGGAAAACTCCCTTTCTTCTCCGCAGCTCGGCCAATGTATCGCTGCCCGCAGGCACCCACCGCTTCCTCCTTCGAGGACGCAACTCGGCCCGCCTCATCATCGACGGCAGACCTATCCTTCAGACCGGGTTCACTCCGCCTTCCGAAGGAGCTCTGGGATACACCACCGATCAGGATGACTTCATCAACCCCGGCGATCCCAACTTCCGCTTCGTCACTCCGGGAAACGAAGAAGCCATTGCTTCCTTCACCTCCCCCGGCGGCGAACATCTCATCTCAATGCAGCAACTCATCGGCTCGTCAGGGAACCGCCCGGAACCCGGGGAATTCATAACCGCCATTTCACTCGAAGGCTCAAACGATTGGCAACTCCTTACCCCTGCCTCTGAAAAGCTTCCCTACACCGACGATGCCTACCCTGAATTCGAAAAATCCCATCAGGCTTGGGTGACCCTGATCAATCAAAGACGCCGAATTGCCGCGCGAAACGAACACGCACCCTATTGGGCGAAACGAAAACAAATCACCCAGCAATACCTTGCCCAATCCCGTTCCGTCAAGATTCCGAATCCATCCAAAAATCTCCCCGCCCAAAATCCTATCGACCACTTTCTGAACGCCCGCATCGCCTCGATCTCCTCTCAGATCAATGACCATCAACCCGGCCAAATCGACTTTCACCGGCAAATCTTCCCTATTCTTGAGAATAAGTGTTTCTCCTGCCATCGCGGAAGAAAGAGCAAAGGCGACCTGGACCTCTCAACTCCCGGCAACGCCCTCGAAGGCGGCGAATTCGAGGGTCCAGCCATCACTCCTGGCTCCCTGGAGCACTCGGCTCTCATTCACCGTATCACCACCGAAGACTCCGACGACAAAATGCCGCCAAAGGGCGACCCCGTTACCGCTAACGAAATCGCACTTCTCAAAAAATGGATTCATCAAGGCGCTCGCTGGCCCGAATTCGATGTCAACCGCATTCATCTCACTCCGCTCACTGACGAGCTCACGTTCCTACGCCGCCTCTCGCTAGATACAATCGGCGTGCCACCCACCCTCGCTGAGATTAACACCTTCCTCGAAGATCCCTCCCCTGATAAACGGGCCCGGACCATCGATCGTCTCCTCGCCGATCACCGCTGGGCTGATAAATGGATGGGCTACTGGCAGGACATTCTCGCCGAGAATCCCAATATCCTCAACCCCACCCTCAACAACACGGGGCCCTTCCGTTGGTGGATCTACGAGTCGCTTCTCGATGACAAACCGGTCGACCTCATGGTCACAGAACTCATCCGTATGGAAGGATCCGAAAGACTCGGCGGCCCCGCCGGCTTCGGAGTTGCCTCTCAAAACGATGTCCCCATGGCCGCCAGAGGTCTCGTCGTAAGCTCGGCTTTCCTCGGCATTGAAATGAAGTGTGCCCGTTGTCACGATTCGCCCTCCCACTCCTACGTTCAAAAAGACCTTTTCCAACTTGGAGCCCTTCTCGCAGGCAAGCCGCTCACCGTTCCCAGGACCTCCAGCGTAGATCTAGCCCATCTTTCCAAAGGAGGCCGAAAACCGCTCATCGAGGTCACACTTCCACCGGGCTCCAAAGTTGCCCCGGCCTGGCCATTTTCCCACATCATCGAAGTAGAAAGCGCCCACCAAGTTGTCCAAAAACCGTCCGACCCCCGTGATCTTCTGGCCGCCCTCATCACCGCCCCTCAAAATGAGCGCTTCGCCCAAGTGATTGCCAATCGTATCTGGGAACAGCTCATGGGGCGGGGCCTCGTTGCCCAATCCGGCGACTGGGAAAAATCGGAACCAAGCCACCCCGAACTCCTCCGCTGGCTCGGCCGTGAACTCCTTCGTGGCAACTACTCCCTTAAACACTTGGCCCGTCTCATTTTCAATTCCCATGCCTACCAGCGGGCCACCGATGACACCCTTGCTGAAACCTCACCACTTTTCACTTCTCCCGCCCCACGGCGACTCTCCGCCGAGCAGATCGTCGACTCACTCTTCCACGCCACCGGCAAACCCTTTCGCACCGAAGCCATGAATATCGACGTCGATGGGAAACGTCCGCTGAAAAACACCCTCGACCTTGGTAAACCACGACGATCTTGGATGCTATCCAGCCTGTCCAATGAACGCGACCGACTCAGCCTGACCCTTCCTCGAATTCAGGCCGTCTCAGATGTCCTCTCAGCTTTCGGGTGGGATCCTGTACGGCAATCCGTCATCAACAAACGTCCAAGCGAACCAACCGCACTGCAGCCCGCCATTATTTCCAATGGCACCGTGGGCATCTGGCTGACGCGTCTCAGCGACGACCACGCCTTCAATCGACTCGCGCTTCAGAATCAAACGCCCAGTCAACTTCTCGACCAGGTCTTCCTTAGACTCCTCACCAGGCATCCTACTCCTTCCGAACGCGAGCTTTACGTCGGACAGATCGAGCCCGGCTTCGAGACCCGCTTCAAATTCTTTCAGTTTCCCGAACCCAAGAATAAAACCCGACCTCCCCGCTACGTCAGTTGGTACAACCATCTCGATCCCATAGCAGACGAGATTCGTCGACAGGAAATCAAAGCCGCCCGGGACGGCGATCCACCCTCCCGAAGCTTGGACGACGACTGGCGGCGCCGGTTCGAAGATGTCATCTGGGCTCTCGTCAACTCTCCCGAAATGATTTACACCCAATAAAATGATTAAAACCCTCATCCCGCTTATGTCGTCTTTCATCCTCCCGGCCACCGCGTACGAACTCCCGAACGTCCTCGGTTCCCCTCCTGCCAAAACCAAGGATGAATGGCTCAAGGTCCAGCGCCCCGCCACTCTCGAGCTCTTTAAAAAGCACGTCTATGGTCGCGCTCCCGTCGGAAAGCCCGATACGCTCGCTTTCAAAGTCCTCGAGGAAGACCCCAAAGCCATGGATGGTGCCGCCACCCTCAAAACCATCCAAATTTCCTACTCCGGACCGGGCGGAGAGAGCAGTTTCAAGCTCATCACTTTTATTCCCAACAAAGCAACCAAGCCCGCCCCCGGCTACCTCCTCATTTGCAATCGAGGCCCAGAGAACATTGATCCCACTCGAAAGCAAAAGGACGACTTCTGGCCCGCCGAAAGCATTGTCGCCCGTGGCTACGTCGCAGCCACATTTTTTAATGGCGAACTTAGTATTGATAAAGATCTCAACTTCGATAACGGCGCACACAAGGTCTTTGACAACTATGAAGGTGAACGCCCCGGTGATGCCTGGGCCACCATCGCGGCTTGGGCGTGGGGCGCCTCCCGGGCCCTCGACTACTTCGAAACCGATCCAGCCATCGACGCGACAAAGTTTGCCGTGATCGGCCACTCCCGGGGAGGCAAAACAGCCCTCTGGGCCGGAGCTACCGACGAACGCTTCGCTCTCACCATTTCCAACAACTCAGGCTGCACCGGCGCAGCTCTCGCCCGTCGCAAACAAGGCGAACGCGTTGCCCGCATCAACAAGGTTTTCCCCCACTGGTTCTGCGGGAATTACAAGAACTTCGACGGTCGAGAGAACGACTTGCCCATGGATCAGCACCAACTCATCGCTCTGATGGCTCCACGGGCGGTTTATGTCGCCAGCGCCAGCAAGGACGATTGGGCCGATCCGAAAGGTGAATTCCTCGCTGCCGCCTATGCCGGACCCGTCTACAAACTCTTCGGCTTAAAAGGAATCGAAACTGTGGAAATGCCTGCCACCAATCAACCTATTCAATTCGGACATATCGGCTACCATCTCCGCTCGGGAAAACACGATCTCACAGACTACGACTGGGAGCAATACCTCAACTTTGGCGACAAACACCTGAAATAGCAATCCATGGACCGCCGCCAGTTCCTCAACACTTCATCACTTGCGACTCTTGGACTGAATGCCTCGCCGGCCCCTCATCCCAAGGGCAAGTCGGAACACTGTATCATGATCTGGCTGGGCGGCGGAATGTCCCAGATTGACACTTTCGATCCCAAGATCGAAGGCAGCTCGAAAAAGCCCTTCGTCACGGGATCGGATTACCCCTCCATCGAAACCTCGGTCAAAGGAGTCAAAGTCTGCGAGCACCTCCCGCAACTCGCCCGGCGCATGGAACAAGTCACCGCCATCCGTTCCTGCCATCACAACCTCATTGACGAGCACGCCATCGCCTCGAATTTCGTCCATACCGGACGTCCTACAAGCGGCTCCACCACCTATCCTTCCATCGGTTCCATCGTGGCCCATCAACGCGGTGCCGCCAATCCATCCGTTCCCGCCTACATGCTCATTGGCTTTCCTAATGTGAGCCGGGGTCCTGGTTTCCTCGGAGCGAACCATGGCAACATTTATCTCACCGACATGAAAACCGGCCCTGCCGGCTTCACCCGCCCCGAACATCTCAATGCAGAGCGGATCGCATCTCGAAAAAATCTCCTCGATGCTCTGAAAAAGGACATTCCAGCCAAGTCCCCGCTCGCCGATTATCAAAAGGCCCAGACTGAAGCCCTTCGCCTCGCCGGCCCCGGTTTCATGAAAAACTTCAACCTCGACTCCGAACCTGCAGACCTCCGAAACAAATACCGCAGCGAATTTGGTCAGCGTTGCCTTCTCGCCCGACGCCTCGTTCAAGACGGCATTCGTTTCATTGAGCTTTCCCACAACCCGGGCTTTCTCAACGGCACCGGTTGGGACACTCACGGCAAGGGTCAACTCAAGCAACACGAACTCATCCGGGACCTCGACAACGGCATCGCCACGCTCATGGATGACCTCAAGAAAAAGGACCTCCTCGACAAAACCCTCATCGTCATCGCCACCGAGTTCGGCCGCCCCCCCGAATTCGATGGCAACGGGGGCCGCGGCCATCAGGGCTCCGCTTTCTCTCTCGTCCTCGCCGGAGGCGGGCTCAAACATCGGGGTGCCTTTGGCAGGACCGACGAGCTCTCAAAAAAAGTCGTCGAAAATCCTGTCTCCATTCCAGATTTTCACGCCACCATTCATACCGCCCTCGGGATCGATCCTGCCCATGAACTCATCGACGGCTCCCGCCCGGTGCCGATCACAGATCGAGGCACCCCGATTGCCTCACTCTTTTAGCCCTTCAAGAATGATGCCCAGACTCGTCTTCCTCCTCATTGTCCTTATCACGCCTCTTCTTTCATCAGAAAGGCCCAACATTGTGGTCATCATGGTCGATGATCTCGGCTTCTCGGATATCGGTTGTTATGGCGGTGAAATTGAAACACCCAATCTTGATCGTCTCGCAGCAAATGGGCTACGTTTCTCCCAATTCTACAATACTGCCAAGTGCCATTCTTCGCGTGTCTCCCTGCTAACCGGACAATATTGTATCGCAGCGGGAGACGTTGCTCTTACCCATGCCGTGACCTCGGCCGAAGTCCTTCGTGACGCCGGTTACTTCACCGCCATGACGGGCAAGTGGCATCTCAAAAAAGAACCCACCGACTTCGGTTTCCAACGCTATTGGGGCCACCTGAGCGGAGCCTGTAATTTTTTCAAAGGCGACTCCACTTTCCGCCTCAACGGGGAACGCTGGGAGGTTCCAAAATCCAACTTCTACACCACCGTCGCCAACGTTGATTTCGCGATCAAATTTCTCGAGGAATCAAGAAAGACAACGGATCCTTTCTACCTCTACCTCGCCTTCAATGCTCCCCACGCTCCGCTCCATGCCCTCCCTGAAGACTACGGCAAGTACAAGGGCCGCTATGATGCCGGCTGGGACAAGATTCGTGACGCTCGCATCGCCAAACAGAAGAAACTGGGAATTCTCCCCAACGATCTCGAACCCAGTCCGCGCCCACCTCACGTCCGCGCGTGGAAAAAGATTGTGCCGTGGCAGCAGAATTACGAGATCAATCGTATGGTAACGCTTGCTGCCATGATTGACCGGATTGACCAGGAGATTGGTCGTCTCATCAAGGACCTTAAAAAGAACAAACAACTCGACAACACCCTCATCCTTTTCGTGTCCGACAACGGAGCCTGCCCTTACGATCGCCGCAAGCCGCTTCTCAACGTCGAACCGACCGATGGCGAAACATTCCTGGCCGATTCCACCGGCTGGGCGTGGGCCCGAAACTCGCCCTTCCGCTACTACAAGCAAAACCAATTCGAAGGCGGCATCAGCAGCCCCGGCATTGTTCATTGGCCGGCCGGACTCAAAGGCAAAGCAGGCACAATCTCTCACACTCCGGTTCACCTCATCGATGTTCTTCCAACTCTGGCCGAGGTTGCTCAAGCCAAAATCCCGGCAGCTCATCCGAACCGGGAACTCCGTCCCGTTTCAGGGATATCGATTGCTTCTATCTTTGAATCCAAACCGATCACCCGCGAAACCCCTCTTCACTTTCAGTTCGCCAAGGATTTCGCTCTCCGTGAGGGGGACTGGAAAGCCGTCAGCTTCAAGGGAGAAGAGTGGGAACTCTACAACATCTCAACTGATCGCAGCGAGCTGACAAACCTCGCGGAGAAAGATCCCGACCGCCTAAGAAACATGGTCGAAAAGTGGAAGCAGATGTCTCGGGACGTTCTTTATTCTCCCAACCTTACCAATCCAAAAATCACCCCGGCTCAATCACCTCGAAAGAATCGTGAATGGACCGTCTTCTCGGATTCGATGAAGCCTCCGCCATCCGTTCCGGCTCGACGCTCTCGCAACAACAAAAAGAACGCCCCTCTCGGAATTCGCGCCCGCAAGAATACCACTCTCATCCGGGAAGAAAACGCTCTTTTGCTAACCTTCACCGGCGATGATCCGGGTATCGCCTTTGACCTGCGTAATGCGGGTCAGCTCCCTTCAGGTCCCTACCTGCTCAGCTTCGAGCTTATTACTGATTTGGAAGGAACCGGCGAAGTCTACTACACCACTGATGGCGCAACGATTCTCCCAAAAGGTTCCCGACTTACATTCCCGGTAAAATCTTCTCCAACACTCCAAGACCTTGTCATTCAAATCGAGACCCAAAAAAAGCTCCACCAGCTTCGTCTCGATGTCGCCCAAGGACCCGGAGCGGCGACGATCCGCAATCTTAGACTTCTGGCAAGTAGCAAAGAGGTTCTCGTGAACTGGACCGCCGTGAAGGAATGAACCCATGCAAGCCTAGTACTTGAAGGCCACAGCCTCGCGGTCATTCCGCACCAACAGGATTCGCCCCGCCAGCGCAGGATGGTTCCAGGTCCGGTGATCCAGTGCATCGAATTCGATCCCCACTTCTTCAGCTTCCTGATTAAGTGAAACAACCGAAATGGCTCCTTGCTCGCTCTGCACAATCATGTGCCCGCCGACTCCAAGAATCTGACCGTGTCCGTAGTTCCCTCCACGCCAAGCGGATTTTCCATCCTCCAGATTCAAGCACGTTAAACGCCCGTCATTAAGCCCGTAGAGATAGCCGTCTCTGATAACCATGTCCGCAAATTTAGACTTTAGCTTGAGACTATGCCAAAGTTCCTCTGCTTTGAATTGCTCACCACTTTTTTTGATCTCGATCCGATGAGTCCCATAACCATACCCGGCGCTCGTCACGACAGTATCGCCGACGATCAATGGCGAGGCACAGTTACTCTGTGGATTTCCAATAGGGAACGACCACAATTCACTTCCTGATTCGATATCGAAACCAGCCACCGCATTTTGCTGGATCGCAACAATCTGTTGTTTACCAACCAAGCTTGCGATCACGGGTGACGCATAGGACGACGGATAGTCGCCCGAACGCCAAACCAACTCACCAGATTCATCAGCAAATGCCGCGAGGTTTTCCTTCGCTTCGCTGCCCAAAGTCACGATCACCTTGTTGTCCACTAACAAAGGGCTGCAACTCTTGGCCCACTTGGGGACACTTTGGTTCGCCTCCATGAGGACATCCTTACCCCAAATCAAATTTCCAGTTCGCGCATCCAAGCAATTCAAGATTCCTGTCGCCCCTAGTGAATAGACTTTTCCGTTCGACACCGTCGGGGTCGAGCGCGGTCCGTTTCCACCCATCGACTCTTCAAACCTCACCTCTTCGGCATGAGTCCACACCGCATTTCCAGTTTCAAGCTCATAACAAGTCGTCGTCTCTGACGATCCCCGCTGATCCATGGTGTAGGCGAATTGACCGGCAACCGCGAAGCCCGACCATCCCTCGCCCATTTCAATTCGCCACAGTTCCTTCGGCCTTTGTGTCTCCCAACCGTCAGGAAGAAGTTCGCCCGTCACCCGGTTATCCATATTCTCTCCCAGAAGACGGGGAAAGTAGGCTGGTCCGGCCGTTTCGATCGCTTCTCCCTCTCTCGCCATCTTGCCGGTTAACTCAGGCATTTCAGTTGCTGACTCCTTTGACCAACGCCACGACAACTGCGGGAAGAAGCTCCCGGTGTGGCCATCGATCTTCACAAGAATCGCAGGCAGGATCATTAAGCCGGTCCCGAGAAGGCGTTGAATCCATTTTAGTCGACTGAAGAAAATCAACCATACCAGCGCCACCCCCATAGCAATCACCGCCAAGAGCAAGTCCACTGCACCTCCCCAACCTCGTTCCGTCAAATATGAGATATTTTTAAGAACAAGCCACACCCCAATCACAACGACTTGCGCGATCGCAAGCAAACGCCATCTGGGATTCTTCTTTGAGGGAGGGAAATCAGGATTCACAGCCCAAAACTATCCAAATTTCCTCATCTCTCAAGCCCCTCCTCGCTTACAAATTTGCGAACCGTGCACCTTTCCTTCAAATTCCCTGCACCTTTGCGCACTGCCCTGATTCCCCGGAAAAACGACTCCATGAGGGACCGGAATTATTCATCACTTCGTAACGTTTTTGTATTTCGTTTCCTTGCTGTACAGAATCACACTCATATCTCTCGATGCTAAGATTTATTGAATTTGCGACGGGCTGGCCACCCACAAGCATAAAAAAGCGACTCTTCCGCCGCTCCACCTATAAGGTGACTTCCACAAGAAAACCTTCTATTTTTGATTCTACCAATCGGGCCACGTGATTGCTCACACCACGCGATCACTGAGCACGCCAAAAGGAATGGCCTCACATCGCAGTAATCCTTCCTTTTTAAGACCTCCTTTCTTCTGAAAACTCCAGCCCTTCTAAGAGCTTCCTAATCCACCGATTTCCGGCGGAGCAAACAGGGCGTCTTTTGTTTGGAGTGGAACCTGCACCAGAACCTAGATCTCCTTCGGTTAACCAACTTTTGGGAACTGACACCGTTATCGCTTTCTTGAAAAAGCCATAGCAACGGCACCTCACGATAAACGTTTTGATGTTTCGGGCAAATGCCAGTCATTCAATTGCTCGCGCTTCGAAACCGTCGTCAGTGACTGCTGACAGCGATTTTTCGTTCAAGCTATGTTAAAAAATACCATACTTGGATTCAGTAGTATTTGGTTTCGTAGGTTTAATTAAAAATTGCTTTCGAGAAATATCGGATCAAGAAAAAGTCCTACTCTATTTCTGGCAGCAGGGCCTAAACTCCTGAAATTCTATGATTCCTCATGAATAAATCCCTGCCAAACGCTCAAGAATTCGGAGACGACTAGAGGTCTTCGACCCGCATCATCTTCTTCTCGATAACAAAACCCAACCGCCTTAGCTATGACCAAAAGCCTTACTCTCCGATATGGAAAGCCCTCCACCGGACCACAAAATGGCTTGGAGTGATTGTCGAATTGGGAGGTATAAAAACATGATAGGAAGGGACATCTGGGTCGAATCACTGGAGGTCGACCACACTCAAGTTAATGTAAGAAGATATCAGTTTTCGTGAAACTTTTTCATCAAAAACTCGCGATACTTCGTGATACTCGTTTCTCAGTTCAAAGGGGTGTGCGACCGGGTCATTAATTCCTCCAACTCCTGCACCAATTCCGGTTTCTGTGAAGCGAGGTCATTCGTCTCTCCGACATCCTTGCTCAAATCATAAAGCTCAATCGGAAGGAACTCCTGCCCCTTGTTTCCTTTGGAACGCTGAATCCCTTTCCAGTTTCCTTTCCGGATCGCCCTGGCGGTGTAGGATTTCGCGCGGCCTTGAATGAATTCAAAGTAGAGAAACGGGTGCTTCTTCTGCTCCTCTTCCCCGAGAAAGGTTGGTAACATCGATATCCCATCGCACTGCTCCGGCAGCTCCGCGCCAATCAACGCGGCCATCGTAGGAAGAACATCCCAATGTGCGCTAATCAAATCAGTCGTCGATCCCGCCTCAATCTTTCCCGGCCACCACGCCAACATCGGGGCATGAATCCCGCCCTCATAAAGATCCCGCTTGATCCCACGATAGGGCCCGTTGGAGTCCCAAAAAACCGGATCGTGGCCGCCCTCCTTGTGCGCACCGTTGTCACTCGAGAACATCACGATGGTATTTCCAGCCACTCCCTTCTCCCTGAGAAGCTCAAGGAGCTCTCCGACCTGGTTATCGAGATTTTCCATCATTGCGGCAAAGCCTGCAACCGGGTTAACCACATTCGGAGTTTTCTCACCGGGGCCTGCTCCATATTTGCCAATGCTCTTGTCGAACTGAGGATAGATTTTGCGCCACTTTTCGTGCAACTCCTTCGGAGCGTGCATGGCGGCATGAGGAATCGCAGTTGGAATATAGCAGAAGAAGGGCTTCTTCGATGCGATACTTTCCTCCACGAACTTAAACGCATCCGCCATGATGAGATCATGGACAAAGGTTCCCTCTTTTAGCGGGATCTCGCGGCCATCTCGCACGAGACACGTTGGATAATAGGTATGAGCAATGGTCTGACTTTTCCAGCCGCTGAAGTGATCAAAACCATGCTTCATAGGATTTGAAGCATCGTCACGGCTGGTCGTTCCTAGTCCCCACTTCCCAAACGCTCCGGTGGCATATCCCGCATTCTTAAACATCCGGGGCATCGTCGTCATCTTCGGGTCGAGAGCCCAATTGTTCTCCGCACCATTCCCGCGGCAGTGCACTTCGCCCGGTTGGTTCCCGGTCATCAAAACCGCCCTTGTAGGCGAACAAACCGTATTCCCAGAGTAGTGGTTTCTGAAAAGAATCCCTTGCTTCGCCAAACGGTCAAGGTTGGGGGTCTTCAGCTTTTTCTGCCCATAGCAACCGAGATCTCCGATCCCCAGATCGTCCGCCAGGATGTAAATCACATTGGGGCGGGATTCGGCGCGAAGAATGCAAACCAGAAGGCCCAAAATTGGAACAAACTTAAAATTCATAACCTCAAGAAAACGTCCTACTCATCGCTAATATTCCAAAGAATTACGTCTTCACATCTTTAATCTCCACCACACCAACTAACTCTTCGTCCCTGCCATAATCATCCGACCCTCTCCCATGAACTCAAGCACCTGATACTCTCTATCACGGCATCTAAACTTATGATAGTCTCGCCGGGTTTCAAATCTCAAAGCTTGATTTGATTTTCGCAGTCTCCTGTGGCGATGGTTTCTCCGAACGATCAATTCCTATAAAGGTGCCTGGATCTCCCGTCGATTCAGACGCCGCCTCTTTCCCGTCACTTTCGCTACCTTTTTTTCGAAGGTGAACGCCTGGCAACCTGGGCTGCGCGGACGGAATCACTTTAGCGGTGACATTGATGGCTTTCATTTCAATGATTATGGGGTCGCAGGCAAGCTCGTGACCATGCCGTAGGAAGCAGGCTTTTATTTGAAGAGCAACTCCGGCAAAAACTACTCAGTCAAATGATCAAACTACTCTCCTTCTCCTTCTTGCTAATGGCAGCTCCATTCCTTTCTGCTGAAGCACCGGACAAACCCGACATCCTCTTTATTTCGGTCGATGATCTCAACGACTGGATCAGCCCGCTTGGTGGTCACCCGCAGAGCATCACCCCGAACTTCCAACGCCTCGCCTCCCGATCTGTTCTTTTCACCAATGCCCACTGCCCCGCACCCGCTTGCGGCCCCTGCCGCGCTGCCATCCTCTCCGGGATCGCGCCGCACCAATCAGGTCTCTACGAGAACATGCAACCACTGAGGGAGGTGATGCCAGATGTCACCCTTATGCCCCGCCATTTTTCAAATCACGGATATCATTCGTCGGGCTCCGGAAAGATTCTACACTACGTTATCGATCCCCGTTCATGGGACGATTATTTTCCGGACAAAGAGAAGGACAACCCGTTCCCCTTCACGCGTTATCCCGACCAGCGCCCGGTTTCGCTTCCCCGTGGTGGACCCTGGCAGTATGTCGAAACCGATTGGGGGCCACTTAATGTCACTGATGAAGAGTTTGGGGGGGACTTTTCGGTGTCACAATGGGTATCGAAACAGCTCACCAATCCACCCGCCGACAAACCATTCTTCCTGGCCTGCGGCCTCTATCGGCCGCACGAGCCCTGGTTTGTTCCAGCCAAGTACTTCAAACCCTTTCCGCTTGAGAAAGTGCAACTGCCTCCCGGCTACCGGCCGGACGATCTTGATGACGTCCCTACTGCCGGACGCGCACTGGCCCGCAATCGTTATTTTCCGCATATTCAGTGGCACGGCGAATGGCGGGCAGGTGTTCAAGGCTACCTGGCCTCCATTCACTTCGCAGACGCCATGCTCGGAAACGTCCTCGATGCCCTCGATCAATCCCCTCGTCGGGACAATACCATCGTGGTTCTTTGGTCGGATCACGGCTGGCATCTTGGTGAGAAACAACATTGGCAAAAGTTCACCGGGTGGCGCGCCTGCTCAAGAGTCCCCCTGATGATTCTCGCTCCCTGGATTAAACCGGGAGTCTGTGATCAACCGGTCTCGACCATAGATCTGTTCAAAACCCTCACTTCACTGACAGGCATCCAAACCCCTGAAAACGTTTCCGGAAACGACCTTTCCCCCCTGCTCAAGAACCCGGAATCGGACTGGCCGCACATTTCCCTTACCCAACTGCGCGGCCCCAAAGCCTACGCTCTCTCAGGACGAAAATTCCGATACATTCACTACACCAATGGCGAAGAGGAACTCTACGATATTGCGAGAGATGGGTTCGAACATACCAACCTTGCTGGAAAGAAAGACTATGAGAAAATCATGATGAAGTTCCGCTCAAAAGCACCAAAGAAAGGAGTGCCATATCGGCGGGCGGGACAATCTGCGAAGGTTCAAAACGCACCACTAGTAAAACTTCGAAAGACCAAAGCCCCCCCGTCTCAAAAAAACTCCGTTCAAGTTCCTCTCTCAATCAAGAATTCGAGCGGCGAGCATCTTCGCCTTTTCTGGATTGACCAGCAAGGAGAACGCAAACCCTTCGGAAAAATCGCCACGGCTTCAAATCGTGTCGTTTCCACCCATGTCGGCCACACCTGGGTAATCGAAACCAGGGGTGGCGAAGCTCTGGGCAATTTGGTCATTCCGCAAAAGGGTGCCCGGGTTATCATTGAGTAGTTCCTCTCAAAGCCAAAATTCCGGAATGCCGCATTATCACCCAAGGCACGAGTGACGACACCGGCCAACTGGTTCTTGATGGTGGCGGACTTCCCGATTCCTTTGATCAGCACATCGTTGATGGCGACGAGACTGATGCCTTATCCTCCGGCTCTGCTGGTTTACCCGCCGGCGGCTTCTTCCGGCTCGGGCAAGCTCACTCGCCCTCTTAGAATTCACCGCGAAAGGAGCACCGGGCAGTGGGAGTCTCATAAATGACGATTTCGCACAACCCGGGCAAATCCTTCTCAAGTTTACGCCAAAACCAAGCCGCCATCACTTCGATCGTTGGGCTTTCCAGCCCTTCAATATCGTTCAGGTAGCTGTGATCCATGCGGTCGATCAGCGGTTTCATGGCGTCCGAGATACATTTGTGGTCGTAAACCCAGCCGATCTCAGGGTTCACCTCGCCCTCGACATGAATCTCCACCTTAAAGCTATGGCCGTGCATCTGCCGGCATTTATGATTAGCGGGGAGGCTCGGTAGAGTGTGGGCTGCTTCAAAGCGAAAGTCTTTGATGATTCGTGCGCGCATGATTCGTAAAAGAGTTGATGGCTGGCGCGAGGATAGACTTGTGTCCTCCGCCGTCCATCGCCAAGTTCACCCAGTTTATGGCCAATCGCATCGACACCACTTTCGCCCGCCTTCGCGGCCAAAACCGCAAAGCCTTTGTCGCCTACGTCGCCGGGGGTGATCCGGATTTTGATCGCTCCCTCGAAATCCTGCTTGCTCTCTCGGACGCCGGAGCCGACATCATCGAACTCGGAGTGCCATTCTCCGACCCGATGGCGGACGGAATTGTCAATCAATTGGCAGCCGACCGGGCCCTCAAATCAGGAATCAGCGCGCATCGGATTATCGACCTCATCAAGGCCTTCCGCGCAACCTGTGATACCCCGCTGGTTCTATTCACATACTTGAATCCGATTTACGCCTATGGTTTCGAGGCTTTTCATAATGACGCGGCGGCAGCTGGGGCGGACGGTATTCTTTTGCTCGACCTTCCGCCATCAGAAGCAGCTGTGGGCCAGGATTTTCTTCATGGAGATGCACTCCATCACATTCATCTTATCGCTCCCACCACGCCTCCCACCCGCCGCAAATCACTTGCGGAATCCTCCCAGGGATTCATCTACGCTCTCTCCCGGACCGGAGTAACCGGAGGCCATTCGGCCCCTTCGGAAAGCATCGCGACGCAAGTTGCAGAGATCCGCAAACTGACTGACACTCCGATCTGCGTGGGATTCGGAATCACCACCCCCGAGCAAGCCGCCCAGGTTGCGGGCTATGCCGATGGCGTTATCGTGGGTTCGGCAATCGTTCGCACGGTTCAGGATAATGCCGACGATCCGGAAGTTGCAAAGAAACTGCAGGCATTTGTGACCCCTCTCATCGAAGCAACCCACTCAGCCTAATCCGACATGACACTAAATTTCACCAAAATGAACGGAGCCGGAAACGACTTCGTGATCATCGATAATCGCAATCTCGATAAAAATCTTACGAAGGAGCAAATCGCGCGGCTTTGCGACCGTCACCGTGGCGTTGGTGCCGACGGCCTTTTGGCAGTCGAGCCTGCGGAAAACGGAGCCGACGTTAGATTTCGATACTACAATGCGGATGGTGGAGAGGCTGAAATGTGTGGCAACGGGGCCCGCTGCTTCGGACGCTACACCGCCAGACTTCTGGGCGGTGATCTCACCAGTCTCACCTTTGAGACCATCGCCGGGACGCTCCGGGCGGAACTGATCGGAAACGAGGTCCGCATCGACATGTCCGACCCCGTTGACCTTGAGATGGAGGCTCCGGTCAAATCTGTCGGACCGGTCCACAACCTCAACACCGGAGTCCCCCACGCCGTCGTTTTTGTCGATGATCTCGAAAATTGTGACATCGTCAAAAATGGTGCCGGGATCCGCTACCACGATCATTACGCACCACATGGCACCAATGCGAACTTTGTTGGGGTCTTGGCACCAGATTACCTTTCCGTTCGGACCTACGAACGTGGAGTTGAAGGGGAAACCTTGGCTTGCGGAACCGGGATCACCGCTTGCGCGCTCATTCACCACCTTCAAACCGGTATCTCCTCTCCAATCAAGATCGATGTTCGTGGTGGCGAAACTCTCTCAATTGGCTTCGAACCCGGCCCTGATCGAACATTCACCAATGTCACCCTCACCGGTCCGGCCGACTTCGTTTTCGACGGGGTGATCACGATCTAGGAAAGATGCGGCTTTCCACAATGGAAATTGTATGGTTACCTTAAGCAAGCGTTTATGGAACTTGATTTCACAGATACTCCGTTCGACACCAAATCGATCAAGCCCCACGAGATTGAGGAAGTCTTCGAGGACCCGTTTTCAATACGGTTGCTGCCAGACAACGATCGGGCAGATGGCGAGGCCCGTTTCTATATGATTGGCAAGACCATTGGCAGCCGCGGCCTTTTCCTCGCTTTTTGGTCAAACGGGAAGAAAGCACGGGTGGTTTCCGCCCGCGATCTCGTTCACGAAGAAGACACCTACTATGAACGTAAGTTGGCTGAAATGAAGTAACTAACGACCCCTCGAAAACATGAATACCATCTTAGACTGGAACGACGTTCCTGATTTTGAAACCGTCGACGAGGAACATGCATTTTGGTCCGGGCATTCATTGAGCCCCAGGCTTATAAACGCCTCGGTTCACGCCCCCGATTCCAAGGAATCAACAACAATCACCCTAAGATTTGATCCCCGTATGCTCTCCCGCATAAAGCGGATCGCACGGTCTCGTTTCCTCAATTATCAGTCGATGATGAAGCAATGGCTCGCCGAGCGAATGGAGGAAGAAATGCGCCGCAGCGGAGATCAAGATTCCTAATCCGGACCCGAAGAAACCGGATATTGATATGATTCCCAAGAGCCTCCGCCAAAATCCGCGATTCTGGATTGGCTGCCTCATTCTCTGGTTTATTCTCCTCAACCTGCTTTCCCACGGAGACAAGTTCCATCCCCCCGGCACCTTTTTCTTTGACATTCCCCACTTTGATAAAGTCGTACACTTTGGCTATTTTTTTGGCGGGGGCGGTCTGCTCTCAGC
>Ga0213866_10001568_pt1 | contig 16759 bp, 14 predicted proteins | sample PICome_11_FD_160079 | JGI IMG/M metagenome (GOLD analysis project Ga0213866, IMG submission 160079) | Coastal seawater microbial communities near Pivers Island, North Carolina, United States - PICO284 | ecosystem: Environmental > Aquatic > Marine > Coastal | place: USA: North Carolina...
TCTTCGCGCTGGCTGATGATCCGGCCGACGGTTTGAGCCTCGGCGGGGTCGGCGGCGAGGGCCTGCTGCGGGGCCAGGAGGGTGATCGCCGCGAACGCGGTTAGACCGATCTTTCGGATCGCTCGGACGATCATGGGCGATCGTGCGGCACGGTGGTGGTCTGAATCGGCTTTCATGGCTTGCGTCTTTCTGTTGTTTGAAGTGCGATTTCGAGTGATTTCCGGGCTCTTGCACGTTTTACCCTGGGTTGACACCGATATTTCGCGTTGAAGGGATCGCTGGATTCAAGCGATGGCTGTTTTTGTGAATCCACAAAAAAACCGGCGTCCGAAGACGCCGGCCAAGTACACCCGGAAAGTTGTGTTGCCTGATTTACGCGCCCATGTTGCCTGATTTATGCGCCCATATTGAAGATGCCGCTGGCTTCTTCGATGGCCTCGGGCAGCTGGTCGGCGATCTCGGTCAGCGCCGCCTCGGTCAGGCCCAGTTCCTTGAGCAGGCTCGGCTCGACCTCGGTCTCCTTGGTGCCGGCGGTGAAGCCGATGCCCAGTTGCTTGGTCATCACGTCGGCGATGTGGACCAGGCCGGCGAGGGTGCGCTGGCCTTCGGCCAGTTCGGTCGGCCGGTGGTGGTAGCCGGTGACGTACTGGAAGTTCTGCGGGAACTTCCAGAGCTTGCAAAGCCCCTGGCCGAACTGTTCGTGGTTGGCGCCGAGGACTTCGGTTTCCGCATCGCTGAGCGTCATGTCCGGGTTCTCTTCGAGTTTCTGCAGGACTTCGACGAACTGGTTGCGCCGGGCCTGGATCTCGACCATGATGCCGATGTCGTGGATGAGCCCGGAGAGGAAGGCCTCGTCGGGCAGGCCGAGGTCGACTTTCTGTGCGAGCAGGCGTGTGGCGCAGGCCGAGGCGATGGCGTTTTGCCAGAGGTCGCGTGCGTCGAAGTTGGCCGCGATCTTGCCGCCGCGGAACAGCTTGGCCAGCGACGCGGCGATGGCGATGTTCTTCACGGCGTTGAGGCCGAGCAAGACGATCGCGCGGTTGATCGACCCGATCTGGCCGGGCAGCCCGTAGAAGGCCGAGTTCACGACCTTGAGGATGCGTGCGCCCAGCGCGGGGTCGTTGCTGATGACGTTGTTCAGGTCCTGTGCCGTCGAATCGGGGTCTTCGACCAGCTTGATGATCTTCATCGTCACCTCGGGGAGGGTGGCGATGTGGCTGATCTCCTGAATCGCGGCGTTGACGATCGCCTCGGTATCCGCGGCGGTGTCGTTGGTGGTCGTGGGTGTGGTGTCGGACATCGGGTGCTTCTCCCTGGCGTAAGGTAAGGACGCTAGGGGAACCATCGACTGTCCGGGTGTTGGACTTAACGGGTTGTGCGGATTACGTAGATCAATTGTTGTGGCCGGATAACCACGAGGCGAGCTGTTCCAGCGCGTCGCGGTCGACGTCCGAGAAATTGTCTGCGTCTGCCGAGTCCACATCGAGGACCGCCCAGACACCGCCCTGCTCATCATGGACGGGAATAACGATCTCGCTCTTGGTTTGCGAGCTGCAGGCGATGTGGCCGGGGAAGGCCTCGACGTCCGGGACGAGCTGGGTCTGGTCCTCTGCCCACGCGGTACCACAGACCCCCCTGCCCTTGGCGATCCGGGTGCAGGCGATCGGGCCCTGGAACGGGCCGAGTACGAGCTCGTCGCCCTGCACGAGGTAGAAGCCGACCCAGTGGAAGCCGAAGGCCTGGCGCATCGCTGCGGCGAGGTTTGCGAGGGTGGCGATGGTGTCGGGCTCGGCCTCGATCATCGCCAGGAGCTGGGGCAGCAGCTCACGGTAGGTGTCTTCTCGGCTTTGGCCTGGCGTGATGGCGAGGGTTTCTGACATCTGCGGGGCCTGCCTGTGGCGGTGTTTAATGGATCTAGGCGGTCAGCGTCTAGTCTATACTCACCCCAACGGACGGTTGAAGGAATTCCAACAATAGCGAGCCTGGCGATGATGAAGACGACACACCTGCTGACCTTTGTTTTGACCCTTGGCCTGTTCACCGGCCTGGTCCTCGCCGACCACCACGGCAAGAAGAAAGACAAGGCCGATGAGTGGACCGCGCTGATCGACGAAGACAGCCTCGACGGCTGGTCCACGAAGGACCGCGACAAGTACTGGAAGATCGAGAAGGGCGTCATCATTGGCGAGAACGAAGACAAGAAGGGCAACGTCCTCTGGACCGAGGCGGAGTACGGCGATTACGAGCTGGTCGTCGAGTACCAGAACGTGTCGCCCGGCGATCACTACGACAGCGGCGTGTACCTGCGTGGCGGGTCACACCAGGTGCAGATCGGTATCTCCGGTTCGCTGCGCGTTGACCTGACTGGTTGCCTGTACTGCCCGAAGGACGGCAACGGCAAGTACCCGCAGATGCCTAAAGAGAAAGTCAAGCAAGCCCACAAGCTCGGCGAGTGGAACACGCTACGCATGGTCACCAAGGGCAAGCAGATCACGACCTGGCTCAACGGCGAAATGATCAACGACTACGAAGCGGTGAAGTACCCCGCGAAGGGTAAGATCGGGCTGCAGCTTCACGGCGGCGTGCACATGAAGATGAACTTCAAGAACATCAAGATCAAGTCGTTGGATTCTGAGTGATTGCGTTCGCCTCCGCGGCGGGCGGTCAGATCTTTACCCGACATCCTCAAGCCAATGAAGCGGTCTAATTATTTTGATCTTGCCTTATCAGCCGAGAGTATCCGGTACTCGATCTGTTTGTCGGGCGCGAAGGGATATCTTCGACAAGCAAGACGATTTACTTGCCACTTGGATGGATAATATGCAGGATCTGGGTGCAGCAGATTCTCGTGCACAGTGATCAGGTCGTAGCCTTGGGCATCAATTTCAATCTTCCACTGCCCTTCCGGGATTTGATCTAGCTTGATTTGGCCCTTCTCATCGGTCGTTCTGCGGTAGGAGTCCGTTGCACCATCAGGCAGCATCACGATGAATATCCCGCCGCCGTGCCAGTGCAGGAAGATTTCGGCATCGGCTAGCGGCTGCTTGGTGTCTGGGTCGCGAAACACCATTTCCATGGACACGAGATCAGCCGTTGTGCAGCCCTGTAAGGTCGAAATAAGAATGATTGCTGTGATGAATCGGTACATCCGCACCCTTTGTTGTTGCGTGGTATCGAGGGTGTAGTCACGGCGGGCACTTTTAGGTTCAAAGTATTTTCAGCCGCGCGATCATTTCCTTCTTCGCTTGCTTGAGCTCGTCGTGCTCGGGCTTGAGCTTGTAGTAGTCGTCCAGCGGGTAGCAGCCGGAGATGATGCCGTTGCGCGGCGCGGTGGTGCAGTCGCTGAACGTTCGGCAGATACGCCGCGTGTCGACGGGCTTGCCTTCCGCGACATCCGCAGGCAGGTCCCAATACGACAGGGCCATGCGACCAAGCCCGATGAAATCGACCCAACCCTCGCGGACGAGTGCCTGGCCGATGTGTGGCAGGTATTCCTGGAAGTAGGTGTACGCCGAGCCGACCATGGGCAATCCGGGCACCGCCTGCTTGAACTGGCGCACGACATCGATCTGTCGCAGGCAGCCGAGCAGCGGGTCTTCGGGTGGCTGGTAGCCATCACTCGGCGGGAAGTACGCGGGCCGTTGCAGGTGCGGGTTGTAGTAAGGCGAGCCGGCGGTGTGGTTGACGATCGCGATGTTGAGCTCGTCGCGCATCAGCTTGAGCAGCTCGATCGGTTCGGCGAGATCGATCTCGCCCGGGTTATCGCGGTTAAGGCCGAAGCCGGGGTAGGCGGCGCCGGCAGCGAGCCCGCCGGAATCGGGGATGCCCGGGCCGAGGCGTCCGCCCTTGGATTGTGCCTGGTCGGGCTTGTGGGGGAAGTGGTCGAAGGCGCTGAGGCGGACGCCGAGGATGAGCCCGGGGCAGGTCTTGTTGATGCCTTCGCAGATCAGCCGGAGGAATCTCGTGCGGTTTTCGAAAGAGCCGCCGAAGTCGCCGGGCCGGTCGTAGGCGGAGAGCAGCTCGTGGCCGAGGTAGCCGTGGCAGTGCTTGATGTCGACGAACTGGTAGCCGGCGTGCTGGGCCACCTGCGCGGCGTGGATGTAGTCATCGATGAGTGCATAGAGCTCCTCGTCGCTGAGGACGGCCGAGTCATCGGTGATGCCGACACGCGCATCAAGGATCGGATGCCGGTACGCGACGCGGGGTTCGATTTTTGCCTTGTCGTTTGGCCGAGAGAATCGGCCGGAGTGCGTGAGTTGCAGGCCGATGAGCAGGTCGTTGGCGCTGCCTTCGCCGAAGCGTGCGGCGTGTGCGTCGACGAGGGTTTGGCGCAGTTGTGCGAGACCCGCCTCGTTGTCGTCGGCGAAATAAAGTTGATTCGGGTTGGCACGCCCGTCGTGTCGGACCGCGACGGCCTCGCCGCCCCAGATGAGTTTCGCGCCCGACTCGCCGAAGTGCTGCCACCGGCGGAAGGTATGCTCGGTCGGCTTGCCGTCGGCGGTCGCATCCCAGCCCTCCATCGGGTGGATCGCCCAGCGGTTGCCGACGGTGAAGCCGCCGACGTCGATGGGTTGATTCATCGGCGAATCATCATCGGCGGTCAGCGCGTGATCATCGAGCGGGGTGTCGTAGCCTAAGGCCTTGAACGCGCCGCGCAGGTCGGCGGCCGACTTGTACTTGGTCATGCGTGGGATGGCGGGCATGGGGTTAACTCCAAACGTTAGCCGGCGGGCTTGTCCCGCCGATTGCGCTGTAACAACCCAACACCATCGGCGGGACAAGCCCGCCGGCTAAAAAGGTTGTTTTTACAGCAAAACCTCGACACGCGGCAACAACTCTTCGAGTACCGCCCGATCACTTTCCGGCCGCTTGGCGCTGTCGGGGTGCGTGTCGTCGCAGGCGATCCAGCTGCGGAGCTTGAGGAACATCGCGGCGTCGTGCTTGTAGGCGGGCACGGGATCACGGAAAGCGAAGAAGCCGAGGTACTGCAGCAGGTCGTTGACCTCATAGAACGCACTATCGCCCTGCTCCCACAACGCGTCGCGTTTGGCGAAGAGGTCGGGCGCGAAGGTGGACAGCCCGAGCAGGTAGTCGCTGCCGTACATGATCATGTCGATCGCAAGGTCGTTGCCGGTGAAGACGTGGAAGTCGGGTCGGACACGGTTGCGCAGCGCGAGGCGGTCCCACTCGAGCTGTCGCGACAGTGACGAGTGCTTGGCGCCGATGCAGTTGGGCAGTTCCATGAGCTGCTGGTAGACGTCCAGCGAATAGATCTTGCCGAAGGGTGCGAACATCTGGCCGAGCTCGAAAGCGATGAAGGAATCGGCGTCCTTGGTGAGCTGGGCGTAGGCGGGCACGATCAGTTGGTCATCCAGTCGGCTTAGGCCGAAGGACTGGAAGACGACCGGCTCGCCGTCGTATTGCTGGATCTCGGCGATCTGCTCCTGGTAGGTGGCGGGGTCGAATGTGTCGCCGGGCTTGTCGAACACGCCGGCGCCGGCGACGTAGTATGCGCCTTTGCAGACCTCGCGGGTGCGCTTAAGCGCTTCGATCCGCGTCGCGTCGTCGAGCAGCGGCGCGTAGCCGGTGTCCATGTTGACCGCGGGCGCGAGACCGGCGGAGACGGTGCGGGCGACGTGGTCCTCGAAGCCCTGCCAGTCGATCGAGCCATCGGTGTTGAACGGCAGCAGCACCGCGGACATGCCCACGGGTTTGCGCCTGGGCACGATCGGTATGGGGCTCGGGTTTGGCTGCGTTTCATCGCTCATCACGCGCTTGAGTCTTTTTCTTCGATCACGCGCTTGCGCTTCTCGTCATAGACGTAGACCTTCTGGCCGTCGGGCTCGGCCCGTTCGCACTTCTTGTGCGAGCCGTCGCAGTGCGGAAAGTTTTGGGATAGGCCGCAGCCGCAGATCCAGACGGACTTGTCCTGCGGGGGGATCTCGATGGGGCCGTTGGCGTTGAACTGAACGAGTCGGGGCATGGGAACTCCTGGTTTGAATGCGCGAATCTTATCCAATCACACGTTTGACGCAATAAACGCACGAAAATTAGGCAGTGAGTCATTAGGGATGCGTAAAAATTTAGCGAAATAGGGTCTTGACCCCTTGCATCGCTCATATGGCTTGCTATTTTATCGTCTTGAAGGCGTCGTCGTGCTGTGCAAGCAGCGTTGTGCGGGCGAGCCGGACTCCAGGCCTGTTGTTTATTGGTTGAAGGTCGTCGTCGCATGGATGCAACGGCCTTATGCTTGTGTTGTCGGGCTTGTTCGAAGCGAGAAGGCTATGCGTGTCCTCATGCTCGGGTGGGAGTTCCCGCCCTACATCACCGGTGGATTGGGTACCGCTTGTTACGGGCTGACCCGTGCGATGTCGGCGCGCGGCACCGCGATCAGTTTTGTGCTGCCTAAGAACGTGGGCACGGACTACACCGAGCACGTCAAGCTATTGACGCCCCAGTCCCCCCGCGCTGCGGAGGGCGATCGTTCGTCCAAGTCCATCGCGAGCACGTTCAAGGCCGACCCCAAGCCCACGCCCGTCGATGGCAACGGCAAAGAAGCGTTCCGCAACGTCGTGTTCAAGGCGGTGCCTTCGCACATGGCCAGCGTCTACCCCGGCGGTGGGCTGCAGTACACGCCAACTGGTACGAAGAAACCCGGCGGCATCGGGTTTATCCATAGCAAGCCGCCTGTGCAGGTACAGGGCGCTCCCGAATCGCCGCAGAGCGACGACGCTAAACCGAAAATCCAACCGCAGTCCCCGCCCGCGGCGCCTGACATCGGCTACAGCGGCGACCTGTTCAACGAAGCGCACCGCTACGCCGACCTCTGCCTGGACCTGGTGAAAGAGCAGGACTTCGACGTGATCCACGCTCACGACTGGTTGACCTTCCCCGCAGCCCAGGCGCTGTCGAAAGCCACCGGCAAGCCCTGGGTCGCGCACGTGCACTCGACTGAGTACGACCGCGCGGGCGAGGGCGCCAACCACCGTATCGCGCAGTACGAGCGGGATGGCGTTCTCTCGGCCGACCGGGTCATCGCGGTCAGCGAGTTCACGCGAAAGATCCTGGTCAATCGCTACGGCATCGATAAAGCGGCCTGCGACGTGGTGTACAACGGCGTCGAGCAGGAGATCAACAACGGCGTGCAGCTGTCCAAGCCGATCGCCCCGCCGGCGGGCATCAAGAAAGACGAGAAGGTCGTCCTCTACTTGGGCCGTGTCACGATGCAGAAAGGCCCGGAGTACTTCATCGCCGCCGCGAAGAAGGTGCTCGAGAAGATGGACAACGTGAAGTTCGTCGTTGCCGGATCGGGCGACCAGATCGAGCGCACGATCGAGCAGGCGGCCAAGGCGGGGATCGGCAGCAAGATCACGTTCACCGGTTTCCTGCGCCGCGAGGATGTTCACCGGGTCTACAAGATGGCGGATGTGTACGTGATGCCGTCGGTCAGCGAGCCGTTCGGGATCGCGCCGCTCGAGGCGATCGCGCACAGCGTGCCGGTGATCATCTCAAGGCAGTCGGGCGTCAGCGAGGTGCTCGAGCACGCACTGAAGGTCGACTTCTGGGACACGTTCGATATCGCGAATAAGATCATCGCGGTGCTTCGACATCCACCGCTGAGCAAGACCATGCGCGAGCACGCGGACCTGGAGGTGCGCGAGCTGACGTGGGATGGTGCGGCTGCCAAGTGCGAAGCAGTCTACGAGGGTTTGGCGTCCGCGGCGGTTTGATGTTTAGCGGTCGTTTTCAGGCGACTTGATCGCCTAATCAACGTGCGTAAGTCGCCTGAAGGCGACCGCTAAACGGTTGATGCCTTGTTTGCCGATAAGCAAGTCATGCGCTTTGTTGTGTCGGTCACCCTGTTGGTTTCGCTATTCGCCCTGCCCGGATGTGGGGACCTGTCCGATGTCTGGGGCAACCCGCAGGACCGTGCGAAGAAGGGGCTGTCGGACTCGGAGACGAAGCCTTTTGAGATCGGCCCGGCCAGCAAGTGGGCCGAGCAAGGCCTCTACCTCGATTTCGTCAGCAGCCAAAAGGTCGCGCTCAAGTCCGACCACGGCATGCTCGTCGCGATCCTGCTGATCAACCCCAAGACCGGGGCGACCGTCCAGCACGACCGCCTGGCCAACCTCTTCCGCGACCCGCAGAGCGGGGACAACTTCACGACCGACGGCCTGAAATGGGGCGGCGATGAAGACCGCCCGTCGCTGGCCCGCTGCCGCATCCGTCACCTCGGGCCGATCGAGGACCCGGAGGTCGGCTTGGTCGTCGATCCGGGCAAGCTCTTTCGGCAGGAAGACCAGCAGTGGTCCAAGGCCGCGAGCAACCACCTGTTTGTCGATGCGGAAGATTGATTGTCTTGCTCCCTCTCCCTGTCAGGGAGAGGGTTGGGGTGAGGGTCCAGCGCAATATTCACAGTGAACGGCAGAACAAGCCGTTATCTCTTTTATCCCCCACCCTCATCCCCCGCCTTCTCCCTGACAGGGAGAAGGAGCCCAAGCCATGCCCGACCTGTTCAACAGCACCCTTTCTGGCGTCGATTGGCTGATCATCGCCGGCTACTTCGCATTGATCATCGGCATCGGCGTGATCGCTTCACGCGGTACGAGCGATGAGAAGGGCTATTTCCTGGGCGGGCGGAAGATGCCGGCCTGGGCGGTGGCGATGTCCTTCGCGGCGACGGCGCTGAGCGCCGCGACGTTCATCGGTGGGCCCGAGGCCGCATTCAAAGGCGACCTGACCCTGCTGGCCTACGAGATCGGCAAGCTGCTGGCGGCGCTGCTCGTGGCCGCGCTGTTCCTCCCCGCGCTCTATCGCGCGGGCAGCGTCACGGTCTACGGCTACCTCGGCCAACGCGTCGGTCAGGGCGCCGCGACCGCCGCGAGCATCATGTTCCTCTTAGGACGCCTGCTCGCTTCAGGCTCGCGCCTGTTCATCGCGGGCACCGCGTTCTCGCTGATCCTCTACGGCAATCTCGATCCGGCCAACCTCATCACGGCGATCGTCCTCTTCGGCGTTGTCGGCACGCTCTACACCACACTCGGCGGGATCAAGGCGGTCATCTGGACCGACACGCTGCAACTACTCATCGTTGTCGGGGCGGTGCTCGTCTCGATCGTGCTGCTCCTGCAGGCGATCCCGCTCTCGGTTGGCGAGATCTTTCATGAGCTTCAGGACAAGCAGAAGTCCGTCGTCTTCGACACCTCGTTTGATCTGACGAAGGGCAACACGCTCTGGGCCGCGATCGTGCTGACCGTGTTCTACGCTGCGGCGTTCGGCGCCGACCAGGACATGGCCCAGCGGCTGCTGACATGCAAGTCGCTCAAGCAGAGCGTCGGCTCGCTGATCGGCGCGATCCTGGTGTCGATTCCTATCACCGCGCTGTTCATGGTCACCGGGCTATTACTCTATGTGTTCTACAGCCGGCCGGACTTGATGGGCGACGCGGCCCCGGCACAGGCGGTCAGCGATGCGCGGCAGGTCTACCCGCAGTTCCTGTTGCATGAGCTGCCCGTCGGGGTGCGCGGCCTGGCGATGGCGGGATTGTTTGCCGCAGCGATGAGCAGCCTCGACTCGGTCATTAACGCGATGGCGTCGACGGTGTCGGCCGACCTGCTTAAGCCGTTACGCCGACGCACGGATGATGAGCCGACGCCGACGCCCGCCTGGGTGCAGCGGCTGCTGGTCATTGCGATGGGCGTCGTGCTCACCGCCGCGGCGATCGGGATGGTCGCCCTCTACAACCCCGATTCGGACACGCTGATCCCCTTTGCTCTCGGCGTCATGACCTTTGCCTACGCGGGGCTGATGGGCGTGTTTCTCTGTGTCCTGCTGACGAGACGGGGCAGCACCGCCAGCGTGATCGCAGCGCTGGTGGTCGGCATGGTCGTGATCGCGGTGTCGCGATACGTGCCTCCAGTGGCGGAATTGGGACTGGCGTTCCCGTATTGGATGGTCATCGGGACCGCGGCGAGCTTCGCGGTCTGCCTGGTCGGCGAACCCCGCCGATCTGAGCCCGTGTAAGTGCTTGGCTGGCCCAACGTCGTTATCATCCTGAGGTTGTTCCTCACCCAAAACCAAGCCCTATTCGGAGATAACACATGAAGCGTTCGTCCCTCTACATGCTTGCCGCCGCGCTCATCGCCGCGTTCACCCTCGCCCTGATGCCGACCCAGCAGCCCGTGTCCGCCGATGACGACGGCCACAAGGTCCTGCACGAGGCGATGGAACTGCTCGGCGGGCACTACCGCAAGGTCCGTCGTCAGATGAGCAAGGCCGACATGAACGCGGACACCGCCAACCTCCTCGCGGAGATGGTCGCCGCCTCGGTCGCCGCTAAGGCAGTCCTCCCCGAGACCGCCTCGACCGATGATCTGAAGAACTCGTACCGCGTCATCATGAACAAGCTCATCATCGTGCTCTCGCAGGCGGAGAACGCCGCCCTGGCCGGCGAAAACGACAAGCTCAAGGAATACGTCCTTGAGGCCAACTCCGTAAAAGGCGAAGGCCACGAGATGTTCATCCCCGAAGACGAATAATTCGCCGCCCGTTTTCAATTCAAAACGACGAAAGCCCCCGCTTGCCAAGGCGGGGGTTTTCCATGACATAACACCGGGCGGAAATCCGTGACTGGGTATTGTCTGTGCCGTTGTAGATCGCGCCGATCCCGAACTTCCAGGCACGGGCTTCCGCTCGGTGTATTACTCAGTTCATCGATGGGTCATTGGGCATCAGCTTCGGGTTCATCGCCAGCATCGCCAGCGACCGGTCGATTCTCGTGATCACGCGCATCCACAGCCCGTCGTCCGCGTCCTCATCAAAGACCACAGCCGGCTTCGCCCGCGTGACCAGCCAACCGCCCTGGTTCAGTTCGTTCTCCAACTGGCCCGGCGCCCAGCCCGCATAGCCGAGGAAAAAACGTAGCGGACCCGATTGATCGTTCAACAGCTCATGTACCAGGGGCTCTTCGGTCGTGAAGCAGACCCCGTCGCAGACCTCGATCTGCGCGAGCTCGGGCTGGCCGTGCAGCAACATCAAAGGCCCATCGCAAGGCCCGCCGCACAATAGCGCCTGATCGACTGGGCACGGCAGCACGCTGATTTGTTCCCAGACCTCGTCGACCCGAGTCTGCATCTCGCGATTCAAGATCAACCCCAGCGCCCCGTCGTCGCCGTGCTCGACCAGCAGGATGACCGAGTGTCTGAAGTTGGGATCGTCCATCGCCGGGGACGCTACGATCAGATTGCCCGACAGTGAATCCATCTGCGCACCGCTCCATCTTGAGTCAACGCAAGCCACTGCAGCATACCAGCGACCGGCCGCGGTTAAAATGATGAATCTTCTACTAGCGCGCTTTGTGGTGCGCCGATCCGACCGCGCTTGTCCCAAAATGTCCGACGACCTTGCCCAACTCGCCCCGCTTATCAATCAAGCGATGGCCGGCGACCGCCACCGCTTGAATAAGCGACTGCGCGCCGCGCGACAGGCCCGGCACTCGGGCAGGCCGCACGACGGGAGCCTGGAGAAGCTGCGCCGCGATATCGACAACTCGGTTAAGCGTCGGGCGCAGCGCGCCAGAGGCGTGCCGACCATCGAGTTGCAGCCCGACCTGCCGATCACGGCAAGGGCCGAGGAGATCGCCGACGCGGTCCGTGACCACCAGGTCGTCGTTGTTGCCGGCGAGACAGGGTCGGGCAAGTCGACGCAGCTCCCCAAGCTCATGCTGCAGATGGGCCGGGGCGTTGAAAGGCTCATTGGCCACACCCAGCCGCGCCGCCTGGCCGCACGCTCGGTGGCGCAGCGCGTCGCCGACGAGCTCGGGTCCTCGCTTGGCGATCACGTCGGCTACAAGGTCCGCTTCACCGACAAAACCAACCCACAGACGTACATCAAGCTGATGACCGATGGCGTGCTCTTGGCCGAGGCCACACGCGACCGCTTCTTCGACGCCTACGACACGCTCATTATCGACGAGGCGCACGAGCGCTCGCTCAACATCGATTTTCTTCTGGGCCACCTGCGACAGATCCTGCCCAAGCGCCCCGACCTGCGCGTGATCATCACGTCCGCGACGATCGACACCGCGCGCTTCGCCGAGCACTTCGGCATCGCGACGCGCGACGGGCTGACGCCCGCGCCGGTCATCGAGGTCTCGGGCCGGACCTACCCCGTCGAGCTGCGCTACCAGCCGATCGAGCCGGACGAGCACGGGGAGATCGACGATGTCCCCGAAGCGGTGGCCCGCGCGATCGAGGGCTTCGAGCGCACCGGCGATGTGCTGGTGTTCATGCCCACCGAGCGCGATATCCGCGAGTGCTGCGATCTGCTCGAGCGCCGGCAGCCGGGCAGCGACATCCTCCCGCTGTACGCTCGGCTGACGAACGAGCAGCAGCAGGCGATTTTTGCCTCGCGCTCCAGGCGCAAGATCGTTGTCTCGACCAACGTGGCCGAGTCCTCGCTGACCGTGCCAGGCATCCGTTACGTGGTGGACACGGGCACCGCGCGGGTCAGCCGGTACTCGCCGAACTCAAAGGTCCAGCGCCTGCCGATCGAGCCGGTCAGCCGGGCGAGCTGCGACCAGCGCAAGGGGCGTTGTGGGCGCATCGGCCCGGGCGTGTGCGTGCGGCTGTTCAGCGAAGAAGACTTCCTTTCGCGTGACGAGTTCACGACGCCGGAGATCATGCGCTCGAACCTGGCCTCGGTGATCCTGCAGATTACGACGCTGCGGTTCGGCGCGATCGAGGACTTCCCGTTTATCGATCCGCCTCGGCCGAGCATGATCCGAGATGGGTACAAGACGCTGCATGAGATCGGCGCGCTCGATCGTGATGACAGAGTGAGTGAGCTGGGGTGTCGGCTATCGCGGATGCCGGTGGACCCACGTGTCGCGCGGATGGTGCTGGCTGGCGCGGACGAGGGGGTGTTGGAGGAAGTGCTGGTGATCGCCTCGGGCTTGGAAGTGCAGGACCCGCGTGAACGGCCGATCGATCAACAGAGCAAGGCCGACCAGGCACACGAGCCGTTCAACGACCCGCGCAGCGACTTCCTCGCCTACCTCAACCTCTGGTCGTTCTTCCACGAGCAGAAGCGCAAGCTTTCTCACTCCAAGCACCGCAAGGCCTGCAAGCAGAAGTACCTCAACTACGTTCGTATGCGCGAGTGGGTGGATGTACACCAGCAGCTCTCGCGGATGGTGAAGGAGCAATTGCCCCCCTCTCCCCGCGGGAGAGGGGCCGGGGGTGAGGGGCGAGGTGAAGCCGAGCGGCACAATAAAACCCGATCGGGCCGTTCCGCCCCGCCCCTCAGCCCAACCCTCTCCCGCGGGGAGAGGGGGCAGGACAATGCCGATCTTCCCGACGCGAAAGCCGACGCCATCCACCGCGCGCTGCTCACGGGCCTGCTCTCGAACATCGCCAACAAGGGCGACGGCTTTGAGTACAACGGCGCGGGCGGACAGAAGCTGCACCTCTGGCCCGGCTCCGCGCTGTTCGCTAACAAGCCCAAGTGGGTCGTTGCCGCCGAGCTCGTCGAGACAACCCGCCGGTACGCGCGCACGGTCGGGCGCATCCAGCCGGGCATGATCGAGCCGATCGCAGGCCATCTTCTTAAGAAAACGCACAGCGACCCGCGTTGGGTTCGCGAGACGGGCTCGGCGATGTGCAGCGAGAAGGTCTCGCTCTACGGGCTCGTGCTCATCCAGGCCCGACCCGTCCCCGTCGCCCGCGTGAGCCCGGCCGAGGCGCGGCAGCTATTCATCCAGCGCGGGTTGGTCGAGCGCGACTGGGACTGCGATCTGCCGTTCTTCAAACACAACGGTGACCTGATCGAAGAGGCGCAGACGCTCGAGGCTAAGTCGCGGCGCCATGGCCTGATCGCTGCCGATGAGGTGCAGCTCGCGTTCTACGAAGAACGCCTGCCTGACACCGTGGTCGACGGCGCGACGTTCAAGAAGTGGTGCAAGCAGGCGGCCCGCGAGCAGCCGGGGTTGCTGCAGATGGATCTGCCGATGCTGCTGGCCGGCGACGCGCAGGCCGTGACGGGCGAGGCGTATCCCGACGAGCTGGTGGTCGAGCGGTCCGCGTTCAAGCTGGGCTACACGTTTGATCCGGGCGATGAGGGTGACGGCCTGACGCTGACGTTGCCGCGCGAGGCGCTGGGGCAACTCGATGCGCGGCGGTTGGGTTGGCTGGTGCCGGGCATGCTCGAGCAAAAGCTCGTCGCGATGATCAAATCGCTGCCCAAGGGGTTGCGCAAGACGCTGAGCCCCGCCCCGGACGCGGCGCGGCAGGCGCTCAAGCAGCTCACATTCGGCGACGGCTCGTTTGAAGACGCGGCGGCCGTGGCGTTGAGCCGGGTCGGCGGGCTCAATCTTTCGCCGAGTGATTTTGACCCGGCCGGCCTGCCCGACCACCTGAAGATGAATGTGCGCGTGACCGGCGAGCATGGCGAGACGCTGACCGAGGGCCGGGACCTCACAAAAGTCCGGCGTGCGGTCGGCGCGGGCGCGGTGCCGAGCTACGCGGGGATGGAGGATGCGCGATGGGGCGCCCCGCCGGTGAAGGACTGGGCGTTCGGCACGCTGCCCAAGCACGTGGACACCGCGCGTAGCGGCGTCGCGTTGCGCGCTTACCCGGCGTTGATCGATGAGCAGTCGGCCGTCGCCCTGCGACTGGTCGACACACGACCCAAGGCGAGGCGGCTGTCGCGCGGCGGGCTGCGTCGGCTGTTCTCGTTTGAGGTGAAGCGAGACTTTGGCTGGCGAGCGGATCAGTGGCCGGAGATCGGCAAGCTGCGTCTGTCGTTTGCGACCTTAGGCGATCCGTCGAAGCTGCAGGACCATCTGACGCTGCTGATGACCGACCGCGCGTTTTTGTTTGATGGCTACAAGATCGCGGACGAGGAAACGTTCATCACCCGGCAGCGCGTCGGGCTCCAGCGGCTGGACGAGGCGGAGCAAGAGGTGAAACGCATCGTTGTCCCGCTGCTGCAGTCCGCCCAGCGCGTCAGGCTTGCGGTTGATCGGGCCAGGCTTGATGCGGCACCCTATGCCCAGGCGGACCTGCGCATTCAGTTAGACAACCTGCTCGGTTCTGCGTTTTTGCTTGAAACACCTTGGGCCCGGCTCACGTCCTATCCACGCTACTTCACGGCGATCGAGCGCCGGCTTGAGAAGCTCACGCGGGGTGGCGGCGCGCAGGACGCCGGGGCGTTTAAACAGATCGCCCCCTTTTGGAACCAGTACGCGGCCGCAGCGACGTCACTGCGGGAACACGGCGGCTTTGACCCGGAACTGGAGCAGTACCGCTGGCTAATCGAGGAGCTTCGTGTGTCGCTGTTCGCACAGGAATTGGGCACCGCCGAAAAAGTTTCGCCCCAGCGGCTGGAAAAGCAGTGGCAAAAGGTCTCCCAAACCCAGACGGGCGGCGCGTCGCCGACCTAGAATGGTCCCCCATGCTTAAGGGACTGATGACCATCCTGATCGCTTCGCTGGTGCTGCTGGCGGGGTGCGGCGAGGAGCCGGCGATCGAAACCTACGAGGTGTCGTTGCCCGCGGCCTATCCCTGGCCCGAGACCGAGCGACGCGAGGTGACACACGAGGCCGAGGGGTCCAAGTGGGTTTGGGAAATCCCTGCCGGCTGGGCCGATGCGCCGGAGGTGCCCGAGCTGTTGATCGCCGACTACCGGTTCAAGGGGATGAACGAGTCGCTGCCCGGGCGTATGACGGTGTCAATGATTGCCGGCGACGGGGGCGGGATCGATACGAATGTGCGTCGCTGGCAGCAGCAGATGTATGTCACGACCGTGCAGGGGCTGGGCCCGAACGACAAGGTCTCCGAACCGATGCGCATCCCGTACGGCTTCGCGACCTTTGTCGAGTTGGCCGGGCAGTACCAGGGCGAGCACATGCCCACGCACCTGTCCGCCGCGATCGTGCAGATCCCGGCTGAGGGCGGCGGCGTGTACCAGTCCTGGTTCTTTAAGCTTGTCGGCGATCAGGAAACCATCGAAGCGAACCGGCTGAAGATGGCACGGCTGATCCTCAGCTTCAGGCCCGAGGGTGAAGACGCCCCGAACCTGCCCGAAGACGCGGCGGATGAAACGGAGCAAGCCGAGTAAACATGAAGCCCTCCAAGACCAACCCGCTTGCCTGGCTGGCGTCGCTACGCTTGACGGTCGTGCTCCTCGCGATGGCGATGTACCTCATCTTCGTGGGCACGCTCGCGCAGGTCGAGGTCGGCATCTGGCAGGTCGTCGAGAAATATTTTCGCTCGGTGTTCGTGAAGGTGCCCTTCGATGTGTTCCGCGCGCTGCTGTACCCCGGCAGCGAAACGACATGGAAGGGCGCACACTGGTTCCCCGGCGGGTTCCTGATCATCGGTGCGCTATTGGTCAACCTTCTCGCGGCGCACGCGGTGCGCTTCAAGGTCATGGGCAAGGGCAAAGCACTGCTCATGGGCGCGGGACTGATCGTGATGGGTACCGCGGTGACCGCGTATACCGTGCTCGAGCCGGAGACGTCGGCGACGATCCAGCAGAACGTGATCCTCATGCTTCTAATCTGGTCGGTACCGATGACGCTGATCGGCATCGGCTGCCTGTACGTATTCGGCAGCCGCAAGGCCGGGATCGTCCTGGTCCACGGCGGGCTGATCCTGATGCTCGTCGGCGAGTACATCACGGGCATCGGCGCGACCGAGGGGCAGATGTGGATCCATGAGAAGGGCTCGTCCAACCTCATCATCGATATCCGCGAGACGGA
>Ga0213866_10001569_pt1 | contig 16757 bp, 10 predicted proteins | sample PICome_11_FD_160079 | JGI IMG/M metagenome (GOLD analysis project Ga0213866, IMG submission 160079) | Coastal seawater microbial communities near Pivers Island, North Carolina, United States - PICO284 | ecosystem: Environmental > Aquatic > Marine > Coastal | place: USA: North Carolina...
GGCGACGCTGAACGCGGCATTGGACGAGGCCGAAGCCAATGCCGATGTCATTATCTTGACCAGTCGTCGCGCCGCCATGTGCGCGGGGTTTGACCTTAAAGTTATGCGCAGTGAGCCGGATAAAGTTGCCGATATGGTTGGCCAGGGCGGTCGCCTTATGCTGCGTATATTCAGCAGCAAGAAGCCAATTATCATCGCTTCGCCCGGCCACGGCATTGCAGCCGGTTGCTTGCTGATGCTCACGGGTGATTATCGCATTGGTGTTGAAGGCGAGAGCCGTTATGGGCTGAATGAAAGCGCTATCGGCATGGTCTTGCCGCCTTACGGCATTGATTTGGCGCGCTTCAAAATCAATAACAAGCATCTCGACCGCTGCTTTGTCGGCGCGGAATTGTTGGATAGTGCAACCGCCAAAGAATTCGGGATTTTAGATGAGGTTGCAACATCGGACGCACTGATGGCATGCGCAATGGAAAAGGCGCAAGAGTTTCAAAAGCTCGACGGTAAAGCCTATGCCGGCAATAAAAAACTGGTGCGCGGTGCGATAGCCGAAAAAATCATGGCTGATTTAGAGGCCGGAACCGGCCTATCCGTCGGCACTTAGAAGCGACAAAGAACTCATAAAACACCAACACCATTCGCAAAACAGCGTAATGCCCGCCGAAAAATGCTAACCTATGATTCGTAGAGGGAGTGTTTAGCGTGTCATTTATTTCAAAGGCCGCTCGGTCTGATTTTGGGTCTGGCATTGCGATTGCCCTTTTATCCTTAACTTATGCGTTGTCTTACGGCGCGCTTTTGTTCACCTCGCCCCTGTTAATTCCCTATATCGGCTATGCCATCAGCGCCGCTTTAATCACCACAGTGGTGACCGGCCTTGCGATTGCCTATTTATCGGGGATTAAATTCTCCATTGCTGGGCCGGATTCGAACTCGGTTGCGGTGATGGCCAGCCTGTTTGTGTTGGTGGCACATAGCCTTAATGATAGCGGCCTCGGCGGCGAAACATTGGCCCTCGCCACCCTGACAATTATGATGGTGATAACGCTGTTAACCGCGCTTACCATGTTTTTATTGGGCTATTTCCAAATCGGAAACTTCATTCGCTTCGTGCCAATATCGGTGGCCGGCGGATTTCTGGCGGCTGCAGGGTGCTTGATGGTGAGTGGTGCCATTTTGCTGGCAACCGGCATTGACCCCATGAATCCTTCAAATTTTGAGGCACTCACCGACTTACAGAGAATTAAATTACTGACGGTTTGCGGACTTGCCGCGATTTATTGGTATGTCTCAACCTATGTTAAAAACAGTCTGGCACTGCCAATTACGATTTTCGCCTCCATATTCTCCATTCACGGCATTTTCGTCCTACAGGGCATATCCATCGCTGAAGCACAGAAATTGGGGCTTTTACTGGAGGTTTCGGGTGATACAAAGCTGTTTATTCCGGCCACCCAGTCTGTTTTTGACAGGCTAACGCTGGCAACATTTATTGAATTCCTGCCCGAAACCATCGCCGTTATCGTTGTTGTCGGCCTCGCCATTCTACTGATTATCGCCGGTATTGAGCTTGAGAGAAACTTCGATAGCGACCTCAACCACGAACTTAAGATACATGGTTATGCCATTGGTTTATCTGCTATATTAGGTGGATTTGCGGGTCTGGTTTCGCTCTCCAGATCGCTGCTTAATGTCGAAAAGAAAAGCCGCTTCCCGATTGCTGCTGTGCTGACCACAATTCTATGCGGCGGTGTATTTATGGTCGGAGCCGATGCGATTGCCCTGCTGCCGCAAATATCGCTCGCCGCAATGGTGCTGTTTCTAGGCACGCAGATCGCCTTTCGCTGGATGATAACCACCTTTAATACGCTCGACCGGCTCGAATATATGATGATTTTGGTGATTGCCGGCACGACCCTTTATGCCGGTTTCATCTTTGGACTCGGGCTTGGTGTCGTTGCGGGGTGTATCTTATTCGCGGCGCGCGCCAGCATTATCAGCATTGTGCGCTCTCAGCTGTCAGGCGAGGCCTATCGGTCCCGCATTGTACGCTCGCCTGATGAAGAGGCCTATCTAGACGGCGCGCATAAAACCATTCGCATCTATGAGTTGCAGGGCTTCCTGTTCTTTGGCACGGCGCATAATTTTTACACGCTTATCAAAGAGCGACTGGAGGATACAGATGACGAAGTGCGCCATCTTATCTTGTCATTCCGCCATGTGAGCGGCATTGATGCCTCGGCTGAACAGATATTACAGAAGATTTTTTATGCCGCCGATAAGCATAATTGCTCGGTCTCGACCATTGAACTGCCCAAGCGCGACCAAATCCGTGTGGCGCGGCTTCTACATCGCTCCCCCGCCCTGATTGCCGACCAAAATTACGCGGCGGTTTACGATGCGATGGAGGCGATTGAGGAAAGCATCCTTCGCGAGCGCGCCTTTGATGCCGTTGGCTCGCTGCAACGCTGGCTGGAACTGCGTTTTGATGACAATGAAACAGCGGCCAATCTGTTCAGTATTCTGCAACCGGAGGAATATGTTGACGGGCAAGTGATTTGCCATCAGGGCGAAGATGCCGACGAGATTTATTTCCTCGACCGCGGACGCGTCGATGTTGTTAGCCATGACATGCCCGGGCAAGCCTTCCGCATCTATTCTTATATGCGCCACACGATGTTGGGCGAAATGGGCTTTGTGCGGCGCGAAACGCGGAGCGCTGATTTGATAGCGCGCGGCACGACAGTGATTTTCACCCTATCGCGTGAGACTTACGAGAAGCTGGAAAAGGCGCGCGACCCGTCAGTTGATGCGCTGCTGCATTTAATTTCCGTCACCCTGTCCGACCGTATTATCTCAGCCAATCGCACTATTGGTGAATTACAATCCTAAGCGCACTGCCCGCGATTACAGCGACGCAACCGCCTCGACATTAGCCTTATGTTTGACCCGCGAAATGCGATAGTGGCGTAGCACAATAAAAGCCAAGATATACAGCCCAGCCTCCAGCGGTGCGGCGAATAACACCAAATCAACCAATTTGTCAGGGTCAATATCGGCGGGCTTGGCATCACGCGGCAGATTGATAACCGACAAAACCAGACCGGCCAGCATAATGCCGAGACCGGTCACCATTTTACCGGCAAAACCGCGTGCGGCGAAGATAATGCCCTCGCTGCGCCGTGCCGTATCAACGGCGCTATCCTCGACGACATCAGCCATCATTGAGCCGAAAAGAATGAAGAAGCTAATCACCACCAAAAGATTGGTGAAATTATGCGCCAGCAACATTGGGAATAACATCGGGTCGCCATTTTCGGGCAGCAGGTCGAATATCCGCCCCAGTAACATGACCGGCCCCCAGCACAGAATGAAAATAAAGCAGCCCAGCGCGGCGCGGCGTTTATCGAAAGTGACACTCAAGCGACGCGCGATCGGCACAGCACAAACGGCCGCGACGGCTTGCAGCATGGTCACAATCGCCAATTGTGCAGGCACCAGCCCCCAGAAAAAGGTCGAGAAGTAAATCGCCAAAGACGCCGTGAAGCCCGACGCCGTGCCGAAGCAGATAGAGGCCAGAAACAGCGCCATGAAATTATTGTTTTTCATAACGTCCAGCACCTCGCGCGCGACTTGGCGCGGCGACAGAATATCTTTCTCAGGCGGCGTATGAAGATAAGGAATGGTTTTATGCGTGCCGAGCGATGAGGCCAGCATGCCGACAAACATCAGACAGGCGGCGGCGACGCCATAGTTCCCATAGCCATCGGCCTGCAAGATGCCATTGCTGCCGTCGGCGGCTTGGAAGAACACCGAGTAGCCCAGAAACGCCATGCCGATACCGCCGAGCCAGCCGAACATAAAGCGCAGACCCATCAGCCCGGTGCGCTGATCGTAATCGGCTGTCAGCTCAGAAATCAGCGCCGTATTCGGCACCTCGAAAAAGGTCAGGAAAATGCGAATGGATACGGCCATTATAACGAGGAAGGCGAACATGCTGCCTTGCGAGGCCAGCACAAATTCCGGCGGATTCCACATCAGCGCATAGCTCAGGCAAATGGGCACGATTGACCAATACATGAACGGGTGGCGCCTCCCCCATTTCGACCGCCAATTATCAGATACATAACCGATGAGCGGGTCGGTGACCGCATCTACAAAAATCGCCACTGTCAAAGCCAGACTGGTGAGCATTGGAGACAAGCCAAGAACCTGCGAATAGAAAATCAGAAGAAAATAGCTAAAGCCGTTATCTTTAATGCCATAGGGGGCTGCACCCAATCCATAATAAAACTTGATGCCATTATCCAATTTTAAGCCGTTCATGCAGCACTCCCATAATCGGTCAATAGCATTGAACAAACGCGGCGCTATTGCAAACCCCGAATCCCCGCCTAGAATAAAGCTCGGTCTGGGAGGACATTATGGCTTATATCGGTTTGCTAGCGGGCTTGGCTCTACTGATTTTTCTCGCGCTGCGCGGGGTTAACATCTTCTTCGCGTCACTCTTATGCGGCTTGGTGGTGGCTTTAACCAATGACCTGCCGGTGCATCAGGCGTTTGCCGAACATTATGCCACCGGCCCGCTGGGCACATTCAGTTTCGCGGGGCGGTTCTTCTTGCTGTTTATTGCCGGTGCGATTTTCGGGCGCATTATGGGAGATAGCAAGGCCGCGACATCAATTGCGCTGGCATTGGTTGACCGGCTTGGCGCGCATCGCGCTTTGGTGATTACCGTATTGGCCTGTGCCGCGCTGACCTATGGCGGGGTTGTGGTGTTTGTCGTCATTTTTGCCATGTATCCACTTGGCCTCAGCCTGCTGAAAGAGGCGGATATACCCAAGCGGTTGTTTTGCGCCGCACTGGCATTGGGCGCAGGGACATTCACCCTCACCGCCCTGCCCGGCACGCCGTCAATTCAAAACGTTATCCCGTCCGTCGTTCTGGGCACGGATTTATTCGCCGCGCCGGTGCTTGGGCTGATTGGTGGCGCGATTATGTTCGCTTTGGGGATGGTCTATCTTGAGCGTCAACGGCTGAAAGCCAAAGCCGCCGGTGAAGGCTTTGAGCCCGGCCCGCTTGATAAAGTTGAAAATATCATCGCCTCGCCGGATATGCCGCATTGGCGTATCGCCATATTGCCGCTCGCGCTGGTGCTGAGCACCATATTGCTGCCGCGAGTGCTGCAAAGCACGGGGCTTGCCCCTGAAACCGGTCTGCTGGCTGAAATTATTGTCTTTGCTGGTAAACAGCCGGTTTTCTGGCCGAGCCTAGCGTTGATTGGCGGCAGCCTGTTTGCCTATGCATTATTTCCCAATCTGCGCGGTCGCGGGTTGCATGTCTTCGGAGAAGGCACAAATGACGCGATTATGCCTCTGCTCAATACGGCGGCAGTCATCGGCTTTGGCGGGATTGTTGTGCAAACCATCGGCTTTCAAGATTTCTCATCAGTTATGCTGAATTCCGGCCTGCCCCCGAAGCTATCGGCTTTCGCATCAATTTCAGTGGTCTCAGCGATTACCGGTTCGGCATCAGGCGGTTTGCAAATCTTTATGGCGACCATGGCCGAAAGCTATCTGGCTTTAGGTATTCCGGCAGATGAGCTGCATCGCATTGTTGCGATGGCCAGTGGTGGCTTTGACTCGCTGCCCCATTGCGGCGCGGTGGTTGCCATGCTGACCATTACCCAGTTAACCCATAAACAGGCCTATAAAGATGTTGGGGTTATCACGGTTATTATTCCAGTGATTGCAACGCTTTCCGTCATGGCATTAAGCACCATAATTTAGGAGATATTTGTGGCAGATAAATTTTCAGAAAGCTTGGCCGCAGGTGATTTGCAGGCATTTTCGGATAGTGTCAATTTCCCGCGCCATATCGGTATTGAACTGCTCGCTGCTGATAAAGACCGCGTTGAAGGCCGCCTGCCCGTCACGAAAGAATTAACCAACCATCTACCCAATGTGCATGGCGGCGCAATCATGTCTTTGGCCGATGCGATGGGGGCTATCGGCGCGCATTTGAATATGCCCGAAGGTGCAGCGGGCACGACGACGATTGAGAGTAAAACCAATTTCATCAAACCAGCCGTGCAAGGTGACACACTGCACGCGGTTGCAACACCGCTATCTGTCGGGCGGCGCTTATCTGTGTGGCAAACCGAAATCACCCGCGATGACGGCAAGCGGGTTGCCGTCGTCACCCAGACGCAGATTTATCTTTAATCTCGCTTAGCGCTATTGGCGCGCAACGAATGAGTCGGTGATACCGATGGTGCTCAACTGCTCGCGAATGGACTTGATTTCTGACCTTGAAAAGGCCGGAATAATAATTCGATAGAGCGGTGGATTGCGACGCTTGGTCTTGCGAATAAAAGTCGGCAAGCCGGTTTTGGCAATAATACCATCGGCAAATTTACGCGCTGCTGTGCGGTTGCTCAACGCCTTAGCCTGAATAAATCGATAGGCTTGCTTATCTGTCGCGGCCGGTTTCGGCGCTGCACTGTCAAGCTTTGCAGCAGGTTTCGCAATCGGTTTAGCTATTGTCGCAGGTTTTGTGGCCTTCGGTGCGTTTTGAGTGCTATTGCCAATTTGTAGGATAAAGCTATCCGTGGCGCGAATTTCCGGTCCCTGAGCAATCGCTCGCAGGCTTAATTGCATTTGCTTCTTAGGCGGTCGCCCCGAAATCTTGCGAGTCGCGGGGTCGAAGCTCAACCAATCCGGCAGATGCGTACCGTTTTGCATACCGACAGAATAGGCAACCGGCTGACCGACGGCGAAAGTATCCGCCGCAAAGGTAAAGCCATTTGCGCCCAGCACCGGATTTTGTTCGGAAATCGGTTTACGCACTCGATTACCCGCAGCCATGACGCTTTTATACTTCAATCCCCATGTTTGCAGGCTGGCGCTAATTGCCGATGACAGGCCATTAATGCTCATATCCCTGACATTATTGGGCAGAATATCCAGGCCGACAGACGCGTAAATGGTGCCGAAGCTGTTTTGCAGTTCGGCAAAGGCAATATCGCGGCGCATTTGTGCCAATAGCAAGCTGGCCTCTTGGCGAATGACTTCCAATTCACCGAATTTGGCAACCCGTTGGGCGTCGCGCGTTTGTTTCGTAAGGCGCTTGGAGACGCTCAGATAGTCTTCGGCAACAGCATATTCTTGCCGAGCTTGGGCGAAATTCATATTCGCAATATGGACTTGTGAGACCACGGCCATCGCCATTGCCAGACGCTGCGCCTCGGCTACATCGACAGATGCTTTGGCGACATCGCGATTTTTCGGGCCACTGAAAACCGACATCAAATTATAGCTAACCTGCGCGCCCATCTCGACATAATCATTATATTTTTGGTAGTCGCTGTCATCGCTATTGGCCGAGGCCGTGAAATTAAGGTTCGGCATCATAGATAAAAGCGCCGCCCTTACCTCGCTCTGATTGATACGCTTCTGATAGCGGGTTTCCATCAATTCAGGACGGCTCAACAACGCCGTATTCTCCATCAAGGAGATATTCATCGCGACTTCAGGGATAATATATTCAACCTTAGCCAATTGAAATTGTTGCCCGGGCATCAGACCCATAAGCTGCGCCAGTTCCAATTTCGCGGTCATCAAGGCGCGCTGCTGGGTGTGCAGGGTACGCCGAATTTCCAGCAATTCTTTTTGATAGATCAGGGCCTCGATGGGCGGCGATAAACGTCGGGTTTCAATGGCGCGGCTATCCGCCAATGCATCTTCGACGCGGCGTAGAAGCGGACCCAATTCACCCAAAAGGTTTTCAGCCGCAACAGCGCGCCAATAAGACGATGTAACTTCACGCACGATATTATGAACCACTTTACGATGACGCTCGATTGCAATCATACGGCGGTCGGCACTCTGCCCCGCCCGCACATAAGACAAGCCGAAATCAAGAATATTCCAGGTGAACACAGCGTTAGCTGTCGATCGGTTTTTATCTTGTGATACGCTGTAAGACGGGTCGTTGCCTAATGGCGCCGGAGTATTGCCATTGAATGTTGTACTGGCCGAGGCTGCATATTTATCGCGCTGACTATAGCCGGCACTCAGCGTCAAGGCAGGTAATATATTGCTTTTGGCGAGATCAAATTGACGCTGGCTTAAGGCTGTTTCCATTGCTGCCAGCTTATATTCTCGATTGTATAAAATGGCTCGCGCAATGGCCTGATAAAGGGTCAAGGGAGCGTCAATCGCGTCAGGCATAACGCCTAGTTTGTCCAGATCAGATTGCAGTTCTTCGCTAACCGCCACTCTCTTAAGAGGTTCAGGTGCTCGCGCGCATGCGGCGACCAATACCATTAGAAAGAAAACGGAAAAAACAGAACGAAACATAAAACTTCCAAATTGCAACTTAAGTCTAAGCTTATAGCGGTTTTGAAACATTTTTAAAGATGAAAGTTATTCGCTTTACATTTTTTATTGCAGTCTTCAAGCAGGAACCTAAGCATTTACTGCTAAAGGGTTTTTTGCTACTCTTAAGGAATGGTCTTGTCTAGAGAAAATCCTCAGCAGCTAAGGGCTAAAGAGCGTGTTGATTTGGTTTTGCGCACGGCGAAAGATATTTTGGCAGAGCGAGGTTATAGCGGCTTGACGCTCAGCGCAGTTTGTGAGCGCGCCAAAATTAAACAAACATCAATTTATCGTTATTGGCCCAACCAAACCGCGCTTCTGGTAAGCCTCATCAGCTTCTTTGAGGAAGATTACCGATCCCGCATTAAAGCGCTGGAAGAAGTGGCTTTTGACCTCCCATGGCGTGAAGTTCAGCGTCTATTATTGGAAGGCTTGGGTGATTATTCAATCGAAAACCCATGGGTTTATGCTGGTTTGGCAGCCGTGCGGGGTGACCCCGGTGTGACGGCGCGCCATCAGCAGACGCTTGAGTTTTTCGCTACTCGCTACGCGCATCTTCTTAAAATTGGCGGCTTTGGTGTTCGCGGCGAAGAAGAGGCGCGCATTTCATTTACCTATGTACTTCTCTTGGATAGCTTTATGTTCGCATTTGGACGGGTCGGAGATCACAAAGAAAAGCAAATTGAGGTGATTGAGAACTTTTACGAGGTCGTCACATCGTATCTCGCGCCTCATATGCAATCCAGTGATGACCCGAACCTTACTGCGGTTTCATAACCTCGAAGTCGGTAATATGGGCCCGGCTTGACGTCGCCAAATAAGACTTGATGGCCACAGATTGCTTGCCATTGGGTAGAGGTATACTTCCCACGGCCACGAAGCCTGTATCATCAGGGCTGGAGCCAATTTGTCCGGTATTCAGTGATGCCATAACGCTCCCGATGTCCGGACTGGCGACACAACCGTTATCGCCCGGGGCGCATGTCTGTAAGACGCATGTTCCGGTCGCACTGCAAATATCGGTATCAAGAAAACTAAACGTCCAATCGACATCGAAGTCGCCCGAGCCATCAAAAGCCCCGGCGGTGTTCAAAGCGCCCTGCTTTGTACCATAATTTATTGAAAGATTATGGCTATAGTCAGCATTTCTGGCGTTATAAATTGAGTTTCCAGCTGACCCGATTCCTGTGTCGATATTATCTGCGGCGCCTGTGAGGCTATAAGACTTTGCAAAGCTGCCAGTCCCGGACGAAAAGCGAGCAAAAAATGACTGCCAATTACCAAAGTTTGTATCATCGAAATGCTTGCCATAGGTCAGTTCAGTTTGGGTGTCCATCGAGGTGGCAAAATCTGTGCAATGAGCGCTTACGCAATCATAGTTAACTTCGACTTCTTGAAAACGATCATAAGTCGCGCTGCCAACGGTTTGGCGGAAGTGCAGAGTCAGAACCCCTGTCTGGGAAGGTGGGGCGCCCAAAGAGATCCAGCTAATATCAAAGTCATGTGGGTGTATATTGTCTGCATCTTTGAGGACTGTCTGAAGGCCGCTGGTGTCTATTGCTACCCCGGAAGCAATACTTCCAGTGCTTCCGTTGCTGATTTTGATTTCCTCTCGCGAAGCCACAACTCGCGATTGAGCAGCATTATAGACAATGGAAACCCCGACATTACTTTGGCCGGTTTTGCCATCGGCTAGCAAAGTGTTGATTTCTAGATCATAACTGCTTTCGCTTAGTGAAGCTCCGCCTCTCAACAGTAATTTATTTCCTACAATTTTAAACAGGTCCATGTGATTGGTTAGCGTGTAACTAGCTTGGACAGCCTCGTCGACAGCGGTCAAAGTGCCTATTTCGACATCCATCAAGCTAGTGGAGGGAGCCAACGATGAAAAAAGGTTGCGGCAGAGTTGTGTTCTATCGGTGGAAATCGAGTTGAAATTTATAGATTGACCTAGCCCGTTATTATTATTGTACCCACAAGAAAACCGGCTAAAAAACGCTGCCCCTTTAGTGCCAAACTCCAAGCCCTGGGTGTTATTGGAAATATTTATAATATCGTTGGTTATCTCTTCATCGGTTCCGCTGTTAATTATCGAACGCGAAATTGAAAGATATGGGAAACCGCTATCACCATCATAGGACCCGGTAAAAGATGACACTCCATCTAGCAGCGATGACACGCTGCTCTCGTTTGGGCTCAAAACAGCGGCATGGACAGTATTATAATTGTTGACCGTCACATTAGTTGCGTTGGACGCTGAGTATCGATATTCGCCATCATTACCTGTATCAAAAATTTCCAATGCAGAATTTATAGGCACTTGCGTTGAACCATGTTGCCTACCTATCACCACTACGGGCTTACCATCTGCGTGAATGAACTCCCGCAGGCGGGTTTGCTCATTAGCCGACAATGCATTGTTGGCATCCATGTACATAAGAACAGCGTCATATTCATCGAGGTCTAAGTTGGCGGGGGCAACGTCGTCAACGTGGTCAAAACCATCATAGGATACTATGTTGCCTGTCTCCGCAGTCGGAAACGTCTCACGCAGCAGGTCACGAGTAACACCAAACTGAGCGTGATCTGTGCTTACAAAATATGATCCAGCGCGGATTAAAACTTTACCGTCTGAGCTGAAGTAGGGGTTAGATGGAATAGTATTTTTAGACAAAGTGAGTGGAATACTGCCAGCGCCAACACTATCAGCTACAGAAACCTGGCTGTCTTCGGCCAGACTGTCTACAACTGTTGCTACTGGCTCGCTTTGCGAAACCGCTGGAGCCATTGAAACGGTTGGGGGGGCGTCGACAACGCCAAGACCAACACTGCTGATGCCGGAGCTGTCATCATTTTGACCGGCGGCCGAAGACACGGCGCTGTCGAAACTCCCCTCGCCCTCTTCAGTCGTTTTTGTCTCCCCTTCGGATGTTCCATCGGAAGCCTCTGTCTCCTCGCTATCGCCTCCATCTTCATCGCCGGCTTCTGCTTCGCTTTCATCATCATTGGAACCCTCGCTGTCGGCCTCCTCCGCCTCAGGGGGCGGCGACAAAATTGCATTTATTTCGGCGAGGGGCACTTGGCGAATATCGCCTAACAATCCATTTGCTGAAACATCAATTCCAAAACCCGGACGATCAACAAGCTGGATGCCAGTATCAGTGGTAACCTCCATCGCGCCGGACAACAGCACAAAAGTTGACCCATCATCCCGGTGGGTTGCAATAATCTCTGTGCCACGAATGCCGACAGTTGCTTTGCCTGCTCTGATTTTAATGTTTTCGGGCGTATTTTTTGCCAGTTGACCGGACACAAATCGGATGCCTCCACGCAACAAGCTGGCTTCAAGTACACCTTCCTCGGCAAGAGGGTCATAAACAAACTCGTCAAACACCACCTTTGACGAAGGCGCAAGGGAAAAGACGCTCTCATCTCGAAGCAAAACCTGTGCGCGGGTCGCCTTGCCGGTTTCAACCTCATCATTCAAAAACACATCATCTCCAGCTATTAAATTACGTCCAACGGCCTCGGTAAAAGCCTGCATTGGACCGGTACTAACTGCTACGACACCTGATACGGTGCGCGCCTCTGCAGCCAATCCAATCAAGCCAGATAAAATAGCAAGTGCAATAAAACTTCGCATGACGTGCTCCTAAAAACTTTTGCGCATGCCGATCTTCAGCTCGCTGACCGTTTTTGTAAAATTAATAATATTTGAACGCGTATCGGCGACAAAGCCGCTAATGGAGAGTACAACACCCCCCAGGTGAGGTGGCAATGCATAGTCAAGGTTAAGGCTGGCGCGGGTGCGTTCGTCTTGACGAATATTGCTTCCGATCAGGGGGTCTGCTTTGTCAAAATCCGTATTCATAAAATCTGCCACTACTGACACATTCACTTCGCCGACCCGCGAGCGGGCGCTTAAAGAAACAGAACCGGATTGGGTTGAGTAATAATCAACCTCGGCGCTGGAAATATCGCCCCCCAGTGAGGCAGTAAGAAGTAATGGTATTGGTAACCCCACTGCCGGCCGAGCATAGGAAATGCTAAACCCCGTTACGTAATTGTCTCGTTGCTTGCTAGCGGCACTACCAAGATAATTAAAGTGTCGCGTTTCACCTGCCCGCAATGTGCCGCTTAATCGTGCGTTATTTGGAAGGTTTGCTACGATCCCTAGAGCCAGCTGATGGCCCGCGTTGTAAGCATGTCCGCTCACTTCTGTGACATAAGCATTATAGTTAACACTCCAGGGGGCCTTTCGCTTTTCCGTATAACCAAAGGAAACGAACGTTGTCGTGGAGTCTGCTAGATTGATTTCAATATAATCGCGACCGGCTATACCAAAGCCTGCAGTTAACCCTCGTTCGCGGTAGGTTGGCATTTTATAGGTTAACGATAAGCCAGCTTCATAATCCACAAAACCCTCAACCACCTCAGGAGATGTACTCTCATAAAGTTGGTCAAAAAATTGAACCTTTGGTCCTTTTGGCGCTGCCAAGGCATTATCTGCTGAACCACTAGCCAAGCCGATAGACCCTCCAAAGGCTAGCCGTTTTTGAGAGGCCTCTAGCGTGTCACTAAGCGCTTGCGCACGAACGCGCATGTCTTGGTTTAGAGACCTGTCCGCTAATAATTCGCGTAAAATGAGACGAGCGTCAGCAAGGTTACCAAGGCGCAGCTGAACCTCCGCGTAAAGTACTTTTGCCAGCTTGCTTTCAGGATCAAGTAAGAGAACCCTTTGCAAGGTCGCTGCAGCACCTTTAAAATTTCGTTTAACGAGCTGCTCTTGCAAATAAGCAAGATTGATTTCGATATTAGTAGGGTTAGCGAATAATTTTTCTTTGACGGTTTGAGCGCGAGAATGCGAAGAAAAAGCGCAAGTCAGCAAGGCTACCAAAAAGAGTGTTTGCTTGATTGCCATTGCGTTACGGGCAGATGCTGCCGGCATCAAGTGGTTTAGGACACACCCATATGGGCAAATGAGCTCCTATTAAGATATTGCCATCTCCGTCCCATCGCTTAGTTGCATCGACTTCTGCCTCATACGTTTTTGTCTCATTTGATCCGTCGTTCTCTCTGAAAACGTGAGCGTCGCAACCATTTTCTCCCAAACAAGCGCATCTGTGAATGTAAAACTTATTAGCTTCCGAGATCGGTGAGCAAGAATTGGCGCACTGCAGCCCCAATTGCCCTTGCTTAAGCTTTGCGACGTTTAACGGAGGGAGGCGATCCTCATTATTAGTTCCCTTTGCTGCTTCTGTATTCGCCCAAGCAGCCTCATTGTGCATGTTTACAGCAAACGGAATGCTTTTGTTATAGGCATTAACATTGTTGGAGTTTAGCGACTTTACCGCTGCGTCAACATATTCAATGCAATTGCTGTCGCGATCAATCACCCGCTCCTGGTCGGTAGCCAGTTCCGATCGGCCGTCTAACTCATTGTCTATTGTTAACACGTCAACTGAGAAGGCTCTGTCGACTTTCAGCGCATTTTCCATAGTCACATCCTCTTGAACCGTGTCAACATAACTCTGATAGGTTATTGCTCCGACGCCCGCAAGAATACCAATGATTGCAATTACAACTAATAACTCAAGAAGCGAAAAACCGCGCATTTAACTACCTCGACGAAATACCTGTAAAAAATGTCACAATTCGCAAAATGGTTAAAGTGCGCTTCTTAATCTTTATTCTGACGACGGCTCCGGCTCTGGTTCCGAGCAAAGGCGTGTGGTGATTTCATCACCATCTATCAAAGTCACATAAATGTTGCGGTCAGGCATCTCATCGGTAAGGTCATATTCATCTGCCCCCGTACCAGCGCCCACGGTATTTGGTGATAAACTAATAGTGTCGTCGTGAATGCTGCCCAACTGTATAACTCCGGTATCACCGTTCTCTACGGTATAGGAGTATGAAAACTCCGACAAAGAGCAATTTGTTATTTCCACACTCCCCGCATTTGCTGAGTTTATGACAAAAAATGCACCAACTACCAATGTTCCATATTTGATTTTCATGTTTTTTACTCCCTAGATCTCATAAAATTTAATTAAGAGGCTTTGTTTTTCCAGACATTGCGCGAGTGGCGAAGGCTTTGATGTCATCATCATTATACGTTAAACAATGTGCACTCCAGCCGTGCCATCTTTTAAGCCCAGAAAAATAAAGGCGATTATAAGTTGACCCCTGATGCCATGCCTTTATGGGCAGATTGCTAACCTGTACAGTGCGGCTGGTGTCGCATGCATCGATCGCGGCATTACTGGGAACGGCTCTGACAAAACCGGTGAACCTTTTTCGGAATTGTCGATTATAAACCTCGGTTTCGAAGGTGAAGCCCCCGGAATACAGATGCATGTCACCGTCAAGACGGTATATACCATTTCCTGCCGTTGGTCCGACATAATCGCTTTTGCCATTTTCCGGATTGGTGCCATTTGCTAAATTAGCTAATGTCACCGTACCTTTCCAGTGATCAATAACAAAGGCTTTTGGATTTGAATTGTTAAAAAAGCTCGGCGTCCAGTCTTTATGTTTTTCGAGAACGTCATCGCCAGCCGGAGTGCCTCGGCAAAAGTAACGTCCCCTCATGTAATTCACATAGGCACCGATATTGCCGCAGTGAACTTCGGTCTTGGACTGCCCCAAGAGACCGGGCTTCCAGCTATAGCGAGGCTTGCCGACGGAGGTGCTAGCGTAATCCGCCACATCTCGATTGTTATTATAAATCCCAGACGCAACACTGGACTTATCTCCCTGCCAGATAGACACTTCGTGAATAAATGACGAGCTCCTCAAAGGCAAGTGACGCCTTTGTATGATGCTCCAATGCATGCCATTTTGCCCGGCGGGCTTAACCGTGCCGGCGACGCCAATTGCAGCAACTGGCGTATTGTCATTCTCTACATCTGCTTCGCGATTGCCATGGCTCCCAATTTGCTTTGGCCAATATCCTTCAGGAGTGCCAATCGGTTTATATCCTTTGTTCTTGGAGGTGGTTTTAAATTCGTTTAAGCCCACACGTTGACCATTCAAATACATTTTTACAGGCCAATTATGTTTTTTTGTTTTGCGACGCTGTTCTGCATCAACCACAAACATCACCGTGTGCCAGCGATTTCTCTGAATGGATGCTCTTGTCTCGAGGTAACTACCATCCGATCCCAATTGCAGGCGGATAGTGTCCCCAACCACATGCAAGCTGATGCCGCTTAGAAATTTGACAGGAGGCTGTTTCACATTGCCGCCCCAGAAGAAAATTGTCTCTTTAGCGTCTCGTTTTAACCACTTCCTCTTATTATAATCAAAATAGGGATCGCTATAACCACCGGAGCCATGAAAGAAGCGCGCCATAATGGTGTAATCTTGATTAAAGATATTTCGCACATCGCCGGAAACGAATTGGAAGCTGCCATTGGTGCCAATATTAGAAGCCATGCTGCCTATCTCCGGCTTTTTCTCCATCGGAATGTTGAGGGCAAGGTTGTCGGTTAACTTTCCATCTGAAACCTTGACGATTACATTAGCTTCTGTGGGCAAAGCCTCTGCATCCTCATAAGCCTGTGACAAACTAATTTTGCCGTCGAACTTGCCAATCGAAAATAAATTCGAATTGGCACCCTCAAGGCTCCAAATCAATTGATCGCCATCGGGATCACGAGCTGCCAGAGCATTTATGATCTGGTCTCCTGCCTTCTTGGAGTTGGCAACAGTTGAAGGCATCCAGTCCATTGGACCGAAAACATCAGGCTTCCGGTTGGGGTCTAGAAACGAAACCTTAATGGTTTCTTCATCTGTTGCCTGACCATCCGATAATTCAACCCTGAATTGCGCTGTGCAAGTATCTGGTTCGCGAGTTGTGTCATCTTCATCTACTTCCTCAGTGTCCGTCGCCGCAGTAATGACGCGAATGAAATCACCAATTTTATTTGTTCTTGATCGGATGTTTAGCTTTCTGCGATCTAACTGGTCTATCCAGGCAATGTCTTTTCCGTTTTCTAAACCAAGTTTGTCCCTTTGTGACATTCGAGTATACAGCGCCCCTGGTTTTCCAAGGCGCGTAATCGTTTTATCGAAACCCGCATCGGTATAATAAATACCAATGATTGGATTTTGGAAAGTAACTTGCCCATTTGTATTGCTGAGGTCGATGGATCCATTATTCTGAAATACCAAGTAACTATTAATTGGCGTTACATTGGAGTTAATTGAGGCCGAAGCTAGCGCTGGGATCGGAATAGAGCTCGAGCCGCTCCCCACTTTATAGCTACTGGCATTCCTCGCTTCAGTTGTAAACGAACCACCGCGGTGGTTTTCTCTTTCTAAAACCACATGATATTTTCGTGTCGTGGTGAAGGAACCCCCACCTCCTTTTCT
>Ga0213866_10001571_pt1 | contig 16747 bp, 16 predicted proteins | sample PICome_11_FD_160079 | JGI IMG/M metagenome (GOLD analysis project Ga0213866, IMG submission 160079) | Coastal seawater microbial communities near Pivers Island, North Carolina, United States - PICO284 | ecosystem: Environmental > Aquatic > Marine > Coastal | place: USA: North Carolina...
CATCTATTTTTATAATACGCTTGGTATCAGCAACAGACTCCCTTCCCGTCCCTACAACGCACTCTTCATCAGCCTTATTCACAACAGCTGAAACAGCCCATGGTAACAAAGCGTTGCCATCACTTATCATATCTGCATCACTAAGCTTTATTTTCCGAAATCCCTTACCCGGCGAAAGAAGTGATATAGCCTCTAAAATATTAGTTTTACCCGAACCATTATGGCCAGTAAGAACAACTGGACGAGAATTAAGTTCAAGCCGTAACGAGCTGTAATTCCTGTAAGATTCCAGATTAAGCCTAGACACAGAGAATGAATCAGCCTTTACACTATCCTCAACAAGCAATGTACTAGTTATAACACTCACCGCCTAAATACGCATTGGCATTATAACGTACAATGACGAGCTATCAGCACTGTCTTTTACTAGAACTGGAGCCGAGCCATCAGCAAAAACAAATTCAGCCTCATCTCCTTCTATAACTGACATCATATCCAACACGTATCTAGAATTGAAGCCGACTTCAACATTATCTGAATTGTAAGTTGCCTCTATTTCTTCATTGGCCGCGCCATTATCATCACTAGTCGCAGAAAGAGTAACCTTTCCTGGAGAAACAAGCAACTTTATTGCCTTTGTTTTATCAGACGAAATTGTTGAAACCCTATCAACTGCCTTAGTTAATGTGGCCGAATCAACAACTAAACTTTTATCGTTAGCTTGAGGTATAACCTTGTTATAATCAGGGAAAGTACCATCAATCAGTTTTGATAGCAAAACAGCATTACTACACACAAAACATATCTTTGTATCTGAAAGAGATATTTCAACGTCGTCCTCAGCCTCATCAAGGAGCTTTTTAAGCTCAACGACTGTTTTTCTAGGAACTATAACCCCAGATATGCCAGAAGCCCCTTCAGGCGCTTCAATTTCTATTTTAGCCAACCTATGACCATCAGTAGCTACCGCACACAGCATATTATCAGTTGAGTGCAAATATATACCATTTAGATAGTATCTAGTCTCTTCCGTTGAAATTGCGAACCTTGGCTTATCTATCAAAGCGGATAATTCAGCAGCCGTTAAAGAAAACTCAAAAGGCATATCACCTTTACTCATAACCGGAAAATCCGCAACAGGTAGGCATGCCAATGAAAAGTTACACGAACCAGAATGTATCTCAAGGTTACTTGTTTGGTCAGCATCCCCTTTAATAGAAACTTGCGAACCATCAGGAAGCTTTCTAACAATCTCGTATAGCGTATGAGCTGCAACTGTCAATGCACCTTCCTGCGCAATATCCGCATCAACTCTTTCAGTAATCGCAATATCCATATCCGTTGCAGTAAGGCTTATTTGACCTGAAAAAGCTTCTATCTTAACGTTCGAAAGAATAGCTATAGTGTTCCTTCTTTCTACAACAGACTGCACGTGACCAAGAGCCTTTAAAAGCTGTGACTTGTCAATTGTAAAATCCAATGAAGATGATACCTGCTGTGTTTGATTTTCGTCCTGCTGGACTTCTGCTAAATTTGTCATTTTATACTAACTTTCACTAAATTTACGTTGTAATATTCCAACTCGACATTAGCAGCAAAAATTTATTTATGCAAGAAAACTAATAGTCGATTTATTACGATAAAAAAACTTCATTATTCTTGTATTTTTTGCTTCCATTCCTCTATTTGGTCAACATCAATACCTGCGTATATAACACCGATTGGCTCATCGTCCTCAGTTACTATAAAAGCAACTTCAACCTGAAAAAACTCAGTATTATAATCAAAGCCCAAGTCGCTAATATATGTTCCATAAGACCTGGAACCAAGTGTATTTTCCCATTTTTTATTACCACCTTGCCAATAATCTTCGCTTATCATTGACTGACCGGCATTTACTCCATAAGCATCGATAATAATTATTTCGGTAAACACCCCCACAGAATCTTCCTTTATAGTCCTCAGAAGCTTAGAAAGGTCATTCTCCAGCACTCTGTTCATTAAAGGCTTCTTATTTTTACGCCTTTCGCCATTCCATGTGTCATTTAGAATCTTTTTGTCAGTCTGGGATAATAGTGCATGCTTCTCATTTTGTTTTCTTAATGTCTTCAAAACAATATCATTTTTCATCCATAGCTTCATTTCATTAACTACAAAATCATTTATGTCATTCCTATACTCCTGTTGAGCATTCGCATTATGCCCCAGCAACATTATTAATATTAATACAACAAGATTTTTTTTCATCACAACAAACAAAATTATATACTTCTTTAATTAAAGTTAATAACAAAAAACCTATATTACAAACGTAGGGATTTCAATTCTTCTTTTTACCATGAAATTAGCACTTCAGTATTTACAAAAGCAAAAAAATCTTAATAACTATTAACGCACATTTTATAAAAATAGAGTGCTGACTATAAAACAATTCACAACACCAAGGTATAGGTATTTTTTATGAATAACAATGAACAAAATAACACTCAAAACAATATTGCAAGCCTAGCTATTGGAGCAACTACAGCTAGTCTGGGGTTCGCAGTGGCTCTTGGGAGTGCCGCACAGGTATTAAATGGATATAACACCCCAGAAGAAGAAAGGTTTTATACAGCTACCGCAATAGGAGGAGCTACTGCAATGATAGTAGGGTCATCCTTGGCACACAATTCAGCGGCAGAAATTAGCAACTCACAGAGACGACAAATAAGAAGAGAAGAAAGGCTCGGAACACAACTAAGAGAGGCTAATCAACGCTTAGAAAATTCAAACGAACCTACGATAGCAATAGTAAATGCAGAGCTTAGCGATGCAAGTACACAAAGTAGTGACACAGCCCCTAAAGGAAAATTTAATTACAAGTATGAATCAGATAAATCTAAACTTGAGTTAGAAACAAACAACAAAGGTATGAAATACTCTTTTAAATCCAAAGAAAACGACTCGGAGGTTAAATTCAATATAAATAGTGCCGATGCAACTGATTTAGATGATTTAGAGCCTGAAGCCGTCTCTATTTTATTAAAAACAACGGCCAAAACATTACGCAAAGTGGACAATCAAAATGAAGGTCTTTTAGATGTTGAACTACGAGACTCAACTGATGAAGACACCTCGCTAAAAATAAAATCATCAGCAAAACCAAAAAAACACGCTGATATTTTTGAAAAGATAGCAGAAAGCATTGAAATGTATCAAACATTAGATGGCATGGACTCAGGTGAAGAGCCTGAATTGCACGCAAAAAGGACTTCATCTATAATAAACACGGCATCAGATGCAATTTCAGAAATTCTACTTGCAAGTCAAACTGCAAATTCAAATGAAAAATCATTTGCCTCGCAATTTAGTCAAACAAACTCTTCTAATTCCTCCTTTGTAGAAAGGGCTGATGAGCAAAGAAAACTAGAAAGAAGCCAAAGCTTATAAAGATTTTTTTAATACTTCATGAGCTAAAAAAGGCTATAGCAACTATTATACTATAGCCTTTTTTAATCGCATTATGAGAATATAAAATAAACCTAAAGCTAATTTTACCTGTAATAACCACTTATCTCTTGCTAGCGTCAATAAAAAGCTTATATTCTGTCTTGATATAACTCAAAAAAATATTGAAAATGCAGCAATACGAAGGTTGGCAGGAATTTAAAAATAAAACCAATGAAGAAAAAGCCAAAATACTGTCTAAAAAAGACGGTAACCTTTTTGATTTAATATACGCACAACAATTCTCTAAAGACGGCCTTGAAGAACTTTTTTTGCTCGCCGATACCGTTCGTAAAATAGCAAAGACTCAAAAAGGGATGAACTTTCTAAGAACCATCCTTTCAGATAAAAGGGCCATGCTGTTCTTTGTACAGCCGTCCACCAGAACATTCTTATCATTTTTAAATGCGTGCCAAATACTAGGCATGCAAATTTCTGAAATTAGGGACACAACAACTTCATCAGAAGTTAAGGGTGAGTCTCCTGAAGATATGATAAGAACATTCTCAAGCTATGTTGACCTGATAATTGTACGTCACCATGATGAGGGCTTTGCAGAACGTGCTGCATGGACACTTAATTTCCATGCCAACCGCACTATCCCCGTAATAAATGGTGGCTCAGGCAAAGACCAGCACCCTACCCAAGCGCTCCTTGATATGTACACCTTAAAAAGAGCCGATAAAGTTGAAGGAAAAAAAATAGCTATGGTAGGTGACTTAAGGCGAGGCAGAACAGTTCGCTCATTATGCAGGTTATTGTCTTTATATGAAGGTAATGAAATATACTTCGTGTCCCCAAAGGAATTCGCAATGAAACAAGATATCCTCAATTTTCTTGATTCAAAAGGCGTAAAATATACTGTTACTGACGATTTAGAATCAGTCGCACCTCAAGTAGATGCAATATACTCAACACGCATTCAAGATGAGCATGATAAAGATAAAGAATCATCAAATGTTGATATAAGTAAGTTCTGTATAACCGAAGACTTAATTAACAAGCTAAAGCAAGATGCGATAGTTATGCACCCTTTCCCACGCAGATATGAAATAGATGTAAAAGTTGACAAAGACCCAAGAGCTGCATATTGGAAACAAGGCAGGAACGGCATGTGGATTCGCATAGCGCTAATATTAAAAGTAATGCAAAGAGACAAGGTAATTTATAGCTACTAGGATTCTTTCTTCTTTTTATCTTTATACTCTAATCTTGCCTTATTACATACCAATAAACATCTTATGACCTCAGAGGCAACAATTACAAATACAGGTCCTAATAGATAGATATATTGCTTTCTTTCCAGAACGCCCATATCAAACAATACTCTAAGAAAATATATTGCCACCCCTCCCATAACCATGAGATTTATTATAATCCACTTAAAAATGCCCTTAATGTAAATCCGAGTACCGCACTTCATACATTTGAATGTAAATGGAGTTAAAGCGATAATAATAGTAACTATTCCTATATCTTTATCACAACAAGGGCATTTTGTTTTAAATTTCATTTTATAGCAGATCCCTTATTACATTATGGAGAATTCCTCCATTTTTGTAATACGCAACTTCATCACTTGTATCTATCCTACATAAAAGAGGAACGCTTTGAGTTTCTCCATTAGAACGGGTAATGACACATTCAACATCCATACGAGGTGTAATACCTCCCTCAATGCCAATTATATCAATTTTTTCATCACCTTGCAAATTAAGCGACTTCCATGTTGCACCATCTTTGAAATTAAGTGGTAAAACTCCCATTCCAACAAGATTTGAACGGTGAATACGCTCAAAGCTCTCTGAAATAACGGCCTTTATTCCTAAAAGGATAGTTCCTTTCGCCGCCCAGTCACGGGACGAGCCCATTCCATAATCCTTGCCTGCAAAAACAACCAACGGAGTTCCCTGCTCTTTTTTCTTCATGGCAAAGTCATAAATATCGACTATTTGACCAGTTTCATCGCATTTTGTGTAGCCACCAGTTTTACCATCAGCCATTTCGTTTTTAATTCGAATATTGGCAAACGTTCCACGCATCATCACCTCATGATTTCCACGCCTTGAACCAAATGAGTTGAAATCTTGCTGAGAAACGCCTTTGCTTTCAAGATATTTTGCCGCGGGGCCGTCTTTTGCTATTGAGCCTGCCGGAGATATATGGTCGGTAGTAATACTATCACCAAATAAAGCCATTATACTAGCTCCCTTAACATCAGATACAGCGCCCACTTCATCAGTCATATCAGTGAAATATGGCGGGTTATTAATGTATGTACTATCTGACCATGCGTAGGTGTCACCACCTTCAACATCAATATTTTGCCAATACTCATCACCTGCAAAAACATCAGCATATTTAGCTGCAAACATTTGTGGTGTAACATTTTGTGAAACCACTTCAGCCACCTCAGAATTAGTCGGCCAAATGTCTTTTAGATAAATATCATTGCCTTCATTGTCATTAGCTATAGCATCTTTGGTGATATCAATATTCATGCTTCCCGCAATCGCATAAGCCACAACCAATGGCGGAGAGGCAAGGTAATTGGACTTAACCAAAGCATGTACCCTACCCTCAAAGTTTCTGTTACCAGATAGCACAGAGCAAACATTATTGTCGTTATCCTTAATTGACTGCTCAATTTCAGTAAGTAAAGGCCCCGAATTACCTATACATGTTGTGCAACCATAACCCACAAGGTTAAATCCAAGCTTATCAAGATCGTCATCTAAGCCCGCAGCCTCTAAATATTCAGTAACCACCTTTGAACCAGGTGCAAGAGACGTTTTCACCCACGGCTTAACCTTAACGCCCAATTCAGCAGCTTTTTTGGCTACAAGCCCTGCTGCAATCATCACCGAAGGGTTAGAAGTGTTGGTACAACTTGTTATTGCGGCAATTACCACATCACCGTTTTTAACATCATAATCATCACCTATTTTGGCAGATGCTGCATCAACTCCTACCGCTCTTTCATGCAAGTTATCGACCACATCTTTGCTTGCACCAGTTTGTTGCAACACTTGTTCAAACGCTGATACCGCATTTGATAGTAAAATCTTATCCTGCGGGCGCTTTGGCCCTGAAATACATGGCTCAACATCAGCCAAATCAAGCTCTAGCACATCAGTGAACACAGGGTCTTCGCTGTTTTCATCATGCCACATTCCTTGTGCCTTAGCGTAATCTTCAACCAATTGAATTTGTGCATCATCACGAGCTGAAAGCTTCATATATTTGATAGTTTCCTTGTCTATCGGGAAGAATCCGCAAGTTGCGCCATATTCAGGAGCCATATTAGCAAGTGTAGCTCTATCAGCAAGAGGCATACTGGATAAACCAGAGCCAAAATATTCAACGAACTTACCTACAACGCCTTTTTCACGCAACATTTGAGTAACTGTTAAAACAACATCAGTAGCCGTAGCCCCTTCCCTTGGCGTTCCTGTTAATTTAAAGCCAACAACTTCAGGAATAAGCATCGAAATTGGCTGACCTAGCATAGCAGCTTCAGCCTCAATTCCACCAACTCCCCAACCAAGTACGGCAAGTCCATTAATCATAGTAGTATGCGAGTCAGTACCCACAACAGTATCAGGGAAAATATAGTTTTCGCCATCAATTTGTTTTTGCCAAACCACTTGAGCCAAATATTCAAGATTCACTTGGTGACAAATTCCAGTTCCAGGAGGCACAACTCTAAAGTTATCAAAAGCTTGCTGCCCCCACTTAAGGAACTCATAACGCTCTTTATTTCTTATAAATTCTTTTTTAACATTCTCTTCAAAAGAGCTTTCCGTACCATATTTATCTACCATGACCGAATGGTCAATAACCAGATCAACGGCACTTAGAGGGTTAATTTTCTTAGGGTCACCGCCTAGATTCTTCATAGCATCACGCATGGCTGCCAAATCAACAACGGCAGGAACACCTGTAAAATCCTGCATCAAAACCCTTGCCGGCCTATATGCAATTTCTCTGCTATTTTTCTTATCTGCAATCCACTTAGAAAAAGCTTTAATATCATCACTTTTTACGATGTCACCGTCTTCATATCTTAGCAAGTTTTCCAATAAAACCTTGAGCGAGAAAGGCAATCTCGAGATTTCAACACCCAATGCCTCTTCAGCTTTTTTTACGCTATAATAGCTATATTGCTTACCGTTTGATTCCAAGCTGCTTTTTACGGAAAAACTATCAATAGAAATACTACCCATCTTTAAATACCTTTTAAATTATATTAGTTCATAATCGCCATAATATTTGTATACCCAAACTTCCACAAAATAAATACATATTTACTATTTATTAAGCAATTTTTGCTAAAATTATCGTAAGGAGTATTTTATGTCGGATGATAAAGTAACATTGATTTTGGATGATACACCACATTCTTCAGCAATGATAAAAGATACTGTTCTATCCCTTGGTATGAAGCCAATAAGGGTAATCTCTACCATTGACGAAGCGAAAAAATCTGTTTTAAGTGAAAATCTATCCGTAATAATCATGGAAATGAAATTAGAGAACGAATCAACGCTGGAACTGGTAAACTGGCTAAGAAAAATAAACAATCAAAACAAAACCGTACCAATAATTGCACTGACACAAAATGCCACAAAAGAACTAGTAACCTCAGCAAGAGATACAGGTGTATCTGAATTTGTATTAAAACCATTTACATCAGCAGCACTAAGCTCTGCCATCTTGAGCGTAATGAAGCACCCAAGAAACTTTATAATTACAAGAAATTACGCAGGCCCTGACCGCCGTAGAAAAGAAATAGCACCACCTGATGGTGAAGAAAAAAGAAATGTAATAAAACATAAGGATAATGCAACGTCATGACAAAAGAAGGTATTATATTAGTAATAGATATTGATGATAGTTCTGCAAGAACGTCAAAAGACACTTTGCAGCAACTATGCTCTAATGAAGTTATAATAGCCGAAACAATTACAAAGGCTCAAAATATGCTTGATGAAAATCATGTTGTATTCTCAATTATCAATTTTTCTTACAATAACGATGAAAGCATGGATTTTATTAAAAAAATACGTAAAGACACAAGAGGTCTTAATTACAAAATGCCGCTATTGGCGTTAATAGAAAAAAACTCTAAAACTAACGAACAACATGTTCTTAATGCAGGAGCCTCAAAATGCATTCTTAAGCCTTTTAGCACTTCACAGCTAAAAGATGAGATACTAGACATTATAAGCAATCCGAAAAATTTCATTATATCAGATAATTATATAGGCCCTGACAGAAGAATAAAAAGCATTGAAACAAAACACGAAAAACGAAAGACAAGATAGTCCTATAGATATTCCCCTATTGCAAAATAATAAAACAAATCTATATTTGTTTTTATTTCACAAATCCTATTTTTAAAATGCTTACACTTAAAAATATATCCTGTAAAAGAGGAGAAAAAACACTCTTTAAAAATCTAAGTTTCACCATAGGTGATAGATGTGCCTTAGTTATCAGAGGTGCAAACGGCTCAGGAAAAACCAGCCTTCTTAATATAATAGCATGCCTGTCCTCACCATCTGAAGGAGAAATATTATACGCAAATGAAAATGTAACCGGAAAGCACTGGAAAGAATATTGCAGTATAATACAATATATCGGCCATAAAAATGCCTTAAAACCACAGCTTACAGTTCTAGAGAATCTACAATTCTGGGCTAAATTAAGAGACTCAGATGAACGGCTAAATGCAGCATTATCATTTTTTGACCTAGATAAGTATAAACACACCCCTTGTGGCAAGCTTTCTCAAGGATGGCAAAAAAAAGCCGCACTAGCACGCCTTCTAGCGCTACCTTCAGAAATATGGCTACTTGACGAACCATTTACCAACCTTGACGAAGATACGAAGCTCAAGTTAAATAGCATTATAGAAACCAGATGCGAAAATGGTGGGTCAGTTATTTTAGCAACTCATGGCGCTGTGAATATCAATAACTCAGTTGAACTAAACCTTGAGGATTTTACGGCATGAGCATAGCCCAAACACTCATTAAACAAGATTTAGTGTTAGCATTTAAAAAAGGCAGTGGTGCTAGCAACCTAATTATATTTTTTATTATCTCATCAGTACTTTTCGCTTTTGGTGTAGGCTCAAAGCCAGAATTATTACAAAGCATTGGCACAGGAGTAATCTGGGTGTCTGCGCTTTTATCATCAATGATAGCGATACCAAAGATATTTGATGAAGATTTTGAAGATGGCTCATTAGCACTAATTTTTCTACAAGGACATTTATCCGAAGTAATTATAATCTCAAAAATTATATCTCACTGGATAACAAGCTGCCTTCCCCTTGTTATAATAACACCTTTTTTATGCATGCTATTCAATATTGAGGATAATACTGTCAATATCATGCTCTCCCTCACAATAGGCACGCCAATACTTTGTATTATAGGAGCAATGGGTGCAGCACTAACTTTAGGAATAAAACGTGTTGGCAACTTAATCGGAATAATTATACTACCTCTTTACATACCAACACTAATTTTTGGTGTTAACTCAAATATAATGATGCTATTTGCTATACTCCTAATTATGTTACCGATTGGAGTAGTTGCCTGTAGCTTTGCCGTAAAAACAGCACTTGGAGAATAAATGGATACACAATTATATATTATAAGCCCTGAAAAATTTAACTTAGAAGAATTCAAACCTAAACTAAAAGAGTCTCTATCAACAGGCAAAGTTGCAGTTTTCCAACTAAGACTAAAAAATATTAATGATAGTGAAATAATTAATTATGCAAAAGAATTAATGCCTATATGCCATGAATTTAATGTACAATTTATATTAAATGACAGACCTGACCTAGCAGCTCAGGTAAATGCAGATGGAGTGCATATTGGAGAAGATCAGGACGGCACTATAGAAAATGCAAGGAAATTAGTTGGAAAAGATAAAGCAATCGGAGTTAGCTGCTATGGCTCAACAGACCGAGCCCTAGAAATGGCAGAAAAAGGTATAGATTACGTTGCATTTGGAGCTTTTTTTCCAACAAAAACAAAGGAACCCAAAGCACGCCCAAAGCCAGATATATTAAAATGGTGGGTAAGAAACTGCACCACTCCATGCGTTGCAATTGGTGGAATAAAGGCCGATAATTGTTCAGAAATAGTAAAATCTGGTACTGACTTTATAGCTGTTGTATCAGCAATATGGGACGACGAAAAAGGCCCCGCACATGCAACTAACGAGCTATATAAAGCTATTAGGCAACCTTAGATTTTTTATTAATATTTTTAACAGTGCAGATCACTTCCGAACCATCACCAACATACTCCATTTCATCAAAGCATAGCATTCTTGCCATCATTATGCCTCTCCCATTTGGCTTATCAGCTCTATCAGGCTTTAAATCAAGATATTCACCCCAATCAAATCCATTACCACAGTCCTTAACCCTTAAAACAATATCTTGAGGACTTTTTGTCAATGAAACTGAAACAAACTTATTTTGATTCTCTGGCAATTTTAGCCTTCTATCTATCTCTGAACTTAGCTGCCCTTTAATTAAGAACTCTCCTTTACCTTGAAAACCTATATTAAGATTTCCATGTTCAACAGCGTTTGTCAAAACCTCAAGTATACCTAGAACCACCTGCTCAGGCTCAATATACATATTAGCCAAAAAATACGATATATCAGTAGCCTCCTTAACACTCTTAAACTTAAAGTTAACCTGAGAAACAAGAGATATAGCATCCTGATTCTTTTTCAGCTCATCCATTAAATCCCTTTTGTACCTACCATCATTTAATGCCGAATGCACTATTGATGACAACAAATCCTTACTAAAAGGCTTAGTCAGATAATAATAAACTCCAGAACTTATGCCTTGAATCATACTATTATGATCGGCCGCTGCGGTCTGCATTATAACTGGAACTTGCAATGAACTCTCATTAAGCATTTCCATAAATGTTATACCATCTAACTTAGGCATCATTCTGTCTAGCAATATAAGAGAAATGTCTGGGTTCTCCTGCAATAAATTCCACCCCTCATCACCATAAAATGCTTTTATGGATTGAAAACCATCCTCTTTTAAATACCCCTCCAACAACTCAACATTTATCGGATCATCATCTACAACCAATACTTTAATCACTATTTATGCTCCTTAATAGGGATTATAAAAGAAAATTTAGCACCTTTTTGGCTATTATTTTCAGCCCATATAACCCCATTATGCAAACCTATAACCTCTTTACAGATTGCCAAACCAAGTCCACTGCCAACATTTTCAGTATTTGCCGCGCTACTTTGGATAAATTTATTAAAGATAACATCCAACTCATCTTCTGGTACACCAACACCTTCATCCTCAATAGAGAATAAAATTCCCGAACCTTCAATTCTATCGTCTTCAGCTATTTCTCTTATATCAATATTTACCTTGCCACCGTTTGGGGAAAACTTAATAGAGTTAGAAAGCAAATTAACCATTACTCTTGTTATGTGCGGCTTATCTATAAAACATCTTATTGACGTATCAGACTTACTGATAACAACATTGATATTTTTCTTTTCTATAAGTGAATTTAAATCCTTAATTACATCATCAACGCACTCAACTATACAGCCCTCCTCAAAACTCAACGAAACCTTTCCTGACTCCATTACAGTTAGGTCTAGAATTGAATTAATCAGATTAAGAAGCCTAAATCCACTTTCCTCAACTCGACTAAAGTACGACTTTAACTTCTCAAGATCATTATCACCACTATCAATCTTTTTTTGCCCAATGTCGGCAAAATTCAAGATTGCGTGCATCGGAGTACGTATTTCATGCGAAACATCTAGCAAAAAATCCGTTTTAGAATCATTTACAGACAAAATTGTTTTATAATCATCTCTTAACTTAACATCCCTGCTCTCAATAGCTTTTATTAGCCTATCAAAAGCATCTATTATATCATCCGATTGTTTTTTTGTGTTTAGAAAGTCATGTTTAGAAAAAGAAAAATACACATATTTTTTTTTATAGAGAAACAATATAAATGTTAAAAGAACAATAACTGCTATTACCGCATGTATTCTATAGTCAGGGGCATCTCCTGACTCTGTAACAACCTTTGAAAAACCCTGACTATAAGCCGAATCAATTAAAAATACATAAAACAAACTCAAAAATGAAAATACCCTGAGAAGAATAACACTATTTAACATAACAATCACTAATATGCGTAACACCCAGTTTTAAAAAAACCGAACAAATTAATAGCACACCAGTTTAGTCAGTTCAAGGCTTTATTCAACTTTAAATTACATCATCTATATCAGCTTCATCTTCTGAAACCATTTCACCAATATAGGATATACCAGCCATATGAGTAGATTTTTGATTCCCCGATATCAAAGGGTGCCAATCGTACAGATCACGCCCCTCGTAAATCAGCCTGTAAGCACAAGTATCGGGCATCCAGTATATCTTGTCAATATTTTCAGGAGTTATTTTCCAACAGTCAGGGACATTTTTCTTTCTATTCTCGTAATCGGAACATCTGCAATCATTAAGATTCAAGTATTTACAAGCAATATTACTCTGCACCACCTCCCCAGTATCTACATCTTCAAGACGTATTAAACAACATAGGGCACAACCATCACACAAGGATTCCCACTCATCCTTAGTCATTTCTTCAAGTTTTTTTTCTTTCCAAAACTGTGTTGATGCCATTAAAAAGTTAACCATTTATTATTGCAATGAACTGTATAATATTATATACAATCAGTTCGTACAAGCAATTAAACAAAAGATTTGAAATACTATGGCACTTGATAAAGAAAAAAAGCAACAGATAGAAGAATGTAAAGACAAAGATGGTAAGATTATAGACATACCTCCCTACATAATGAAGATGACTCAGGAAAAGGCTGATGAATATTTTGAAAAAAATAAGACTGATAACAGCAGGATGCTTAGTGATTACAGCCCAGATGAAAGAAATCATATAAGAGAGCATTCAACTCACCTGAACACATCTGATGAACGACTTCAAATCCGCAAAGATATCCTTTTAGATATGATAAAAGGTAAGAGTCCTGCAGGTGAAGACGGCAGGCAAAAGCAATATTTAATCGTAGGCCCAGCTAATGCCGGTAAGACAACGACCAGAGCATTACTTGATTCAGATGAAAAAATAGATAACCCGGAGTTAGAAGCTATACACGAACAATATAAAAAAGATACAAAACCTGAACACACAGCTTCTTTTAAATTCGGTGAGATGAGAAAAAAAATACCAGAATTTAAAGACGCAGATAAAAAATTTGAAAAAGACATGTACGGGCTTATACGATCTGAAGTATCAGGCCTCCACCAAGCATTTGAAGAGTTCGCAAAGGACGTAGGGCTAACAATAGTTGGTGAGCAGCTAATGGATATTGATGTAAGAAAAAGTGATGAAATTAACAATAAAGTTCAAAATAGCGACTTAACTGTTATTGCAACAACAGCCAGCCCTGAAAAGTTGCTTGAACGCAATCAAAAGCGCAAAGATAGAGGCGAAAATACAATGAGCGACTCTGAACTAACAAGCACTATAAAAGGCTGTAGCGCTCCCCATGCAAACGAAGAGCTTCTCAAAATGGCTAAAAAAGGTATTTTGCTAGATACCAACCAAGAAAAATCTCAGACAATCCTAACTGCAAATGAAGGTGAGGTTCAAGTACATAATAGCAGAGCACTTATAAAATTCAGGAAAAATGAGGATTACGGCAAAAGCCAGAACTATACAGAACTCGTTCAAAGAAGCTCTGGCGGCCGTGATTTAAATGTAGAGCACCTATATGGCAGGTAAAGTTTAGTACATTACATAGCTACATGTTTGCAAATTAGTATTTTTTGATTTATAAAACTAAAAATTTCAAATTATTGTTATATTAATATAATTAAAAAAATCTGGGCAAATATGAAAGAAGAAGCAGTAAACGCAATCCAGTCTAAAGCATGGCCATTTATTGAGGCGGAAAAGATATACAAGCGTATTGGAGGTAAAACTCCGGAAAAAGGATATGTTTTATTTGAAACAGGCTACGGCCCTTCTGGCCTTCCTCATATTGGTACATTTGGAGAAGTTGCCCGTACTACAATGGTAAAGCGCGCATTTGAATTTATTGCACCAGATATACCAACTAAGCTATTTTGCGTTTCCGACGATATGGATGGCTTGAGAAAAGTTCCTGATAACCTGCCTAATCAAGAAATGATAACATCTAATCTTGGAAAGCCTCTAACTGCTATACCTGACCCATTTGGAACCCATAAAAGCTTTGGTGACCACATGAACAGTCGTTTATGTAGTTTTCTCGACACCTTTGGATTTGAGTATGAATTTAAAAGCGCAACCGATCTATATAAAAGCGGCGCTTACGATGAGAAACTGTTAGAAGTACTAAAAAAGTTCGACAAAATAATGAAAATTATGCTTCCTACCTTAGGTGAGGAAAGGCAAAAGACATACAGCCCCTTCATGCCAATTTCACCTGCAACAGGTAATGTTTTGCAAGTACAAACCATCGACTGTAATGTTGAAAAAGGCACTATAACATTTGAAGATGAAGATGGTGAAGTTAAGGAAGTTCCCGTAACTGGTGGGCATTGTAAATTGCAATGGAAGCCAGACTTTGGAATGAGATGGGCTGCATTGGATGTCGACTTTGAAATGTACGGCAAAGATCATAACGCCAACGCTCGTATCTATAGCGCCATATGCAATACAATTGGGGGAAAAGCTCCTGAACAGTTTATGTTCGAGCTATTTTTAGATGATAAAGGCGAAAAAATATCTAAATCAAAAGGTAATGGCCTAACAATGGAACAGTGGCTGCGCTACGCACCAACTGAAAGCCTTGCTTACTACATGTTCCAAAGCCCTCGTAAGGCAAAACGCTTATATTTTGATGTAATTCCGAAAGCTGTTGATGAATATATTTCGTTTTTAGGGAAATTTGCGGAACAGTCCGAAGATGATAAGTTTAAAAATCCTGTTTGGCACATTCACAGCGGCACCCCGCCTAAACCTGAGTCACCCCTGACATTTGCGTTATTACTTAACCTTGCAAGTGCATGCCATGCTGAAGACTCATCAATATTATGGGGCTTTATAGAAAACTATGCAAAAGGCGCAACCCCTGAGAACTCCCCTCACCTTGATGAGTTAGTAAAACATGCAATACATTACTATCAGGATTTTGTAAAACCAAACAAGAAGTACCGCAAGCCAGATGATAAAGAAACCAATGCAATGGAAGATTTGGCAAAACGCCTAAGAGAATATAAAACAAGTGACGAACAACCTTTGCAAAACATAGTTTTTGCAGTTGGCAAAGAACATAACTTTGAAAACTTGCGTGAATGGTTTCAAGCATTATACGAAGTGTTATTAGGTCAAAGTCAAGGCCCTCGTTTTGGTTCATTCATTGAATTGTTCGGAAAAGATGAAACTGCTGAACTTATTGAACGTGTATTAAAGGGTGAAGACCTTGCGGCTTAAAACAGAACTCAACGAAATATCCTTTCATGAATCGGTAAGTCAGTTTCATGATAAATACGATTTATTCCTAGTTGACATTTGGGGAGTAATTCATGATGGAGAAGAACTTTACGATGGAGTTATAAACTGTCTGTCTGAATTAAAGTCGAAGAACAAAAAAATAATATTCATATCCAACGCCCCTAAAAGGGCGGCTATTGCACAAGAAGGGCTATCAAACCTTGGGATATCAAAAGAACTGTATGACACCATAATTACCTCAGGTGAAATAACCTATGATTATATAATGTCTAACAATCATAGCTTAGGAAAAAAATACTTTATATATGAAGAGCAGGATATTGACCTTTTATTTATGGAAGGTACAGAATATATAAGGGTCAATTCAGTAAATGATGCCGATTTCATGCTCGCCATCGGTTTCAATAAAGCTCAACCATCACTTAAAGAATTAAGCACAACACTCTGTATATCAAGAGAAGATGAAACTCCAATGATATGCGCCAATCCTGATCTTACTATTGTAGACAAAAAAGGTAATCCTTCATTATGCGCAGGTGTTATGGCATCAGAATATGAAAAAATAGGCGGCGAAGTAACATATTTTGGCAAACCATACCATCATGTGTATGAAAGAGCTTCAGCTTTATTCCCCAATGTTGATAAAAAGAAAGTTTGTGCTATCGGAGATAATATCGCAACTGATATAAAAG